>ENA-ORNF01003577-ORNF01003577.1-human-gut-metagenome-genome-assembly--contig:-NODE-3577-length-9987-cov-2.669654_pt1 | contig 9987 bp, 12 predicted proteins | sample MGYA00242110_ERZ509012 | MGnify/ENA primary metagenome ERZ509012 (study PRJEB26280, sample SAMEA2338714) | human gut metagenome | biome: human gut; feature: human-associated habitat; material: faeces... | reverse complement strand
ACTTGGTGTTAGTTTTTCTAATGTTATATCAGCTAATATAGATATTGTTGCACCTGGATATGATGTTTATCGATGAGGGATTTGGTTCTCTGGATGCGCAGTCGAGACAGCAGGCAATCGAGGTGCTGGCGGAACTTGCCGGTGACAGCCGCATGGTTGGGATCATCTCCCATGTGACGGAACTGAAAGAACAGATCGACCGTCAACTCGTCGTCAGCCGCACGGACAAGGGAAGCAGGGCTGTTTGGACAGAATGAATGTTATCATAGGTAATAGGCACAACTGAAGCAGGTAAGTAAAAAGCGGATTTCGAGCAGGTGCCTTGTTGGAATAGTAATCGGTACGAGGAAAGAACAGATCGCGGTGTTTGCAAAATAGAAGAAAAGAAAGCAGGAAATCGTAATATGGATGAAATGCAGAGACCAATTGGAGTGTTTGATTCCGGTGTTGGTGGAATCAGCGTGCTTCGGGAATTGGTGGCATTGATGCCAAATGAAAATTTTATATTTTACGGGGATTCAAAAAATGCGCCCTATGGAACAAAGACATTAGAGGAAGTGCGAAAACTCACACTGGCAGATGCGGAATACTTAATGACGCAGAATGTAAAAGCACTGGTTGTCGCATGCAACACAGCGACAAGCGCAGCGATTCACATTTTAAGGGAAAAATACCAGAAAGAGATCCCGGTCATCGGAATTGAGCCGGCATTAAAACCGGCAGTGTCTGTAAAAGAAAATCCAAGGGTGCTTGTCATGGCAACGCCTATGACATTGCGGGAAAAAAAGTTCCATAACCTTATGCAGAAATTTCAGGATCAGGCGGAGATCATATCACTGCCATGTCCGGGGCTTGTGGAATTCGTAGAGCGCGGAGAACTTTCCGGGGAAGCACTGGAACATTTCTTAAAAAATCTGTTTGCACCGTACCAGGAAAGAAAAGTGGATGCAGTTGTTCTTGGCTGTACGCATTATCCACTGGTGCGTAAGACGATTCAGAAAGTACTCGGCTCCGGGGTAGCGGTTTTTGACGGTGGTGCAGGAACTGCCAGAGAGACACTTCATAAATTAAAAGAGTATGGTCTTGTTTCGGATGCTGTGACGCTGGGAACGGTACAGTTTTATAACAGCGCAGAAGATCAGGCAATGATCGAGTTGAGCAAATATCTGTTGGAACAGAGGAAGATGTGATAAATAAAAAATTGAAATGTTATGTATAAAAGGAAAAATACCGGGCAGACTATAATCATACAAAAAAATCTAAACAGAAACAAATAAAATATTAACGAATTATAAAATAATTTTTTTAGAATTTTAGAAATGTTTTCGAAAACCGACATAATTCGTACACATTTATTTTGTATATTACTATTATCAACAAGAGAACAACAGACAAGCACTTGTTGATGTAAGCATTCAGAATGGTGCTTACTAAAAATGCCAATTTTCCTTTATATAGATTAACATTTTCATAACTAAACTCCTCGAAAAAACAGTCCGCAAGGGCTGTTTTTTCATTGCGTTTAAGGAATTTAAAAATATAAGAAGATTGAATAGTGTATTCTTTATAGAAGAGATATTTGTGGTATAGATATAATGATAGTGACAATCTTATAAAAACCAAATCTTCTCATTCGTTGAGGAAATGCTGACCACGCCAGCCTGGAGCAGTGCCATGACATCTTCTTTATCGGAAACCAGTCCTCCTGCAATGACAGGAACAGTGGACAGTTTGCAGACCTTTGCAAGGACTTTTGGCATGAGAGCTGGAAGCACTTCAATCAGGTCTGGTTTGGCAGTTCGAAGCTGGTGCTCAATGTTGGAATAAGCCATGGAATCAATGACAAACAGACGAAGGATTGTATACAATCCTAACTCCTTTGCACGTTTGATCAGAGCAGGCTTGGTGGTGATAATGCCATCTGCCCTGGTATATTTTTGGATAAAGTCGACCGCAATCTCTTTGGAACTTAAACCTGCGATCAGATCAATATGAACCATTGCAATTTTTCCAGAGGATTTCACGGTCTCGACAATGTCTGGAATATTGCAGATGTCACCATATAAAATAAAAATGACACGGCTTTCGCTTGTGAGACATTTTTTTAACCCTTCATCATCCTTAATAGCTGCAATGATCGGGGAATCTTCGATTGCTTCTTTGGCCGAAGCTACGGCGAGTTGTGCATAGCGGTCGAATTTGCGGGCTTCTTTCTTGTCGAGATATTTTGTGGGGTCGAAACCTTTTACTTCACAAGCAAATTGCGTCTTGAAGAGCGACGCATCGAAAAGAGTAATAGGCCCAGCACCACTTACTCCATTTATCAGGGCGTTCCATGTCTCATCGACACCGATACCCAATGGGGTAACTGCTCCTAGGCCTGTTACTACGACTCTTTTTAATTCCATAAGGGTGTTAGAGAGGGTCGTTTTTACTTTGCGTTAGCTTCAATGTATGCTACAGCGTCGCCAACAGTCGTGATTTTTTCTGCTTGGTCATCGGGAATGGTTACATTGAATTCTTTTTCGAATTCCATGATCAACTCAACCGTGTCGAGAGAATCGGCACCCAAATCGTTGGTGAAGCTGGCTTCGTTGGTTACTTCGGATTCTTCGACACCCAATTTGTCGACGATGATAGCTTTAACTCTTGATGCAATTTCAGACATAACTTCCAGTTTTTAGTTAGTGAATTAGTTGGTCTAATTTTTTCTTTTGCGTGGCAAAGAAACGTCTTTTTCTCCAAACAAAAAAATATTTTTGGCAGAAAGTTGTATTTTATTGCACACTATATAATGTTTTGTGCAATAAAATGCTCTGTTTTGATTATTCCGAAATGGCATTTTCCCTAAAAATCGTTTCGAGGCGACAATTTTTCTTGAATTGTACGAATTCTCTTTTCCGGGTGATTTTATTGCCGTTTTTTGAAGAATGCTATGAGATTACCGACCGTGTCATCGGGCATAATCGGAGAGAAAGATTCCGAAAAGGGCTGGGTAGAGTCGGGGTTGGACTCTATTTTGTCGCAAGTTGTTTCCAGCTCGTCTTCGATACTGAACCATAATTCTTCGATATCTACTTCGTCGAGTCCTAAATCGCAAAGGCGCAGTTCGTCATTTATTTCAGAGGGGTCGCTGTCGAGATATTCTGCTATGATTTTTTTGATGGCAGTTGAGGCGGTATTCATAAGAAAGAGTATATATTAATATGGTTATTTGGTTACGAAGCAAATCCCCATGCTTCGAACTTGCGGGCTTCGGAATCGGGTTGTAAGGCGTAGGCGCAGAATTCTCTTCGTAGCGGGTAGCAACTGCGTAGTTGTTCGAAGGTTTCGGGGGCTTTTTTTAAGGCAAGAGAATCTTTTATGGGATCGTATGTCGTCCATACGGCTTTGGAAAAATCTTGTTCTGTCCCGGATAGGGCGATAATGGGATTTTCCGGTTGGGGAGGTTGAATAGCCGATAAGTCAATTTTTATTTGCAGACGGTCGGCCACGGCGGTTATCATCGCCCGTGTAGCGTTGGCTTTCCCGTCGGCCGAATAACCGGCGATGTGCGGTGTGCCGATGAATGTTTTTTGCAGTAATTCCGTCGATACGTCCGGCTCGTTTTCCCAACAGTCTATAATCATGTCGCTTACAATGTGATTACGGTAAGCTTCCAAAAGGGTTTGCTCGTCGACGACACCTCCCCGAGCGGCGTTGAGAATGACGGGACAACGCTGCAACCGGTCAAAGAAAACTTGGTCGGCCAAGTGGTAGGTCGCATACGAGCCTTCTTTTATCAGCGGTGTATGGAACGAGATGTAGTCGCAACGATCGGCTATTTCTTCGAGAGAGACAAACTCTCCTTTTCCCTCTTTTTCGGCCCGGGGGGGATCATTGAGCAATACTTGCATACCCAGCCGTCGGCAGTGTATCTCTACTTGTCGTCCTACATGGCCTACTCCTACGATGCCTATGCATTTTGTTCGCAGGTCGATGGCCTGTTTTTCGGCATGCCGTAACAGCGAAGCCGTGATGTATTGGGCAACCGAGGCTGCATTGCAACCCGGTGCATTGACCCATTCTATGGCATGTCGTCGGCAATATTCGGTATCGATGTGGTCAAATCCGATTGTGGCCGTTCCGATAAAGCGGCAGCGACTTCCTTCGAGAAGATCGGCATTGCAACGGGTACGGGTACGGATTATCAGCATATCGGCATCATGTACCGCATCGGGGGTGATTTCTTGTGGAGAAAGGTAGCGTATATCGGCATACGGTTCGAGAATCCCTTGTATAAAAGGTATCTTATTGTCGATGACGATCGTTTCTTTTTTTTTCATGACGGATTTTGGTTATTGACACTACGATACAAAGATAGGGCTTCTATGTAGGAAATCTTCCGAAACGGGCGGCAAAAATGAAATTATTTCCCTCAAAAATTGACAAATTCGTAAAGTATGCGTAAGTTTGTCCCTTATTACGATTATTCAAACTTTATTATACTTCTATGACGTTCAGCGAAAAGAGCAACCATGTATTTTGGAATGCTACGCAAGACTATCATAAGCAGGACGATGTCGATGCTCCCATGATAAATCCTTTCCCCGAAAAGACCATCGAGTACGACCTCTATCATAAGAATTGGATCGACGCCGTGCAATGGCATCTCGAAGATATTGTACGGGATCCCGAAATCGACCCGGTCGAGGCTTTGTCCATCAAACGGCGTATCGATAAGTCCAATCAAGACCGTACCGATCTTGTGGAACGCATCGACAGTTATTTCCTTCAACAATACGCCGAAGTAAAGCCTTTGCCCGATGCGGTCATCAATACCGAGAGTCCCGCGTGGGCCATCGATCGTTTATCGATTTTGGCTTTGAAGATTTACCATATGCAGCAAGAGGTGTCCCGGCATGATGCGTCGCCTGAACATATCGAGCGATGTCGTGCTAAATTGCGTGTATTGCTCGAACAGCGTACAGACTTGTCGTCGGCTATCGATCAGTTGTTGAGCGATATAGAACAAGGTCGCCGGTATATGAAAGTATATCGGCAAATGAAGATGTATAACGATCCGTCGTTGAACCCCGTCTTGTACAATCAGAAATAGAAAGGGGAAATACAGCTTCCCCTTCGATAGCAGAAAGGACCTAAATTTCTCTATTCCCTTGCGTCATGTTGTGCATTATCTCTGGACGGCGGCGGTGTGTCGCCGAGCGTTATTTCCCTTGAAGAAAACAGAGGGTGATGTAGACTGCTCCGGCATTTGTCGATCGAGGTAAAATTCGGTTCACCTCCCGAAGAATAGTTACATTATTATATGGTACACCATAAGAAGTGAAACGTATCATCGAAAATGCCCGTCGTTCTGACGATGCTTTCCGGGACAGGCGGAGGAAGAGTCGATTTCGCCCGAGGTGTTGCGTATATGTTTTGTCTGTCCCGGACAATTTTGAGTCCTGAACTTTTTCTCATGGAATATTTTTCAGCCTATTCACACTCTGCGTTGCCTTATCGTCATGTGGCCGTATTTCGTTTTTCGGCGCTCGGCGATGTTGCTATGACTGTTCCTGTTGTATATGAGGTATGTCGTGCCTATCCCGGTATTCGATTTACCCTGTTTACGAAAAAAACGGTAGCCCCTTTGTTTGTTTATCCGCCGGATAATCTGACGGTCTTTCCTGTCGATACAAAAGGCCGTTATCGAGGTTTTGCCGGTTTGTGGCGTCTTTATCGCGATATGAAGTCTCAGGGTATCGATGCGATTGCCGACCTTCATAATGTCTTGCGTACTCGTGTGGTCGGATTCTTTTTTGCGATTTCGGGCGTCAAACGAGTGATTCTCGATAAGGGGCGTGCGGCGAAACGTCGTTTGGTAGCGCGTAAAAAGCCATTGCCCATACAACCTTTGCCTACTTCGTTCGACCGTTATAGGCAGGTTTTTGCCCGGTTAGGTTTTGAAACGCCGAAGACTTTCCGGTCGGTATTCGATGATAGGCATCTCCCGCTTCCTTTGCCCGAGGGGATAGAATCTCGTCGCGAGGGAGAGTTTTGGATAGGCGTTGCGCCTTTTGCCAAACATGAAGGAAAGATATATCCGCTCGATCGCAGCGAGAGTTTGGTCGCCCGTCTGTCGCAACGGGAAGATTGTCGTGTCTTTCTTATGGGAGGCGGCGGTGAAGAAGCGGACTTGTTAGGCGGTTGGGCTGAAAAATATCCCCGGGTCGTATCTTTGGCCGGGAAACGGTTGGGATTTGCAGTGGAGTTGTCGATGATGAGTCGCATGACATTGGTCGTTTCGATGGATTCTGCCAATATGCATTTGGCATCCCTGGTCAATATTCCGGTTGTCTCTATTTGGGGAGCCACCCATCCTTATGCCGGTTTTATGGGTTGGAAACAATTGCCGGTCAATACCGTGCAACTCGATTTGTCATGCCGTCCCTGTTCTGTATATGGTCAGAAGCCTTGCTGGCGAGGTGATTATGCCTGTTTGAGGGATATAAAGCCGGAGCAGGTCATTGCGAAAATAGAAGGGTTTGTAGATTAATCCTTGCTGAAGTTCAAATTAGCTGTTTATTGAGCCGAAAGAGCGTAGAATCAAATAATGATGAAAGAGATACAACGAAAGAAAAAGGTACTGATAGATCTTACGAATTATGGTAGTCTCACAGCCGGCTTCGGGCAGATTGCGGCCAACTATGCAACCGCCTTTTCGTCCATGCTGGTAGATGATCTTCATTTTGTATATTTATTGCGGCAGAAATATATGCAGGAATTTGGCCCGAATGTGACCTCTGTTCCGGTACGTCGTATCAATAAGTTTTTTCCTTTTACCCTTCCCAAGGTAGATGTATGGCATGCGGTGAATCAACAGCGCAAGCTGTTGCGTATTGCCGGTGGGACAAAGTTTATCTTTACTATACACGACTTTAATTTTTTAACAGAGAAAAAGCCCTGGAAGGCAAAAATGTATCTTCGCCGGATGCAGAATAAGGTCAATAAGGCAGCGGTCGTGACTACGATCTCTCATTATGTGGCAGATGTCATTCGGCAGCATGTAGATTTGAAAGGGAAGGAGATCCGGGTCATCTATAATGGAGTGGAGAGAATCGATACATTGGAAGGAATAAAGCCGTCGTTTGCTACAGGGCGTCCTTTCTTTTTTACGATTGGACAAATCCGTAGAAAAAAGAACTTCCATCTCTTGGTTGACGTAATGCGTCATTTCCCGGAATATGATCTATATATTTGTGGCGATGCTCATTTTGCTTATGCTGAAGAAGTGCGCAATCTGATCCGTGAGAATCAGCTCACTAATGTCTTTTTGACGGATGTTATTTCTCAAAGCGAGAAGATCTGGTTATATCGGAACTGTGAGGCATTCCTGTTTCCTAGTGAGGGAGAAGGCTTTGGATTGCCGGTGGAAGCTATGCAATTTGGGAAGGCTGTATTTGCTGCTAATCGCACTAGTTTGCCGGAAGTTTGTAATGGACACGCTATCATGTGGGAACATTTGGATACAGAATCTATGGTGGAAAGTATCCGGGAGCATCTACCTGATTTTTATAAAGATAAGGAACGCTTGGAGAAAATCAAGGGACATGCCGCTTCATTCAGTTACGAGAAGCATATACAAGCCTACCTTGATTTATATCGGGAGTTAGCTCAATTGCCTTAGTATTGGAATCAATTGCTCGTATACCTTTTCGGGAGTAATTAATGCAAAACGCTCCTCATAGGGTAATGTCGCCTGTTGTTCCGGTGGAAGAATGTCGTCAGGACTAATTCCTTCGGCGAGTACGGAATTGGCGGGTAACCACATTGACTTTGACGCACTTGGTGAATAAATGGCAAATGAAGGAACTCCAAGAGCTTGGGCGATGTGTCTGGCTCCTCCTTCGTTCCCGAAGTAAAATGAACAGTTGGCACAAAGTGCTGCCAGTTGTCGTAATGAAGAAGCTTGTATATCGATCTTGATACGTTCCGGACATCCTAATTCCTTGTAGATATTTCTGGCATCTTCTTCTTCGTACCCCGGCGCGTAGTTGAAGATCATTTGTATGTCCTTGTATTCCTCTAATATTCTTTTCAGTGTGGCTGCCATGAACTCCGTATTCCATTTTTTATGGATGAGTTTGGTTGTGACTCCTATTAATAACACAGGGCGTGCAAAATCAATCCCTTCCTTTTCCATATAATATCGGAAATCTTCTTTTTCCCGGTCAGTCAGATATAACTTGAATTCTTTTGTGTATTGAATAGGTCTGATCTTTTCTAATGGTGCTGCAAGCAATAGATTGCGTTGTACCATGTCAGTTGTCAGATTCTTACTGTAAGTGTCTGTCCGGTAGTTCAGTAGAAAATGTGTATATCCTTTAATGCGTCCTATCCGGAAAGGAGTTCTTAATGAAAAAAGAGAGAAAAAAAGGGTCCGGATAGTAGAGCGCATATCGATGATTACATCGTATCTGTTTTTATGCATTACCTGCCATACTTTTTTTATATAAGCAGTGAATGGTTTATTCTCATTCTTGTCAAATGTAATGACTTTATCTATATCCGGATGCCCCTCATAGAGTGGAGCAATATTTTTATTAAGCACGAAGTGTATCTCTGCATCGGGAAAACTTTTTTTCAGCGTGCTGCACAATGCAACAGCCAGAATTGAGTCGCCTATTTGTCTAAATCGAATAATTAGAATTCTTTTGATTGGTTTCATGCTTAAACTTCCTTATGCTTTTTATCGTGCAAACATAACTAAAAAAAAGCATTTATGTCTAAATATAAATGAAAAGAAAAAAGAAAAAATGACTAAAGCGGTTCGTAACAGGACTTATATGTAGAGAGAGTTAGCCAATCTTTGTGAGAAAAGAGAAAAATATAGTCGGAATATGGCCTAATTTCTTTATCTTTGCTCAATCTTTGTAATTAGTATTATATAGGAGAGTGTAATGAGAGTGATTGTAAATCCCAAGTACGCACATTTGCAGAAGGAGATAGAAGAAATTCCAAGGTCCTTCCAGAAAGAAAGAGATGTGGTGTATGATGGTCGTAATGTTTTAAAACGAATTGGCTTGGGCAGTATTGATGTTGTGGTGAAGAGCTTTAAGAAGCCTCACATCATCAACCGCGTTGTATATTCGTTTTTCCGGCAATCAAAAGCAGAACGTTCCTATATTTATTCTATGGAGATCCAACAGCATGGTTTTGACACTCCGGAGCCAGTGGCTATGATTGAACAATTTCAGAATGGTCTTCTTTCACATAGCTATTATATTTGTTGTTATGATGGTGGCGAAACTGTCCGTTCCCTGATGGATGGGAAAGTAGAGGGAAATGAAGATAAACTTTCTGCTTTTGCGCGCTACACTGCTGCTTTGCATCAGGCAGGTATTCTCCATTTGGACTATTCTCCCGGTAATATACTGATTCATCAGAATGAAACGAATGAATACAGTTTCTCTCTGGTCGACGTGAATCGCATGCAGTTGCTATCGGATATTGATTGTGATATGGTATGCCGTAATATGTGCCGTTTGTGTATTTCGCGTGAGGTACTGACTTACATCATGACAGAATATGCTTCTTTGCGTGGATGGGACGTCGAATCTACGGTCAGTCTGGCCCTTCGTTACAGCGATCAGTTTTTTACTCATTATATTTATCGTCGTGCGGCACGGAAAGAGAAAGAAAAGCATATTGTATCCCTGATTTTATTCTTCCGTTTATACCGTTCCGTACGTAAATTCTTTTCTTGGGAACCGCATATCTCACGTTTCTTATTGAAAAAGGAAAAGCATATCTATGATACATACCTGTGCAAGTATGATTATTGTGAATTGCTTTCTGCTGATTATCAATGATTACTTCTTACTTCCGCGCATCACTACACTGCGGATTTTATGCCTGAAAAACCCTTTTTGATTAATATATGTGCAGTTATGTTTGTCCAGAAATGCAGAGATAACTTCTTCGTCATCACGCAAGTGGTATGTG
>ENA-ORNF01003576-ORNF01003576.1-human-gut-metagenome-genome-assembly--contig:-NODE-3576-length-9987-cov-3.478756_pt1 | contig 9987 bp, 13 predicted proteins | sample MGYA00242110_ERZ509012 | MGnify/ENA primary metagenome ERZ509012 (study PRJEB26280, sample SAMEA2338714) | human gut metagenome | biome: human gut; feature: human-associated habitat; material: faeces... | reverse complement strand
GCACATGCATGGATTGCAACTAAATTAGGAGATGACACACCAAGACTTCAAGGCAGATTAAATCTAAATCCAATGAGTCATATAGATCCAGTAGGAATAATATGTTTAGTTTTATTAGGCTTTGGATGGGGAAAACCTGTGCAAATAAACCCAAGAAATTTCAATGGGAAATATTCTTTAACAAAAGCAGAGGCGATAGTTGCAGCTGCTGGGCCTATAATGAATTTAATATTAGCTTTTTTATTTTTAATAATATATGCAATATATGGGCTAACAGTAACAACAATAACAACCACAACTAATGTAATAGCAAGCATTTTAATATCAGTTATATCAGTAAACATAGGATTAGGGGTATTTAATTTAATACCAATTTATCCACTAGATGGTTCAAAGGTTTTATTTCACTTCTTACCATATAAAGCTAGAGATTGGATGATAAGGAATCAATTTATATTATCTATAATAGTATTTTTCATAGTATTTTATACAGATATAATATCAATAATATGTACTTATGTATTAAGTGGAATGATGTGGGTAACAGGCAAGATATTTAGCTTATTTATTTAAAAATTACAAATAAATAACGAGGGGATGAAATTGGAAAAAGAAAATCTTATTTCGAAATTGAATATAAAAAATTACAATAATCAACTAGAAAAGATTTTGACTAAAAAAGATTTTTCTGAGGATACTAAAAATTTATTATTAAGTATGCTCTATAAGGTAGAAAATGCTTATGATGATTATAGTACTGTAAATAAAGATACAAAAACAAAAAAAGAAACCCTAGAGGAAATCTTAGAAATAATAGAAAAAGATTGTGAACAAATTGAAATAGTAAAAACTAGAGAAAGTAAATGTATTATAGAAGAAAAAAAAATTATAACATACTTAAATACTCAAAAAATACTATATGAAATATATCAAATAAAGCAACAAAAATTTAAAGTATTTGAACAATATGAGATTATAAAACCAGCAATAGAAGAAGCTCTGAACCAAGGATATAGTATTGCATCAAATGAAGTAATTAGAGATTTTGATGGATGGTCTTGGAATGTTGTTGTAGATGAAATAGAGAACTATATATGTAATATTGTTTATCAAAATGTAAAAATATTAATTGGAAACGATTTTTTACAAGAACAAATAAATAGAAGCAAAGAACTAGATTTTATAGAAGAACTAGATTTAAGATTAAAATTAAATTATGGAGAAGAATTAGCTCAAAAAATTGATTCTATTTATCAAACAAATTCTACAATTACATTCATTATTGGTGGTTCTTATGGATTAGATGATTCTATAAAAAAACGAAGTAATTACTCCCTATCATTTAGTAAATTAACTTTTCCCCATCAATTATTTAGAATTATTTTATTAGAACAAATATATCGTTCATATAAAATTCTTCATCATGAATCTTATCATAAATAATGAATAAAAAAATAAAAGTCGCTCACTATTACAATAGAAGGAGCGATTTTTTATGAAACAATATGCTATAATTGGAATTATTTTAACTTTATGTTTTCAAGCATTTACTTCTAATAACAATGTACTAATACCAGAAGAAGCAATTCGTTTGCGCGTACTTGCTAATTCTAATAGTAGTGAAGATCAAAAATTAAAAATGAAAGTCAGTGAAACAGTTCAAAAAAATTTATACCAACTTTTAAAAGATACAAAAGGAATAGAATCAGCTCGTAATAAAATAAACGAAAATTTGCCTTCTTTAAAACAACAAATATCTAATACATTAAAATTAGAAAATAGTTCTATACCATTTCAATTAGACTATGGAATTCATTATTTTCCTCAAAAAGTATATAAAGGTGTAACTTATGAAGAGGGTGAATATGAATCACTACTAGTAACTTTAGGAAAAGGTGAAGGCAATAATTGGTGGTGTGTATTATTTCCACCATTATGTATTATGGAAGCAGAAGAAACAGAAGTAAAGGAAGAAACAGAATATAAATTTTTTATTCAAGAACTGATTGAAAAATATTTATAATAAAAATGCATAGGATGAATTAGGTGATTCTATGCATATTTTTATTGTTATAACCATCGCAATTAGTTTATCTATGGATGCTTTTTCATTATCATTATTATATGGAACATTAAATTTAGAAAAAAATTTTATTTGGAAATTATCCTTAATTGTTAGTATATATCACTTTTTCATGCCAATTTTGGGACAATTATTTGGAAAAGTGATTTTTTCTATTTTACCGATTAATCCTAACTTTATTGTGTCTATTATTTTATGTGTGATTGGAATACAAATGATTATTGAAAGTTTAAAAGAAGAAAAAGAAGTATCTGTTTTGAATTTATTAGAATTACTTGTTTTTGGTTTTGCTGTATCAATAGATAGTTTTTCGGTAGGAATTGGTTTATCTGCCATTTCTTCTCATATTATTTATTGCTCTAGTACTTTTGCACTATGTAGTGGTTTTTTTACTTATCTTGGCCTAAAATTAGGAAAAAAATTAAATACAATTTTTGGTTTATTAGCTCCAATTAGTGGTGGAATTGTTTTAATTATATTAGGAATTATATATGGACTATAATTGTTTTATAATTAAAAAATTGATATAATAATATGGGTGATAATATGTTAGAAAATACAAAAGTAATGTTAGAAACAGCAAAAAAAGAAGGATATGCTGTTCCACATTTCAATATTAATAATTTAGAATGGACAAGATTTATTTTAGAAGAATGTGAAAAAGAAAAAAGTCCTGTTATATTAGGAGTTAGTGAAGGTGCAAAAAAGTATATGGTTGGTTTTCACACAGTAACTGAAATGGTAAAAGCTATGATTAAAGAATTAAACATTACTGTGCCAGTTGCTTTACATCTTGATCATGGAAGTAGTATCTTAGCATGTAAAGAAGCAATTGATGCAGGATTTACATCTGTTATGATTGATGCTTCTAAATTTAGTTTGGAAGAAAATATAGCGATGACAAAAGAAGTAGTTCAATATGCACATGAAAGAAATGTAACAGTTGAAGCTGAAATAGGACATGTAGGTGGAGAAGAAGATGGCATTGCATCAGAACTTGCATATGCTAAAGTAGAGGATGCAGTATTATTGGCAAATTCAACAGGAATTGATACATTGGCACCTGCTTTAGGAAGTGTTCATGGAATTTATAAGGGTGAACCAAAATTAGATTTTGATAGAATGTTAAAAATAAAAGAATTAACAAATTTACCATTGGTACTTCATGGTGGTTCAGGAATTCCAGATGAATTAATTGAAAAAGGAGTAAATTGTGGAATTTGTAAATTAAATATTAATACTGATTTGCAAATTGTATGGGCAAAAGCAGTTAGAACCTATTTAAATGAAAATGAAACAGTATATGATCCAAGAAAAATTATTAAAGCAGGTGAAAAAGCTTTAAAAGAAAAAGTGAGTGAAAAAATACATTTGTTAAAAAGTAACAATCGTATATAAAATATAGAGGTGTTGAAAATGAAAAAACTAATTATTCATGGTGGTGAATATTTATCAGGTACAATTCATATTAGTGGTGCTAAAAATAGTGCAGTTGCACTTGTTCCTGCATCATTGCTATCAGATGATGAAATCATAATTGATAATATACCTAATATTACGGATATTGATGCATTGGATGAAATACTAACTTATTTAGGTGCTACAATTGAAAGAATTGACTCTAGAATGGTAATAAAATCAAAAAATATTGAAAATAAAGAAATACCTGAGAATATTTCAAAAAAATTAAGAGCTTCTTATTATTTTATGGGTGCACTTTTAGGAAAATATAAAAAAGTAGAAATGTACTTTCCAGGAGGTTGTGCGATTGGAAAAAGACCAATTGATCAACATTTAAAAGCTTTTGAAGCCCTTGGTGCAAAAATTCAAATAGAGGGAAATAAATATAGAATAGAAGCACAAGAACTAATTGGTAATGATATTTATTTAGATTGCGCCAGTGTTGGTGCTACAATTAATGCGATGTTAGCAAGTGTAAAAGCAACTGGAAAAACAAAAATTCACAATGCTGCAAAAGAACCAGAAATTGTGAATGTTGCTACACTTTTAAATAATATGGGTGCAGTAATCGAAGGAGCAGGAACAAGTGAAATTAGTATTCAAGGAGTAGAAAAATTAGGAAAAGCGTATATTGAAGTAATTCCTGATAGAATAGAAGCAGGAACTTATATGATATTAGGAGCTTTGGTAGGAAATCCATTAACAATAGATAATATGATTCCAAATCATGTAGAATCATTAATATCAAAATTAAAAGAGATGGGTGTTCAATATGAATTAAATCAAAATAGCATTACAATATGGTATGCAAATGAAATAAGTCCTACACATGTTACAACTGCTGTTTATCCAGGATTTCCAACTGATTTACAGCAACCAGTTACAACATTATTAGCATTTTCTAATGGTATTTCTAAAATTACTGAAACAATTTATGAAAATCGTTTTCAAAATGTTGAATATTTAAATAAAATGGGTGCTAATATTAAAATAATAGATGATACGCTTGAAATAAAAGGAGTTCCTTGTTTATATGGTAATACGGTAAAAGCAACTGATTTAAGAGCTGGAGCATGTTTATTTTTAGCAGGTTTAAAAGCTCATGGAACAACAGAAATTGAAAATGTTGAATATGTTTTAAGGGGTTATGAAAATATTATTCAAAAATTAAGCCAAGTTGGTGCTAAAATAGAACTTCAAGAAATATAGTAAAAGTAGAGAAATCTACTTTTCTTTTTTTGGAGGAATTTTATGAAATTAAAAACTTTATTTGTACTGTCTTTTACTCTTTTAATTGTATTTTTAATATATTTATCTCATATAGATAAAAAAGTGTATTATGTTGCATTAGGTGATTATCAAGCTTTAGGAGTTACAAATGAAGGAATTATTACATACGGTTATTCTGATTATCTGAAAGATAGACTAAAAACTAATAATAAATTAGAAACTTATTTGATCGGATATGCTAAAGATAATGCTCGTATTACTGATGTCATTAATGACATAGAGCAAAATCGAGAATTAAAAATTAAATCAAGAAAGCAGACATTAAAAAATGCATTAATTAAAGCAGATTTGATCACATTATCTATAGGTATGAATGATTTATTTTATAAAATAGGAGTGAATCATAATTTAGAACAATTAAATTATAATGAATTATATTATCATGTAGATGAAATGATGGAAGATATGGAAAAATTATTTAAGTTATTACGAGAATATTGTAAAGAAGATATCATTATTACCAACTTTTATAATCCTACAAACCAAACCTATACGAAATTAGAAGATGTATTGACATATGCAAATAATCGTTTAGAAGAACTTTCTAATTATTATGATATAGAATACATTAAAGTGGATGATATTTTTAAAACTCGTAAGACGTCATTTGAAAATATTTATCCTACAACTGATGAATATAAAAAAATTAGTAAAAGAATAGAAACAAAAATGAATCAAATTTTGCTAAACAAATAAGTTATGCTATAATGACATTGAGGTGAATATGATGAATCAAAAAAGTATGTTTGCAAAAATATTTTTATGGATGTTTATTGGATTATTTATTACATTTGGAACGGCTTATTATGTTTCAACACAAGAATTTTTAATGCTAAATGTACTAAATTTAAATTGGATTTGGTTTATTTTAGAAATTGGAATTGTTGTATTCCTTAGTGCAAGAATTACAAAGATGAGTTCTTTTACTGCAAAACTATCATTTGCATTATATAGTTTTATTACTGGTCTTACTTTGTCTTATATCTTTCTAGTCTTTTTATTACCATCTATACTTATCATTTTTCTAGCAGCAGCATTCATGTTTGGTATATTTGGTCTAATTGGATATTTTACTAAAGTAGATCTTTCAAAACTATCAACAATATTACTTATGGCACTTTTAGGAATCATTATAGCAAGTGTAATTAATATTTTCCTTGGAAATGCAACTATAGACATGATAATATCAATTGTTGGTATTATTGTCTTTGTAATTTTTGTTGCATATGATATTCAAAAAGCAAAATTATTTGCAACTTTAGATACAATACCAGAAGATAATTTGGCTATTTATGGAGCATTAAATTTATATTTGGATTTTATTAATCTATTCTTACATTTACTATCTATGTTTGGAAATAGTAGAGACTAAAAGAAAAGACTTGCCAAAAAGAATGAAATTTGGTATATTATATAGGTATTTAATATCTATGACATGAATTTGTCATGGCGGAAGGAGAGATTACAATATGAAAAAGAATATTCATCCAGAATACATGGATGCTACAGTTACTTGCGCATGTGGAAATACTTTTCAAGTAAGAAGTAATCGTAGTGAAATTCATGTTGAAGTTTGTAGTCAATGTCATCCAGCTTATACTGGTAAAAATTCTCAATCAGGAAAAAGAGCAGGAAATATTGAAAAATTCAACAAGAAATATAATCGTACAACAAAAGAAGCATAAGCTTCTTTTTTGTTACTAATCAATTAAAAAAATCGCTTTAAAAGCGATTTTTATTTATCTATCAAATGTAAATTATCTAATAAAATACCAGTACCTTCAGCCACACAAGTTAAAGGACTTTCAGCAATAAATACAGGAACTTTTAATTCATGTGATAATAGTTGATCAAATCCCTTAATTAATGCTCCTCCACCAGTAATAACAATACCTTTATCAATAATATCAGCAGATAATTCTGGTGGTGTTTGTTCTAATACATTTTTAGCTTGATGAACTAATAGATATACACTTTCACGTAATGCTTCTTCTACTTCATCAGAAGAAAGTGTAATTGTATGTGGAAGTCCTGTTACTAGATCACGTCCACGAACTTCCATTTTTTCTACAGTATCACCTGGATATACAGATCCTATTGTCATTTTAATTTCTTCAGCAGTACGATCCCCTACTAATAATTTATATTTATCTTTGATATATTTAATAATATCAGTATCAAATGTATTTCCAGCAACTTTAATAGAACAACTTGTTACAATTCCTCCAAGTGAAAGAATAGCAATATCAGTAGTTCCACCACCAATATCAATTACCATGTTTCCACTTGGTTTAGAAATATCCATACCAGCTCCAATTGCAGCAACTTTAGGTTCTTCTTCCAAGAATACTTTTTTAGCACCAGTTCTTTCTGCTGCTTCTTTAATAGCATTTTTTTCTACTTGAGTAATATTAGATGGACAACAAATCAAAATACGAGGTCTTGATAAAAAGCTTTTTCCATTTACTTTTCTAATATAATGATTTAACATGATTTCTGTTAAATTAAAATCAGCGATTACACCATCTTTCATTGGTCGAATAGCTTGAACTCTTCCAGGTGTTCTACCTAGCATTTCACGAGCTTCTGTACCAACTGCAAGTGGTTTTTTTGTTTCAGAATCGATGGCAACGACACTAGGCTCATTTAACACGATTCCTTGACCTTTAATGTATATTAAAACATTTGCTGTACCCAAATCTATTCCAATGTCTTTAGTAAACATTACCATCCCTCCTTGATTAACTTTATCTATTATATCACAAACTCTCTTGAAATAATAGGAAAATTAGAGTTTCTGAAACTTTTTTTTTGTAGATTCTCCACCACGAATATGACGTATACAATTATGAAAATTTAAAATTTTTTTAATTTCTTGAAAAAGAATGAAATCTATTTTAGGTAGTCTTTCATGTAAGTCTTTATGAACAGTACTTTTTGATACTCCAAAATGATTTGCTATCTCTCTAACAGTATACCCTGTTTTTAACATATAATAAGCTTCATTCATAATTCTTTCATAAATTTTGTGATTCATAATTTCCCCCTTAATTTATTATATAAATCAGTAAATAATTTATACAAAAAAAGAGCTAATGCTCTTAATTTTCTTCTATTTTTTTATCAAAATAGTCATTAGGATTTACAGTTTGTCCATTGTCGATTAATTCAAAATGTAAATGATTACCTAGTTCTTTTTCTACATTTGATGTTCCACTTTTACCAATTTGTTGTCCTTGTTTTACAGTATCACCTTTTTTTACAGAAACATCACTTAGACTTTGATAAACACTTGTTAAATGATTATCATGTTTTATTTCTACTATTTTACCAAGTAATTTATCTTCTTTTACGTCATTAACTGTTCCATCTAATATAGAAGTAACATCAAAATTATCTTTTCCACCATAACTAATACCACTATTCTGTAAATATGTAGATTCATATAAAATTAATGAATTTTCCTGTTTGGTACTATCAGCTTTGTAATCATAATAATCTTTTAAAACTGTAATTTCAGGATCAGTATATGGTCTAGTAATTACAATGTCTGTGTTTACAACTGGCTCTGAATTTTCAAAAATAGTTTCAGAAACATAACCATAGTGATCATCATCTTGAAAGTTTTCTTGGTTAATCAGGCTTTCTATCATGTAAGCACATCCTAAAACTAGAACAATTGCACTCATATAAATAAATGGAATGACAGACTTTTTCAATCTTCTTTGTCTCATACTATCACCTCTATTTAAAGTGTGAACGAAAATTGAAAAATTATTCAATTTTTTTTATGTCTACGCCCTGATAATAATATTTTAATATTTCTTGATAATTAGAACCATTTTTAGCCATACCATAAGCACCATATTGACTCATGCCAACACCGTGACCGAATCCTTTTGTATGTATAATAATTTGATTATCATTTTTTGTAATTTCAAAAAAACTAGAACGTAGTCCTAAAGCTTTTGTTACATCAGAAGCTAAAAATAATTTACCATTAATTTGTATTTCTTTTACTCTTCCAGTCGATGTTGTTTTTGTAACTTGGATTGAAAAGTTAGAATTAGAGTCTAGGTTTAGTTTTTCATAAAATTCTTGGATTGTAAATGTTTTAGAATCTTCAAAAACTGGCGAAATATCTTTTTCCCAATCTGATTTAACACTTCTTAAATAAGGCAAGTTTTCTTGAAATACTTCTTCACAATTTTCAGTATATCCAGTACTTGTTGAAAAGAAGAAAGCATTAACAATTTGTCCTTGGTAGGTTAAATATTCTCCTTTTGTTTCTAATACTGCTTTTTGAATTAAATTTATTTTTTCATTATATTCTGTTTTCCAACGTTCTTTTAATTCATCATTACTATAATAAACTTGATTTGCAACAGTATCAACAACGTCATATTCTTGATTTTTTGCATATTCTATTTTTCGTAATACATAAGTTCTTGCTGCTACTGCTTGTGCTTTTAATGCTTCCATTGGAAATGTAGTTGGCATTTCACCGGATAAAACGCCCATGACATAATTTTCTAATGGTATTTTTTCAATCACATTTTTTTTCTCTCTTTTTACTCTAACGATTTGATTTTTTTCAAAATGAGTTTCTTTTTCTTCTACTTGATTGAAAATTTGTACAATGACAAATGGAAGTATGATTAAAATAATTGTAATCAATATGACTTTTTTCATATTATTATTATATCCATAAAGATAGAAAAAATTTGTCAAAAAAAACACTAAAAAGTGTTTAATTTATAATCATTGAGTTGATAAAAAAATCATAAAAGAAATTTACTACTAAATAAGATAATCCTAAACTAACCATTAAATATAGTAATTTTATTTGAAATTCATGATTTTTTTTAAATTTGTTATTTAAGTTAATGGAATCGAGAGCAAAAATAGACAATGGAACAATAATAATATATAAAATGGTTTTAATTGTCATAATTGTCAATTTCCTTTACTCGTCTTATGTATCTGTCGTTTTCTAAAAAAGGTGTATTTAAAAATGTTTCTACCATTTTTAGTGCTAAATCAACTGTAGTGTTTTCTCCAAATGCTATGACATTTGCATTATTATCTCTTCTAGTCATTTTTACTTCTTCTACTGTATTTACTTTGGCACATCTAACTGTATGAACTTTATT
>ENA-ORNF01003572-ORNF01003572.1-human-gut-metagenome-genome-assembly--contig:-NODE-3572-length-9992-cov-2.359465_pt1 | contig 9992 bp, 5 predicted proteins | sample MGYA00242110_ERZ509012 | MGnify/ENA primary metagenome ERZ509012 (study PRJEB26280, sample SAMEA2338714) | human gut metagenome | biome: human gut; feature: human-associated habitat; material: faeces... | reverse complement strand
ACAGCTCCCTTGCTTACTACCATTCTCTCCCTTCTCTTTTATAAGAGTGAAAAAGCCACCAAAGGTTTGATTTATGGTTCCATATTAGCTTTAATCGGGGTGGGACTGGTGGTCTTCAACGGTAGTTTTGTACTCAAATTATCTCCGGTAGGGGATTTGCTCACTTTACTTGCCGCCCTGTCGTGGGCATTTTATAGTTTGGTGATAAAGAAAATGACAGGGCGTTACCCCACTGTATTTATCACCCGCAAAATATTCTTTTATGGAGTATTGACCATACTTCCCGCCTTTCTTCTTCATCCGCTGCAACCGGATTTCGATGTACTTTTAAAACCGGTTGTATTATCCAATCTCTTATTTCTGGCCGTCCTGGCATCCTTGGTTTGTTATGTCCTCTGGAATGTGGTATTGAAACAGTTGGGAACCGTTAGAGCCTCCAATTATATCTATCTCAATCCGTTGGTAACTATGGTAGCTTCGGTTATCATTCTCCACGAAAAAATCACGTGGATTACATTATTGGGAGCAGGTTGCATTATTTTTGGAGTCTATCAGGCAGAAAAGAAATAAGAAAGAATTTTTTCTATATGCAAATAAGAAATTCTTTCTTATTTCAGTTTGAATGACAGATCTGTTTTATATCTTATTTAGCGAGTAATTGGAGAATTTTATTACTAACATCGCTGTTTTCCTGAACACCGCCAAAAAGCTTGGATTGTGGACCGTATGCAAACAGTGGAACCATGATTGGTGTATGTCCTTTAGATACAAACATTGCTTTCATTTTGCCTTCTTTTATGTTTCCGTCACGTAAAGCTAATGCTCCGGTTTCATGATCAGCTGAAATAATCACTAATGTATTTCCATCTTTTTCTGCAAATCTGATAGCAGCTTCTACCGCCTTATCAAAGTCCAATACTTCACGGACAACTGCCGAATAATCATTGCTGTGCGCACTTTTATCTATTCGGGCACCTTCTACCATTAAGAAGAAACCGTTAGTACTCCTGCTCGAAAGATAGTCAATAGCCATTTGGGTGGTAGACGGAAGGAAATCTCCCCGGTTTTCGTTTACAGAAGCTGTTTTGCTTTTTGTGGGTAAGTATCCCAGTTTTTTAGATTTCTTGATGGCTTTGTCATTCGGTTCTTCTATGATGGTAAACTCTTTTTTGATTTCCTTTTGAACGTTTGGTGCTTGTTTTTCAAATAGTTCATAACTACCGGCAGAAAAGAATGTCAGCTTACTGTTAGGAAGATCTGCCCATATTTCTTTAGACATTCCACGTTCCGGTTGGTGAGCAAAGAAAGCAGCAGGAGTAGCTCCGTCGAGATTGTCAGTGGTAACGATTCCTGAAATGTAGCCATAGCCGGATAACTTCTCCGGTAAGTTGGGAATAACTTGGTTATTTTCATCCATTCCGAGTGCTCCGTTTTTAGTTTTTTTTCCGGTTGAGTAAGCAGTTCCGGAAGCAGCTGAATCTGTTGTAAACTTGTTGGCGGATTGCGTTCTGACGAAACCGCATGTTTTTAAATTAGTGGTAGTAAGCTGTCCTTGATTGGCATACATTCCTGAACAAATATGTGCCAGTCCCATGCCGTCTCCTATCATTAAGATGACATTCTTCACCGGTTTGTCGGTAGCATCCATGTCAAATGAAGGAACATACGAACTTTGTGGATTTTCGTTCTTAAAATCTCCTTTGACGATTTCTTGTGCTGATAGATTATAGCAAAAGAATAAGGAGAAAATAAATAAATGAGCTTTAAATTTTACATTCATGGCTAATATGTTTTTAATTAGAAGTAAGTAATTCGGATATGTTGACTGTATCGTATGGCTTTTCTCCAAATGCGGCATAATATTCTAATTGCATTTTGTTGTTTTCTTTGTCAATAGAAAGGATGCCGTAGCCCGGTAAATCCATTTGTTTGAAAAAACGGATATGGGGAGTTTCTTTATCAATCCATTCCATACGCTGTTGTAGAGTAGAAGGTTGCCATTGTGGGTGTGCCGTTACAAATTCAGGACTATAGTCTGTAACTACATTTTTTGGAACCAGTATATTTTTATCTTTGATGACACTGTTGACGAGAATCTGAACGATAGGTCCCCAAGGAGTGTCCCGACAGACAACGGAGTATAGATGCAGATGTGCACAGAGCACGATTGCTTGTTGACTGGCAATGATTTGCAGCAATTGTTCCCTCTTGGCATTATCTTGTCGGAATACATGCCAGCATCTTTCGTTTACCGGAATCACAGGCTCGTGTAACATGACAAACTTGTAAGTTGCTTTCGAACCGGCTAGTGACTTTTCTAATTGTTGTAGCCCTTCCGGATTCCGATCCCATGGATCATAACAGACAAATAATACATCATCAAACGGCCTGAATTTGTTCCCGTCAATGAGAAACTGTTTTTTCGATTAATCTCTCTTACTTTTTCAAAAGCTTCTTTAGCCCCTGGCCCTGTGATATCATGATTACCTTTAGTCATAATGAAAGGTACTTTCAGATTCATTTTGTTGACAGCTTTAAAGGCACTGTTAGCCATCTGTATTGCTTTTTGTGGAGAACCGGCCAATCCTTCTGACAAGTCCCCCATTTGCAGAAGGGCTTTTATTGACGGCTGGGGTTTTTGAACTTGCCTGCTGATTATCCGGGAGAATTCCGGCCATGTATTTTTCGTGAATACTGAATATTCTTTGGTAACTTGGCGCAGATCATCCGGTTTGGTGGATAACCATTCCATATCGTGATCTTCCAGTAAATCATAGTGTATATCTCCTAACAAGAGAAATGAAACTTCTTTTTCATTTTGCTCTTGGGAGTATGATTGCAGAGAAGTCAAAAGCGATAAAAGGACAAATAATATTTTATTCATATTCTGTTATTTATTCATTTCAAAAGAAGGGGGTACACTGTCTGCCGCCCAATTCTTATTGGGAGTGTTTCCCATTGTAAATTCCAGTTTGCCGCCATTCATCAGTTCTTTATGTTCAAACCAGGATTGGTTCCAATCTTTGCCATTTAATTTGGCTGATTGGATATATTTATTTGTCGGCGAATAGTTGTGCGCAATAACTTCGAATGATTTGCCGGCTCCTGTTTCAATAACTGCTCTTTCGAACATAGGAGTTCCGATGACATAAATAGGCAAACCAGGAGTAATAGGATAGAAACCTAGCATGGAGAAGACTACAAATGCTGACATTCCTCCGCCATCTTCGTCGCCCGGGAGTCCCATCAGGTCATTTCTAAACCATTCATCGAGCAATGTCCTTACTCTTTTTTGAGTTCTCCAGGGCTCTCCTATATAGTTGTACAGATAAGGAATGTGCATACTGGGTTCGTTAGCCATTGAAAATTGACCTACATTACCCGTATGATCCGGTAATTGTGCATAAAATACATATTTGGCTTCGCCCAATGGGGTGTTATACATCGTTTCAAGATTATTTCTGAATGCTTCTTTCCCTCCCATCAGTTCAATTAAATCAGCAATATTATGGGGAACATCCCATCGGTATATCCAACCGTTATTCTCGCCGTATGCTTCACGGGCACCTAATCCACCGGCAGTGGCATAATCAAAGGGTTCTATGAATTCGCCTTTTGCATTTTTGGGATGGAAGAATTTTGTTTCAGGATTGAAAATATTCCGATAGTTTTTACTCCCTTGTAGAAAGTAGTTATAGTCTTTCTCATACCCAAGTTGTTTGGCTATTTGTGCCAGGCACCATTCATCGTAAGACGTACCTAGAGTGACAGCTACCGGTTGGCGTTTTTCAAATGGGTGTACTTCGTCAGCAGTTTCTTGTTCTCCCGGTGCCAATGCCGGTAAATATCCGTTTTCCCAATAGAATTTTGTGATTTCACCTCCCTTTATGCCTGACCATGGGGCTAACGTTTTTTCTGTAATACCAAGTTTGCAGGCTTCGTAAGCAGCTGATAAATCAAAGTTACGGATTCCTTTTATATATGAATCAATAACAGTGGCTACACCGTGATTGGAATTCATTCTACGACTGTCTCCCGTAACTTCAGGAAATGTAGGCATCCAGTTATGTTCCATTTGCTGTGCCATTCTGATAAAAGACTGAATCATGTCAGCTTCCATTTGTGGTTCGATGATAACACGTAAGGGGTGGACTGCTCTATACGTGTCCCAAATCCAATCGTCGGTATAAAATGGGATAGAATCTTTGTGGATACTATTGTCGAAAGCACTGTAATAGCGGTTGTCTTCCGAAAGGCAAATCATCCGTTCGTAAGTCCGGTAGAGAGAAGTATAGAATATTGCTTTTGCATTTTCGTCTATTCCTTCCACTTTGATTTTACTTAATGTTTGGTTCCAGATGTTTTTGGCAATGTTCATCTGGTTTTCTACATCATAATCTTTTATTTCCCGCTGTAGGTTGGCTTTTGCTTGCTTTTCATCAATGAAGGAAATGCCGTAGCGAACTTTGATTGTTTTTATATCTGTTGAATATAAGAGAGCGATACCCACGTTCTTGCCTTTTATGGCAGTGTGGCTGTGATTTATTTCTTCTTTGCTGACAGTCATCGTTTTTTCCGGCAGTGCGGAAGTCTCCATATAAACATATACTTTGGTTTGATGATCTATGTTCTGATAACCGGAAATGGTATTCTCCGTAGTTTTAAGCTCACCATTGGTGGTACTAAGTATTAAATATGGAGCATCGTTTTTCCGGAAACTTAGTTCATAGATTCCTGCCTGGTGGGAAGGAGCGAATTTAGTGGAAACCTCTTCTTCTTCAAAATAGGAAGAATAGGAATAGGGTTTTATCACTTCATTATCATAACAATAGTAATATACCGGTTGTAATCCGCTCTCTGCTCCCTGATAGAAAGACAGGCTGAATGCAGACTTTCCCCGATGCGAGGTGACAATGACCGGTAAGCCTTTTATTTTATCAGAGGTGTAATCTGCTCTTTCCGGATAGATGCGGAGCATACTATTGGGAAGATGGACAGTTGGGTAAGTAGGAACTAATAAATGACTGATATTCCCCATATAAGGATTTACATAGTCAACCGGAGTTGACACTACCTCTTGCTTGTTGCTGCATCCATTGACGATTAAAATCATTAACAGTACTAACGGAATGAATTTTCTCTTGTACATAAACAGATTTTTTTATTTTTCGATGGTTTTAATTAGATTTGCTGTAAATATAGGATAGTTTGATTAATGAAAACTTAATGTAACCTTAAAATCTATCTTCTACAAATATTTTTTTGTAAAGTCTCGCCATTAAGAGAATATTAATCTAATATTAATCACCATAAAATATCTTTGGTTCATCTTTAATGCATTAATCAATACTGTATTTTTTAATTTAATAATTAAGTATTATGAAAAACTACTTCCTATTCTTATTCTTTTTAGTAATAAGTGTATCGGGTTATGCGCAAGGAAAGCGTATAACGGGTAAAGTGACAGATGCTGCGGATGGAATGCCTATCATAGGAGCTACGGTGGTAGCTGTTGATCCGGATGGTAAGACGAACGCTAAATCGGTAGGTACAATTACCGATATAAATGGTACGTTTACACTTCATGTGCCTAATGGATGTCAAGAATTGAAATTTTCGTATGTTGGAATGGAGACGAAAACGGCTAAAATTACCGGTTTGACTCACATCAATGTATCTTTGGCCAGCACGGCGAAGGCTCTTGATGAAGTGGTTGTTACCGCTCTCGGAGTGACGCGTGAAGCTAAGAGTCTTAATTATTCACGGCAGAGTGTAAATGCGGAAGCCTTGGCAGAAAATAGTAGTGGCAATCTGATATCTTCTCTTTCCGGTAAGGTGGCGGGGGTTACCATTACTCCTCCGGGAACGAGCAATGGTAGTGCGCGTATTGTCATTCGCGGAACAAGCTCACTGACTGAAAACTCACAGCCCGTATTCGTGATTGATGGTATGATTATTGAAAACGAACCGGGTGATACAAGTGTAACCGTTGATGGTGGTACAGGTTCTACCGACCTTGGTAATCCGGTAGCGGATATCAATCCGGATGATATTGAAAGCATTGAAATCCTGAAGGGACCGAATGCTGCTGCACTTTATGGTTCGCGTGCAGCACAGGGAGTTGTATTGGTGACAACTAAACGTTCGAGCACATTCGAAAAAACAAAAGTATCTTATAGCGGAAATTTTCAATTTGAAAAAGTGAACCAGTTTTTAGATTATCAGAATGGTTGGGGAACGGGAGAAAACTCTTATTTGCTTGACCACAAACTGACGCTTCAACCTAATGGTAACAGATTACCAACAGATTTACCGAATTTCAGTGGTTATAATTCTTCTGCAGGTGCTAAATTGCGTAGCTGGGGAGCGCCTTTGTGGGATCAGGTTATCTATGGACATGACGGTGTACTTACTACTCATTCTTCACATCCGGACAATGTGAAGGATTTCTACGAAACCGCCCATCGGTACACACATACATTGGCTGTGGAAGGTGGTTCGAAAAAGAATAATTATCGCGTATCGTATACGAGAAGTAAGGGTAATAGTGTAGTACATGGTATCAATGAAAGCTTTAAAGATATATTCAATCTCCGGTTGATGAATACGATTACCAAATGGATGACTTTAGATTCTAAAATGACTTACTCACATGAAAAGGTAGACAATCGTCAATATATGAATGGTTCGGATAAGAATCCTATATATGCGTTTGTTACTCTTCCCCGTTCGCTTTCTATTGATGTATTGAAACATTATAAGGATGAAAATGGAAATGAAATGATTCCGATTGGTGAACGTGGTTATAATCCGTATTGGAATATTTATGAAAATACGAACTCTGACACGCGTGACAGGGTGAGCGGATCGATGAATCTGGAAGTAAAATTACTTCCGGGCTTGAAGGCGGTAGGTAAAGCCGGATTGGATGCTTATTGGTGGAAAGGAATGGAGTTCTTTAATCTGGGTGCACGTAGTGATGTGGACGGTGGTATGAAGAACTGGATTAATAACAGTACTTCTACTAACTTTGAAGCTTTATTGATGTATAATAAAACATTTCATAAAATATCAGTCAATGCCATTGCCGGTATTAGCCGATATGAACGCAACTCGGAGAAAAGAACGGAAAGTGTGAATAGCATATTGGTTCCTGATTTCAAGAATATTTCTAACTCGAATGAGTATCCTAGTGCCACTCAACTGCAATCTAAGAAGATAATCCGTTCTGCTTACGGCTCGGTGTCATTAGGTTACAATAGTTATGTTTATTTAGATGTAACGGCCCGCAATGACTGGTCGTCTACTTTACCACTGGATAATTGCTCTTATTTTTATCCTTCTTTTGGTGCTACGTTTATTTTTACCGATGCATTTAAGATCAAATCACCTATCTTGTCGTTCGGTAAGATTCGTGCTTCTTTTGCTTATGCCGGTTCTGACACAGACCCCTATCGGATTAATCAAACCTATAAGTTGGGTAGCATTTATAATGGTTCACCTTTGCAAACCATTAGTACAACTTTAAATAATGATCAACTTTTGCCGGAACGTAACCGTTCTTTGGAACTTGGAGCTGATCTCCGCTTTTTCCATAATCGTTTGGGTGTAGATGTAACTTATTATCGTTCTGATGCCTATGACTTGATAACGAAAGTCGCTTTGCCGGTGCCTAGCGGTTATAGTTTTAAATTCTTGAATACAGGTCATGTACGTAATCAAGGATGGGAAGTTGTGTTGTCTGCTACTCCCGTCAAGACCAAATTGTTTGAATGGAATGCGAATATCAACTGGGCGCGTAATCGGTCGAAAGTGATTAAGGTAGTGGACGGAAATCCTAATGTGCAATTATTGAAATCAAGTAATGTCAGTATCATGTTGGAAGAAGGCATGCCTTATGGAGTCATTCGGGGACGTGCTTGGAAACGTGATGACCAGGGACGTAAATTAGTCGATTCTTCAGGTAAAATATTGGTAACGGATAATACGCAATATTTAGGCTGTGCCGAGCCGAAATGGACGGGAAGTTTTGGAAGCAATTTCAGAATCCAGAATTTTACAGTTAGTTTCCTGTTTGATGCACGTATTGGAGGAACTCTTTATTCGGGAACATGGAATAGAGCGACAACAGCCGGTGTTGTTGCCGAATCTGCCGAAGGACGTGAAGGATATTATTTGAGTAATGTGATTTATGGTGAGAGTAGCGCGAAGGCAACTTCCGGTTATCAATATCCGGACGCTTATTTTGAAGACGGAACGCCTTGTCTCTTGTTTGTCAAACCTAATAACCGCTATGCTAGTTTTGATGAAAGATCTGTATTTGATGCTTCCTATATTAAATTCCGTGAACTCTCTGTTGCTTACAGTTTTCCGAAGTCTATCCTAAAGAAATTGCCGATTAGTGGTCTACGACTGGCTGTGGTAGGACGTAATTTGGCTATTCTTCATCAAAATACTCCTAAAGGCATAGATCCGGAGGCTTCTTCTTCATCAGGAAATGCTCAAGGTATAGAATATGGAGGAATGCCGCCCGTATCTTCTGTCGGATTTGATATTAAACTAACCTTCTAAAGATAGAATATTATGAAACAGATTAAAATATTATTAGCCGGTTTTGCTGCAATGGCCATTTCTTTCGTTTCATGTACGAATGACTTTGAATCTGCCAATGCCAATCCCAATGAACTGAATGAAATTAATCCTGAATATTTGTTCAATACGAGTTCTTATTATACGCTGAATGCTTTTTGCGGAAGCATGAAAAAAGTGTTGTTGGCCAACTATAGCCATTATTATGGTGGAGCTACTGGTGGACAGGTACAACGGTATGGAAATCAAGGTTCAACTAATGATTCATATTGGAAGAATGTATATAACTATGCTATTTTTCCTGTTCACTTTATACAAACGCAAATGGAAAATGACGAGCAATATCACAATCGTGTACTTATTGCTAAAATATGGGAAAATTATCTTTTCTCACAAGCAGTTTCTATTTGGGGAGGTATTCCTAAAAGTCAGGCATTTAATGCCGGCGAGAGAGTGCCTTACGATAAGGAATCGGATATTTATTATGCTATGCTGAATGATTTGAAAGCATGTGCCGACGGGTTGAAGATGGATGGAGATGTTTATAAAGCAGACCCTATTTTTCCTTCAGGACAGAAATCCAGCGACTTATTGAAATGGAAGAAGTTTGCCAATTCACTACGTTTGCGTTTGGCCGTTCGTATTTGTAATGCTGACCGTTCGAAAGCGACTGAAGTGATTGATGAACTTATGGAAAATGAACAGAACTTGATGACAAGTAATGAAGATAATTGTCTTTTGCAATGGGGGGATAACGCAGATACAAGAAATTATTTTTATGATTATCTGGTCATCAACCGTGAAAGTAATTTGGATAAGCTTCACTCTGCCGGCGAATCGATTCTGATGTATATGGCTCCCTATGCTGATCCGCGGTTGGAGAAGTTTTTTACTCCTGCCAATGCTGCTTCTATGCCTGATAATTTCCATTGGGCACCTTATTGGGGACAACCGAAAGTTTCTAATTTGCCTTCGGGAGTCAGCTTGTCTCCCAATCCGCACAGTGGAAAGACGGCGGATGATTACTCTCAATTACAGGATAAATTCACGGAGCAGAGTTATGCAGAAGTAATTATGAATTATGCAGAAGTGTGCCTGTTGAAAAGTGAATTGGTTCATAAAGGTTTGGGAAGTGGTTCGCAAACAGCCGAGGCTTATTACAATGCAGGTGTGAACGCTTCGATGGCTCAATATGGCGTAGACGGTGGAAAAGTAAATAATTATCTTCAGACTCCGGGAATTAAATGGAATACATTGACAGATCTCACAGTCACAGAAGAAGGTGAAGATTATTATAAAGATTTTATCGGCATTGTATCTTCTGCTATTACCTCTGATGAACCTGATCCGATTTATCGTCAAATTATCATGCAGCAATATATAGCTATGTTTTATCAATCGTT
>ENA-ORNF01003564-ORNF01003564.1-human-gut-metagenome-genome-assembly--contig:-NODE-3564-length-10010-cov-7.700352_pt1 | contig 10010 bp, 10 predicted proteins | sample MGYA00242110_ERZ509012 | MGnify/ENA primary metagenome ERZ509012 (study PRJEB26280, sample SAMEA2338714) | human gut metagenome | biome: human gut; feature: human-associated habitat; material: faeces... | reverse complement strand
AGAGCGTCGCATTGGTAGTGCGGAGGTCACGGGTCCGATTCCCGTCAGCAGCTCTGAAAAAAGTCCTTGTTCTTCAAGGACTTTTTTGTTGCTTACCACATCCATTCTCAATTCTTTCTCCGCCCTTCCCCTGCTTGCTCTCTCCTGTTCACTCCATGACCTTTCTTTATCCTTACCTTGCTTATTCCTTCTCTGCTTGCTCCATATCCGTCCCCTGTTCCTGCAAACTCACTATCCAAAATATGTCTGCCCTTCTACCCAATGATTGCGAATTGTATCTCTGTGACATTTTTTCCTTTTTCAGATCCCAATTTACTATTTTAGAGGCTGTTTAGGATGGTCAAAAAAGCAAATTTGTATCCCAGCAGATTTTTTTGTCATTCCGGATTCCAAATTTTGGCGATTTGTGGGATCCGGTAATGCATTTTTTCTTTCTGGGATACAATCGAGCGCTTTTCTTTCTATTATGTAAACCTATGATGTGAGAATTTGGGATCTAAATTGAGAATTTTTTGAGCCCAGATACAATCCACTTTCAGGGAAAGCCGGTTCTTATTCCCCGGTGAATAAAACCACCCAGTATACGGTGCCATTCGATGCCTGATAAAGTGCCACGCCGGCTTTCGTATAGTCGGCGCACAGGATATTTTCGCTGTGTGCGCCGGATTTCGTCCATTTGCCTACCACGTTTTCAGCCGTACTGAGCGATCCCTTGGTTGATGCCAGATTTTCCCCGCAAGGGGTGACTCCTGCAATATCCGCTCCCCTGCTCCCGTCCGGTCTGGTGTGGGAGAATGATACCTCAAGCTCTCCTGCCCGGATCTGTGCGGCTGCTGCCAAATTATCATCCCATTCAAGGACGGTAAGCCCCGCACCTGACCGCTGTGCATTGATCAGATCAAACACCTGACCTGCCATTGCGGACAAATCAAGGGAAGAGGCGCCATCCGTATTTCCGGAGTTTTCGGTCGTATCAGCACCCGGCGTGCCCTCGCTTGCGCCCGATGCACCTTCCCCCGGCATACCATCATTTGCGCCCGACGTACCTCCCCCTGCCGCACCATTACCAGGCGCTCCTGCATTTGTGTCAGACATGCTGTCTCCTGCCGCGCCCGGCGCACCCACACCAACCATTCCAACGCCCTCGCTCGCATCCGCCGCACCGTCTCCCGGCGCACCCATGTCTGTGCCCGTCATGCCGTCTCCTGCCGTACCTATGCCCGACACAGACACATCTTCACTCTCCGCGCCATCCCCCGCCGAAACGGTATCCGCCGGTGTTCCGTCTTCCGTCCTGTCTGCAAGGCTTTCATTTTCAGGCGGCAAAAATTCGGCGGCAGGCATTTCGCCCGCCGCCGGGGTAAGCTCCGTCTGTATATTCACTTTCTCGTCAACCGATGCCGTCCCGCAGCCCACAAAAACCGTCAGGAGGACTGCTGCCACCGGCACTGTCCATCTGCGCATGAAGCTTCCTCACTTTTCCGATGTATTCTAAGCAGTTTCCTCGCCCGGATGCTTTGCATACAGGATCTTCAAAATAATAGGGGTAGAAATACTGGAAACAATGATCAGCAAAATCACGGCGGTAAAATAGACCGGTGTCAGAAGCCCGACAGACAATCCCTTCTGTGCCACAATCAGCGCAACCTCTCCTCGGGTCATCATCCCCACTCCGATTTTCAGGCAGTCATAGCCTCTGAAGCCGCACAGCCGCGACATCAGACCGCAGCCGATGATCTTTGCCACCAAGCCTACCAGCACAAAGCAGGCGGAGAACAAAAGAATCGCTCCCGTCACATTGTCAATGTTGGTTTTCAGTCCGATGCTGGCAAAGAATACCGGGCCGAAAAGCATGTATGAATTGATGTCCATCTTCTCCGCAATATAGCCGGAATCCTGTATGGAGCAAAGGATAATTCCCGCCACATAAGCTCCTGTGATGTCTGCAATTCCAAACCATTTCTCCGCCGCATAAGCAAAGAAGAAGCAAAGCGCCAGACCGATAATAGGGATTCTCCTTGTATGGGGATATCTGCTGTCAATCTTCTTAAAGATCCAGTAGATCACGAATCCCACCACGAACGCAAAGGCAAAGAACAGAACCGTGCTCAGCACCACCTTCCCGGGATTGGAATCCGGGTTTTTGAAGCCGATCACAAAGGTCAGCACCACAATGCCGATCACATCATCGATGATCGCGGCGCTTAAGATGGTGGTTCCCACCGTTCCTTTCAGCTTACCCATTTCCTTCAGGGACTGTACCGTAATGCTGACGGAGGTTGCCGTCAGGATGGTTCCCACAAACACAGCCTTGTAAAACTCCTCGCTGCCCCAAGGGGAGACACCGTAAAATGCCATATACAAAAGTGCGCCCAGAACCAGCGGCACAAATACACCCGCACAGGCGATCAGAAGCGCCTTGAAGCCGGTCTTCATCAGTTCCTTTAAATCCGTTCCCAGCCCGGCGGAAAACATCAGAAGCACCACGCCGATCTCCGCCATCTGCATTAGAAAATCCGTCTGCTGCACCAGTCCGAGAAGACTGGGGCCGATGATCAGTCCCGCAATGATCTCTCCCACTACCTGGGGCGCCTTCAGCTTTCTCGCCACCAGCCCGAAAAATTTAGCAAAAATCAGAATAACCGCCAAATCCTTAAACAAATCAAATGATTCCATAATTCTCTCCTCCGTCTTCACTCAAACAAAAAGCCTACCTCATTTATGAAATAGGCTTCTTTACCTCTTAAAAAAATCTTTCTTCGGATCTCCGCATCAGAAACCGGACCTTTTCCTCAATATCCTTGGAAATGGAATGGATCAGCTGCTCCGCTTCCTCCTTGAAATTGTCGTTGATGCAAAAGATACAGACATCCTTGTTCTTGCAGAATATACCTTGCTTGCGCCACTTGATATAATAGGAAATACGGTTTGCTAACAGAGTCCTTTCAATCTTCTGCTTCACATCCATATCCGCCGTCTCACAGAGTTCGATCTCATTATGTACTTTGAGCTTTGTAAATTCCGGCTGCATAAACTCCTCCCATTCATTTATCACCATACCTAAGTGGAATTATATCACAAACTATATTTTTTTTCACCATAAAAAGACAAATTTATTTTGCCTTTATTTTGCGATCATTCTTCTGATCTTTCCCTTCAAACGCTGCAGGGCATTATCCGTGGATTTTTCATCCCTGCCGAGCAGCTTTGCAATCTGGCTGTACCCCATTCCGGTGATATAAAGTTCAAATACCTGCTTTTCAAATCCGCTGAGCTCCCTTTCGATCTGCTGCTCCAGTCTCTCCACGCTCTCCCTGTCAATAAACTGTTCCTCGGGCCCCAGCCCTCTGTCCGCAAGCGCGCTCAGAACATCGCCTTCCTCGTCTTCGCCGCCCCCGGTTCCCTCACCGTAGAGGGAAATATAGGTGTTCAACGGAATGTGCTTCATGCGCCCCGCCGCCTGTACGGCTGAGTACATCTGTCTGCTGATGCAGAGATCCGCAAAGGTGTAGAAGCTGGCGTCCCTTCCGCTGTCATAATCCCGGATTGCCTTGAAAAGACCGATCATTCCCTCCTGAATCAGATCCTCCCTGTCAGCGCCCAGTATATACATGGTGCCCGCCTTGCTGCGCACCAGATTTTTATACTTGTCCATGATGTAATCCGTGATCCGGGTGTCCCCGTCCCGCAGCCTGTCGATCAGCTCCTCATCCGTCACCTGTCTGTAATCCATATCCCCTCTCCGTTTCTCCGGCCGAAACCCATCCCTGCCATGCAGACCGTCCGCGCCTCTGTCGCAGTCTCAGACCGTCCGCTCAGCCCTTCAGACGCTGCCGCACCACTTCATATGCCAGCACGCCCGCCGCCACGGAGGCATTCAGGGAATCAATATCCCCCTTCATGGGAATGGACGCCACCATGTCGCATTTTTCCTTCACCAGCCTTCCGACGCCATCTCCTTCGTTTCCGATCACCACGCCGATTGCGCCCTTCAGATCCAGATCATACATGGTCGTGCCGCCCATATCCGCACACACAAACCAGATGCCCTCCTTTTTCAGATCCTCGATGGTCTTTGCCAGATTGGTCACTCTGGCAACCGGCGTGTAATTCAGGGCGCCCGCAGAGGTTCTCGCCACGGTTGCCGTCAGTCCTGCCGCACGGTTCTTGGGAATGATAACGCCGTGCGCGCCCGCCAGATTCGCCGTCCTTACGATCGCGCCCAGATTGTGCGGATCCTCGATATTATCCAACAAAAACAGAAAAGGCGGCTCATTCTTCTTTCTCGCAGCCTCCAGAATATCCTCCACCTCCGCATAGGTATATGCCGCTGCAACGGCGATCACACCCTGATGCTTTCCGGTCTCGGACATCTGGTCAAGCCTCTCCTTCGCCACATACTTGACAAGGGTGCCCGCCTTCTTTGCCTCCCGCTTGATGGTCATGACCGGCCCGTCCTGACACCCATCCAGCACATACAGCTTGTCTATGGGCTTTCCTGCCCGGTATGCCTCTATGACCGCATTTCTTCCCTCTATGGTAAATTCCTCGTATCCCATCTTTCCTTCCTCTCTAAAGCTCCCTGCCGATCCGTTCAAGTCCCTCCTTCACCAGAAAAAGAAGCCTGTCCTGCTGCCGCATCAGATACAGATAGCCGATCAGGGCCTCAAACCCTGTCGCCTTGTGGTACTCGCTCATGCTGGCGTTCTTCGCTTTGCTGTAGGATTTGGCGTTGCGCCCTCTTTTATAGACCGCGGTTTCCTCCTCGGTCAGCACATCCGCCAGCGCCTCGATCATGGCCGCCTGTGTCTGCGCTTTCACATAATTCACCGTTTTTCTATGTAAGGCATCTGCCGCACGGTTGCCTCGCTGTACCACCACGCTCCGGATCACAAGCTCGTAGACCGCATCTCCGATGTAAGCCAAAGTAAGAGGTGAATATGCACGCACATCCACCTCTTTCACTGAAAAACGCTCATTGAGCCCGGACAAAAAGCTTATGCTCTCTTCCATTTTACACCCTCTCTGGTATCCTCCAGCACGATTCCCTTCTCCAGGAGCTCTGCGCGGATGGCATCTGCCTTGGCAAAATCCTTCGCTTTCTTCGCCGCAGCTCTCTCCTCAATCTTCGCCTGCACATAAGCGGCAAGCTCTGCATCCACAGCCTCTTTCTCCTGCGCCTTGCCGGAGAGCAGCCCCAGAGAAAGCACCTCATCAAAGCTCTCCACCAACGCCCTCTTGGTCTTATCGTTCACATCCGCTTTCAGAAGCTCATAGAGCACTGTGATCGCCATGGAAGAATTGAGGTCATCGCACAGCGCGTCCTCAAACCGCTTCCTGTACTCTGCAAAAGCAGCCTCGTCGATCTCTCCCTCATCGGAAAGCTCCGAGATCTTCCTTAACAGCTTGTTGTACGCCGTAGCCGTATTGTCCAGCACATCATAGGAGAATGCCAGCGGCTTGCGGTAGTGGGACTGTAAGCAGAACATCCTGTATACCAGCGGATCGTACCCCTTCTCCTGCAATACGGATACCGTCAGGATATTTCCCTTTGACTTGCTCATCTTGGAGCCGGATTTATCGATCAGATGATGCACATGGAACCAGTAATTGCACCATTTATGTCCGATGTAGGATTCACTCTGGGCAATCTCGTTGGTGTGGTGCGGGAAAATATTGTCAACGCCGCCGCAGTGAATATCCATATACTCGCCCAGATGCTTCATGCTGATACAGGAGCACTCAATATGCCAGCCGGGATATCCCAAGCCCCACGGGCTCTCCCACTTCAGCTCCTGATCCTCAAACTTGGACTTGGTAAACCAGAGCACAAAATCGCTCTTGCTGCGCTTGTTGACATCCTCCTCCACATCATCCCGGACGCCGACCAGAAGCTCCTCCTCCGTCTGTCCCGAGAACACATGGTAATTTTCAAGCTTGGAAGTGTCAAAATAGATATTGCCCCCCTGCTCGTAGGCATACCCTTTCTCCAACAGCACCGTGATCATATGAATAAACTCACTGATGCAGTTTGTGGCGGGCTCCACCACATCGGGGTGCTTTATATTCAGCTTTTCGCAGTCCGCAAAGAAAGCGTCCGTGTAGAATTTCGCAATCTCCATCACGGTCTTGTGCTCTCTTTTTGCACCGGCAAGCATCTTGTCCTCTCCGGTGTCCGCATCGCTGGTCAGATGTCCCACATCGGTGATGTTCATCACGCGCTTTACATCATAGCCCAGATAACGCAGCGTCTTTTCCAACAGATCCTCCATGATGTAGCTGCGGAGATTTCCGATATGTGCGTAATGGTACACAGTGGGGCCGCAGGTATACATTGCCACCTTTCCGTCCACATTGGGTACAAACAATTCTTCCTTCTTGGTTAATGTATTGTATATGGTCAGCCTGTTTTCCATGGTGTCATACCTCCAAAATGGCTTTATCTCCTTGTAGCATAAGCATAATTTACATTTTTGTCAACAATTACCGTCTCACCGGGCAGCCCTGACAGCCGCTGCAGCCGGAAGCCGCCTGTGCGGTCACATCGGAGGAATACAGCTCTCTCGGCGTGGTCAGCATGCAGATTGCCTGAGCGGAGATTCCCTCACCGCTTCCGGTAAACCCGAGCCCCTCCTCCGTGGTCGCCTTCACATTCACCTGTTCAATCCGGATTCCCAGCGCATCCGCTATATTTTTCCGCATGGTATCGATGTAAGGCCGCATCTTCGGCGCCTGTGCAATGATGGTGGCGTCCACGTTCTCGACCAGAAAACAATTCTCCTCAAGGAGTGCCGCCACCTTCTCCATGAGAACCATGGACGAGACTCCCTTGTACGCCGGATCCGTGTCGGGAAAATGCTTTCCGATGTCCCCCAGCGCCGCCGCGCCTAACAGGGCATCCATCACCGCATGCAGAAGCACATCCGCATCCGAGTGTCCGAGAAGCCCCTTCTCGTAGGGGATCTCCACGCCGCCGATGATCAGCTCTCTACCCTCTGTCAACCTGTGCACATCATAGCCCATTCCGATTCTCATGTGTTCATTCCTTTCTCTGCGCGCACACGCCGCCTAGACGGCAGCGCATGCCCTGTGCTGTGCAATAATCTCCTGTGCCTCCTCCACGCTGATGTTGGCATCCTCTAACATCGCCGTGATCTTCTCCAGCTCCATATTGCGTTTCTCTTTTCTCAGGTCGTTCAGCTCTCTCTCCTCCGACTGCAGTCTCACCCGCAGAGCAGCGATCAGCGCCTCCTTCTCCTGAATTTTTGTCTCTACCGACTTGCGTTGTCCTCTTGCCATATTCTTCCTCCTGAAATACTCATTTTTAATAAGTATATGGACAAGATTCTTCTTTTATGCATTCCATCTTCTTCCGCCGTGGCATTGTTCGCAGACATTGAACTCAAACCCGAACGGCAGCATCTTCCCACAGTAACGGCATTTCATAATATATGCCTTCTTGTTGCCCGCAAGATATCCCATAATGTTGGATTCCGTCTTTTCCCTCTCGTGCTCAAGCTGCTCCGCGTCGATGTCCTTTCCGACCCTCACGGAAAACTGGTGGTACAGATCCAACATCTTGTAGTAGGTCTCATACCGCTGCAATCCCTTTTCGCTGCACATGGCGGGGTTGGGGAACTCCAGCATCACATCCGCCGTATAGCTCTTGCAATAGGACAGCCACAGATCTACAATATCCTTATTTTTAATATCGATGGAGCAGGTCAGCATGCGGTACAGCATATGCTTGTCCTCAAACCCCTCGATCGCTTTTCTCACATGGTACGCCTTCTCGTACAAAAACAGCATGTCGTCGATGCTGACCTTCTCAAAGGGCGGCTCCGGCTCCACGGACTCCCACGTTTTCAGAATCACATCCAGCGGCTCGTCCATGTCAAGCAGCACATGGGGAAATCCCAGACTGACCCTCTCGATCTCCTGCTCCGGCTTCGCATAGCGCCCGCGGATATACTCCCACGCCTCTTCTCCCATGGCATTCACATAGCCGGTATCGTAGATGCCGAAGCGTCCCGCCCTGCCTGCGATCTGTCTGATCTCGGGCACGGTCAGACCGCGCTTCTGTTTGCCGTCAAATTTGTTGTCCTGCAAAAAGACAATGCGCCTCACCGGCAGATTCAGTCCCATGCCGATCGCATCAGTGGACACGATCACCCGGTTTCTCTTGCTCTCAAAAAGCCGGATCTGACGCCTTCTGATCTCGGGGGGAAGGCTTCCGTAGATCACGCTGGTATGTATGCCCTCACGCTCCAGCCTGCCGGCGATATCCAGCACCGACTTCTTTGTGAAAACAATCAGCGCATCTCCCTCCTCCACATCCTCCGGGAAGGAAAATGGTCTGTCCTCAAACACAAGGGGCGTCTTTCTCTCATACTCATGGATCTCCCACTCGTCCCCACACAGATCGATCAGGTGGGTCACTACCTTCTTAGCCGAGGCACTCATGCAGATATGGATCTCCTTCGCCCGCACGCCCAGAATCGCCTTCGTCCAGGAATGTCCCCTGTCAAGATCCTCGATCATCTGTGCCTCGTCGATCACCGCAATGTCATAGCTCTGATCCATGTCCAGCATCTCGATGGTGGAGGAGATCACCCTGCTGTTCTCCTGATAAATGCACTCCTCTCCAGTGAGCATGGTGCAGGGAACGCCCTGCTCCATCATCCGCTCGTAAACCTCCAGCGCCAGCAGCCTCAAAGGCCCCAGATACACGCCGCTTGCCGAGGTTTTCAGCCGCTCCAGCGCATGGTAGGTCTTGCCACAGTTGGTCGGCCCCACATGCAGGATAAACTTTCTGTGCATGGTGCGCGTCTCCTGAAACTCTGTTTCCGGTTTCAGGGGAACCATGTCGATGATCTGCCCCCGGATGCCCACATCCGTGTACTGCTTGCAGAGATCCTTCATGGTGCGCATGCAGATCTCATAGGGCATCTCGTTTCTGAGATACTCCAAAAATTTCTCGGTAAGAAGCTCCGTCTCCGACTCCTTTAGCACAAGGAGATCCAGCCGGATCAGCTCCGGTATCAGGATATCGCGGAGCTGCATGACGGTGATCTGGTCATTCCTGCGGAACGCATAGTATGCGATATTGCGGAGCTGACGGTGAAAGTCCTCCAGTCTCGCCTGCTTCATCTTGGAGGAGTTGATGCTCCGCATCTCCTTTGCAAGGCTCTTGGGGGTCACCTCGCCAAAGATCAGCACCACCACGGTCAGCACTATGGTGGACACCGTCGCGCCCCGCTCCGGGTCCAGCAGGCGGGTGAACAGCACTGTGCCAATGGATGCTGCGGCAATGTTGACGATATTGTTGCCGATGAGGATGGTGGAGAGCAGCTTGTCGTACTTTTCCGACATAGCCAGCACGCGGGCTGCTGCCGAATCGCCGTCCTCGGCGCGGCTTTTCAGGCGGATCTGGTTCAGGGAAGAAAATGCGGTCTCAGAGGCGGAGAAAAAGGCGGAAAATGCCACCAGAATGATCAGCGCCGCCAAAAGCGTAATACTGCCATCGTCCATAAAAAGGGAAATCACACTCAACTTTCTGTTTTTGTTTGGACCCTCTCAGGCATCACGCAGCCTGCCCCTTTCACGCAGAAGGTGCTGCTGCCCGGGATATCGCACACTGGCGCAACGCGCCTGAGAGAGTTTTGGGATAAATGTTCTTACATACAAAAATGTGCTCCCCATCGTTGCTGTTCCGCGATGAAAAGCACATCAATGTTATTTGTAATCATACCATATTCTGTACGGTGGTGCAAGCTTTCTTGCCGCAAAGTCCGTACAGAACAGGTAAAATTTACATTATCGCAGGATCAAAGCGCCATTCTCGCAGTCTACCGTCAGGGTGTTGCCCTCGGTATAGCTGCCCTGAATGATGGCCTTGGCGATCAGGGTCTCCACGCGGCTCTGGATGAACCGCTTGATGGGACGTGCACCATAGACGCTGTCGTAGGCAGAATCGATGATGAAGTCCTTGGCGGCGGTGGTGACCTCCA
>ENA-ORNF01003563-ORNF01003563.1-human-gut-metagenome-genome-assembly--contig:-NODE-3563-length-10014-cov-4.145195_pt1 | contig 10014 bp, 2 predicted proteins | sample MGYA00242110_ERZ509012 | MGnify/ENA primary metagenome ERZ509012 (study PRJEB26280, sample SAMEA2338714) | human gut metagenome | biome: human gut; feature: human-associated habitat; material: faeces... | reverse complement strand
CTATTTCCAAAATTGGTAATATAACCTAATCGAGCATCTATATGATATACCTTAACACCATAAGATGATAGGTTAGAATAAACCCATCCAGAAACGTCTTTTTTATTGATACCCGTAGGTGTATAAAATTCTAAAAGTAAATATTCATCCATTGGAGTTTGATTCCATGAAGAGGTTAAAATAATACATTCCCCTGTTTTGATAAATGAATGTAATTTAAAAGTCGTAGGTTTTTGAATTACATAAGGTGTTGTCCAATCTAATAGCATTTTACTAAAAGCATTGTGATCTCCTATATTCATATCCATCATATCAAATTTAGCCGTTGCAAAATATTGTTCATCTTCATCTTCTGAATAATAATCTTTTAAACCTAATAGATGTCCCGTTTCATGAATTAAGACATGTGTATCTGGTAAACGTCCTTTATTTTGAAAAAGAAAATTGTAATTCACCCAAGAATACATTCTCCCATAAGGTTTCGTTGAGTAGTGGCTTGTACTAGTAGATTCATAGGTATGTGCCCAAAATAAAGTATTATTCTTTTTTTCAATATCAAACGGAACGCTAGGAATTAAATAAACGGCATCAATATAACCGTCCTTATTTTGATCAAAGGTCGCAAGATCATCAAATGTACTTCTATACCATTCAACCGCTGCTTCTAGAATATTACGGCTTTTGACATTTTCCTTAGAATTTTCATTAAACTCTTGAAAAGACTCTGGATAAGTAAACCAAGGAGTGACTTTACCTTGAAGTTTTAGTTGTCCATAACTAGATAGATTATAATAAGCAGCAACCGACTCAAAATCAGTAGATGACGATTGTCCAAAAAAAGCATTATGAATATAGGTTAAGGATTCTTCTTCTCCACCTTTTAACTTCGAAGCAGGATAATCGCTAAACTCCACCGGAATAACTAAAATCTTTTGTTCACCTTTCGATGAAAGATAAGTATGATTTTTTAGAGTAATTTCTTCATATTTTTTTAAAAAAGATGATTTTCTGTAATACTCTTCAGTTTTTTCTTCAATATGTGTATTTTCTTCTTTTATCGGTTGATAATTAGTAATTTTAACTGTACAAGACGTAGTAATTAAGAGGCTTAAAAAAACCATAGAAACAAGCAATTTCTTTTTCATTTTTAAAACCTCCTTTTATTATCATAACAAAAAAAAAGCAAAATTTAAATAACTTCTGTCGTCATAATTCTTTATTTCTATAAAATAAATATAAAGAAAAAAGGAAATGAAACTTCATCTCCTTTATATCTTTTTTTATTAAGCTCTTTTTGCATTAAATACAATCGTGGCAGATTCATTCGTAACTGACTTTACTTCAATAACATAGTCTAAATAAGTTCCATCATTGAATTTAAAGTTTGTAAACTTGCCATTTGCTCCTAAGACTGCTCCTTGTTTAAATAAGGTAGTGTTGTTAATTTTATTATCATTTGTCTTAAAGGAGTTACGTCCTGTAGATTCTAATAAGTGAATTAAAGAGTTATTTGGTTCAGCACTTCTAGAACGAGTATTGGAGTGAGCCATATAGGTCTTTACACTTTTACCATTGTATTCGGTTTTCATTTCATCCGTATAAGCGACGAAAGCTTGTTGTGTTGTTTGACCTTGATTTAGTTTGCCTTCATCAAACATACCTAAACGTGCGTCGATATGGTAAATCTTTAAACCATTTTTAGATGGAAGTTGAGGATAACCTTCACCTTTATAAATTTCCGAAGCATCTTTTTGATTAAGTCCAGTTGGAGTATAAAATTCAATAATTAAATATTCATCAAAAGCATGTCCGTTCCAACCATTTTTCACGATAATGCAATCTCCATTTTCTTGGAATGGCTTAATCGTAATTTCTGCATCACCCGTAACATAATATGGATTGGTCCAACCATAAAGCGTTTTTGTGAAAGCGTCATGATCACCAACGTTTTGATCCATCATATCGCCACCGCCAGCAGGGCCCCATCCACCTTTATCATAGGTATAATAGTCTTCAATACCCATTAAGTGACCAGTTTCGTGAATCATCGTATGGCTATCTGGTTTTCCATTATATCCACCATTTTCTAAGAACTTATAGGAAGCAGAACAATAAGGAACGGCCATAGGATTTTCTACATCATAACCACTAGAAGCATCAGGGTTATTGATATCCCAATAAGTAAATGCCCAGAAGTCATCACTGCTGTAGGCTTTAATACCCGCAGAGTTAACAAGCCATACACCATCAATCATACCATCATGGTTCTTATCAAATTCTTTAATGTCTGGCCAGTTATTTTCTTTAGAAACACTCTTATACCATTTTACGGCTTCTCTTAAAATATACCAAGTACTGTTATATCCACCGTTACCACCAGCACTGACAGGTACATCTTTCCAATATTCTAATAATTCCGTGACAGACTTATCTAACATAAACCAGTCAGTAACAAAACCATTCAAGGTTAATTGACCATAACTTGATTTATAATAGTAGCTCTTTAAAGACTCCCAACCGGTATCTTCGGTAGCGCCAAAGAAAGCATCTTGAATAAATTGTTTTGCTTGTGCTTTAGCTTCCGTTGCATCTGCCACAGAAGGTACTAATGACTCTGCTGGGAAATCGCTAAATTCAACAGGAATAACTAAAAGATTTTGTTCGCCTTTAGATGCTAAACATGGGGTTCCTTCACCAACGAGTTCATCGGTTAATGAAACACTGTATTCAGTAGAATGCGTTACTCTGTAGTTAGATTGACCAACACCACTATCTTTTACATAACCTTCAGGATAACCTGAGGTTGAAGTAGATGAAGTTGTTGGTGTCACTGACGTAGTTGGAGTTGGCGTTGAACCACAACTTGTCAATAAAACCGTTAATAATGCGGTTGCGGAAAAAAGTAAATTGAAACTCTTTTTCATAAATATAAACCTCCTTTTTAAAACATAATTTATTATCATTCTTCAAGAGATATGAATAATGATAGTATTATATCATTTACTTGATAAAAATTCCACATTTATTTAAAGCACAATTTTGCGCTTTTAGAAGTAAAAAGGGAGTTTTTGAGGCTCCCTTCAACTTTTTTACTTTTGATCGTATTGCTTTTCAACTTTTTCCATTGTTTCGGTGACATCGAAGTTAGCAAGAATTTCATTTTCTTCTTCATCCGAACGTAAACCGGTACCAGCTGGAATGAGTCGACCAGTAATAACATTTTCCTTTAAGCCATGTAAGTGATCCACTTTTCCACGAATCGCTGCATCGGTTAAGATTCTTGTGGTTTCTTGGAAGGATGCGGCAGATAAGAAGGATTCAGTCTCTAAGGCCGCCTTAGTAATACCTAAGACTAATGGTCTAGCAACTGCTGGACGTTTACCATTCACTAATGCTTCTTCGTTTTGCTTTGTAAATTCTACAACGTCAACACGAGTTCCTGGGAGCATTGCGGTGTCGCCACCTTCAACAACCACCATTTTACGAAGCATTTGACGAACGATAACTTCAATATGCTTATCAGAAATAGAAATACCTTGGGAACGATAAACCTTTTGTACTTCTTTCAAAATGTAATTTTCAACGGCTGTAACATCAGCGACATCAAGTAATTTCTTAGGTGAAATTGTACCTTCGGTTAATTTATCACCATTCTTCACATGGTCGCCTTTTTTCACACGTAAACGTGCGCCAAAATTCGTCGTGTAAGTTTTTTCTTCTAAATCATTTGCCACAGAAATTGTATAGATTCCGCTGACCTTTTCTTCAATATCTTTAACATTACCTTCAATTTCAGAAATAAGGGCTTCACCTTTAGGATTTCTAGCTTCAAATAATTCTTGAACACGTGGAAGACCCATTGTAATATCGCCACCAGCAACACCACCGGTGTGGAAGGTTCTCATGGTTAACTGAGTACCAGGTTCACCAATGGATTGAGCCGCCATAATACCAACAGCTTCACCAATGACAACTTCTTTACCGGTTGCTAAGTTACGGCCATAGCAGTGTTTACAGACACCATCTTTGGTTTCACAACCGAATAACGAACGAATTTCAACGTGGGTAATACCCGCTTTGACAATTCTCTTTGCGTCATCATCACTGATTAATGTATTGGCTGGAACAAGGACTTCTCCACTATTTGGATCGACGATATCACGTAAGGAATAACGACCAGATAAACGGTCTTCTAATGGTACGATAACCGTATCTTGGGCAGTATCGCGAATTTCGGATACAACAAATCCATGATCAGTATGGCAATCGTCTTCTCTAACGATAACATCTTGAGAAATATCAACAAGACGTCTGGTTAAATATCCAGAGTCAGCGGTCTTTAATGCGGTATCTGCACCACCCTTACGGGCACCATGCGTAGCAATAAAGAATTCACTAACGGTCATACCTTCACGGAAACATGATTTAATTGGAAGTTCGATAGCTTCACCTGATGGTTTGGACATCAAGCCACGCATACCGATTAACTGTAAGAAGTTCGAGGTGTTACCACGAGCACCAGAAGCACTCATCATAAAGATTGGGTTACGAGCATCGTCGTCCATTCTCTTCTTTAAGAGTTTTGATACTTTGGTTAAGACACCGGTATCACGATCACCCCAAATAGCAACGACTTGTTGATAACGTTCCTTATCTGTGAGTAAACCTTTTTCGTATAAGTGTTGAACCTTGGCTACTTTTGCGTCACCTTCAGCAATTAATTCATCTTTGCCTTCAAGGACGTTGATGTCAGCGATAGAAACCGTAATACCAGCAACAGTAGAATATTTAAATCCTTGATCTTTCATTTTATCAAGAACGACACTGGTCTTAGAGGTTCCATAACGACGGAAGATTTCGTTAATAATTGCACCTAAATGTTTCTTTCCAAAAGGATCTCTTGGCTTTTGTCCCGCGATGTATTCACGAATATTTGTGCCTTTAGGTACAAAGAACGAAATTTGATCTCCTTCCAAGTTAGCTTTTCCATTATCGTTTAAATATGGGAAATCACTTGGATAGATTTCATTAAATATAATTTTACCGACTGTCGTGATAAGGAACCTATTGTTCATTTCTTCACTAAAGCCAGTCTTATGTAATGTATGTCCTGGAATGGCAATACGGTTATGTAAGTGAATTTGCTTGGTTTGGTACGCTAATAAAACTTCATCTTTATTACGGAAGACTTTGCCTTCGCTTTCAGCATAAAGTTCATAACGTTCCGCTTCTTCTTCATCTCCGCGGTCATGGCAGGCTTGGGCTTTCTTCAAGAAGTCTTCTTTGGTTGATTCAAGCGTTAAGTAATAGTTTCCTAAAACCATGTCTTGAGATGGTGTAACGATTGGTTTACCATCTTTAGGTCCTAAGATGTTATTGGACGCTAACATCAAGTCAAGGGCTTCTTCTTGAGCCGCTTTGGATAATGGAACGTGAACAGCCATCTGGTCACCATCGAAGTCAGCGTTAAATCCTGTACAAACTAATGGGTGAAGACGGATTGCACGTCCATCAACTAAGATAGGTTGGAAAGCTTGAATACCTAATCTATGTAAGGTAGGTGCACGGTTTAATAAAACTGGGTGCTTTCCAATAATTTCTTCGACGATATCAAAGACGCATTCATCATAACGATCAATAATCTTATCAGCTTGTTTATGGGCGGTTGCTTTGCCTGTCTTAATTAAAATAGAGGCAATGTATGGTCTCAATAATTGGATAGCCATTTCGCGTGGTAATCCACATTGATACATCTTTAAGCTTGGTCCAACAGCAATAACGGAACGACCAGAATAGTCAACACGCTTACCTAATAAGTTTTGACGGAAACGACCTTGTTTACCTTTTAAGGCACTGGATAGAGATTTTAATGGTCTACCTCCGGCACCCGAAACAGGTTTATTACGACGGCCGTTATCAATTAATGCATCCACCGCTTCTTGAAGCATACGTTTTTCATTCATCAAGATGACAGAAGGCGCATTCATATCGATTAATTTCTTTAAACGTGTATTACGAGTAATGACACGACGATATAAATCATTTAAGTCAGCGGTAGCAAAACGACCACCATCAAGAGGAAGCATTGGACGTAAATCTGGTGGAATGACCGGAATTACATCTAACACCATCCATTCAGGCTTGTTGTCGCTAGTACGGAAGGCTTCAACGGCTTCTAATCGTTTAATTAATTTAATTCTCTTTTGATTCTTTTGTCCTTGTGTTTCTTTTAATTCTGCTTGAATTGAGGCGAGTTCTGCATCTAAATCAACTTCTTTTAAAAGTCTCTTGATAGCTTCAGCACCTTCACCAAATTCAGCACCTGTATATTTAGAAATAAAGGCAGAAATTGTAGAGAAATCAAAGGTTTCATTTTGCTTTTCCATCTTCGCAATGTATTCTTCAGAGCGTTGATAATCATAAGAATCAGGATCCAATTGTGGTTGGAATTCTTTGATGGCAGCAATGAAGTCTTGACGCGCTTGTTTTTCATCGAGGAATCCACGATATTTTAAAATCGTAGAAGTTCCTGGATTTAAACAAATGTGAGCGGCAAAATATACAACTTCTTCTAATTGTTTGGGTGATACATCTAAAACACGGGATATAACACATGGTATTTCTTTTAAATACCAAATATGAGTGCATGGGGCAGCAAGTTCAATATGTCCCATTCTCTCACGACGTGCTTTGCTTGAAATAACCTCAACACCACATTTTTCACATGTGATACCTTGGAAACGAATTTTCTTATATTTACCACAATAGCATTCGTAGTCTTTTGCTGGTCCAAAGATTTTTTCACAGCAGAGACCGCCCATTTCTGGCTTTTGTGAACGGTAGTTGATGGTTTCAGGTTTTTTCACTTCACCATGCGACCATGCACGAATTTGTTCTGGAGAGGCTAAACCAACTTGAATAGCGGCTAAACGTCTAACATCAAACATATCTTTACCTCCTCCTATTCTCTTTCGTTTTCATCTTCGATAACAATTTCACTTGTTATATCACGAAGATCTTTCGAAATTTTTCTTTCTTCAGCTTCGTTTTGCTTAGAGATAGCAGAAACATCAATTTCTTGACCTTCTTGGTCTAAGAGTTTGACGTTAATTGCAAGACCTTGCAATTCTTTTTGTAAAACTAAGAAAGCTTCTGGAATTCCGGACTTTGGAATTTCACGTTGTTTAATAATGGCTTCGTAAGTTTTCTTACGACCCACACGGTCATCGGATTTAATGGTTAAGATTTCTTGTAAGATGTGAGCGGCACCATAAGCTTCAAGGGCCCAAACTTCCATTTCACCAAATCTTTGTCCACCATTTTGCGCCTTACCACCAAGAGGTTGTTGTGTAACTAAGGAATAAGGTCCAGTTGCACGGGCGTGTAACTTATCATCAACCATGTGTACAAGTTTAATCATATACATGACACCGACAGAAATACGTTCATCAAAACGATCACCCGTACGGCCATCATAAAGAATGGTCTTACCATCTTTTTCCATACCAGCTTTAGCCATTAAGTCAAAGATTTCATCATTGGACATACCATCAAAAACTGGGGTAGCAATTTTTAATCCTAACTTTTTACAAGCCATACCTAAATGGATTTCAAGAATCTGACCAATATTCATACGAGAAGGAACGCCTAACGGATTTAACATAATATCAATTGGGGTACCATCAGGTAAGAATGGCATATCTTCTACTGGTAAAATACGGGAAATAACACCTTTGTTACCGTGACGTCCAGACATCTTATCACCTTCGGAGATTTTTCTCTTTTGGACGATGTAGACACGAACGACTTCGTTAACGCCTGGCGCTAATTCATCACCATTTTTACGAGAGAATGTTTTAACATCCAAAACAATACCTGCACCACCATGTGGAACACGGAGTGAGGAATCTTTGCCATCTTTGGTTTTTTCCGCAAAGATAGCCATTAATAATTTTTCTTCTGGGGTAGGTTCGGTTTGTCCTTTTGGTGTAACTTTACCAACAAGGATGTCTCCTTCTTTTACTTCTGCACCAGGAATAATAATACCGCGTTCATCTAAGAAGGCTTTGGCATCTTCGTTAATGTTTGGAACATCACGAGTGATTTCTTCAACACCTAATTTGGTATCGTGGCATTCCAAATCATATTCTTCAATATGAATGGTAGTATAAACATCATCTTTTACAAGTCTTTCCGACATGATAACAGCGTCTTCATAGTTATAACCATTCCATGTCATAAAGGCGATGGTAACGTTTTGACCTAAAGCTAAGTCACCATTATCCATAGCTGGACCATCAGCAATAACGTCATTCGTATGAATTTCTTGGCCTACTTTAACAATAGGTTTTTGGTTCATACATGTGCCTTGGTTGCTACGACCAAATTTTTGTAAACGATATTCATGTTCGCCGCCATCTTTGGTAATGACGACAATTCTTTTAGAATCGACATATTTCACAACGCCGTCTTCTTCCGCAACAACAGCACTACCAGAGTCACGAGCAATCACGTGTTCCATACCTGTTCCCACGAATGGAGCGTGTGGTCTTAAAAGTGGTAACGCTTGACGTTGCATGTTAGCACCCATTAATGCACGAGTTGTATCATCGTTTTCAAGGAATGGAATACAAGAAGCAGCGATAGAAACGATTTGTTTTGGAGAAACGTCGATAAAGTCAATTTGATCTTTATCAGCGATTACGTTTTCACCATCAAAACGGGAAATGACGTGATCGTCTAAAATTTCTCCATTTTCGCCTAAGTTAACGTTAGCTTGAGCGATAATATGTCCTCTTTCATCATCAGCAGATAAGTACACTGCTTTATCTAAAACACGACATGTTTCTTTATCAACAATACGATATGGCGTTTCAATAAATCCATAGCGATTAACTTTAGCATAAGAGGCTAAGTTATTAATTAAACCAATGTTTTGACCTTCAGGTGTTTCAATTGGGCAGATACGACCATAGTGAGAATAGTGAACGTCACGAACATCGAAGGTTGCACGGTCACGTGTTAAGCCACCTGGACCTAATGCGGATAAACGACGTTTATTCGTTAATTCAGCAAGTGGGTTCGTTTGGTCCATAAATTGTGATAATTGCGATGTGGCGAAGAATTCTTTAATTGCTGCGGTTAAAGGACGAATGTTCACTAAGGATTGTGGTGTAACATTCTCTAAGTCAGCAATGGACATTTTTTCGCGCACCGCTTTGCCCATTTTGGATAAACCGATACGGAATTGGTTTTCAATTAATTCACCTACGCAACGTACACGACGGTTGCCTAAGTGGTCGATATCATCGGTAGCGCCAAAGCCATCCATGATGTTCATGAAGTAAGAGAATACCGCTAAAATATCTGGAATTGTGACACATGGTTCAGTTAAATTTAAATCAGTGCCAACAACTGGAGATATAATCGTTCTCTTTTCATCTGCATAAACATGGATGAAGTTAACGATATCGTGACTATCTAAATTGGTGTTAATTGAAACGTGGCGAACGTGAGCGCCTTGTTCAAAGAACTTCGCATCTCTTAATTCTTCCACCATTTCTTTGGTTAATAAGGTACCTTCTGGATAGACGATTTCACCATCAGCAGAAACTAATGGTTCCGCTAATACGCGGTCGACTAAACGATTGTAAATACCTAATTTTTCTGCATATTTATAACGGCCTGCTCTACCAAGATCATAACGTTTGTGATCAAAGAACTTTTGTACTAAGAAGTTAGCAGAACCTTCTTCAGTTACTGGTTCACCTGGTTTTAATTTGCGGAAAATTTCATACAATGCTTTTTGGGCTGTATTAATTTCAGCATCTTTTTCGAGCGTACCATGTAAGTTATCGCGGACACCAAAGAGTTCTTCAATTTCCGCGTCATTTTCTAAGCCAAGAGCCTTTAAAAGAATTGTGGCATACATTTTTCTTTGACGATCAATACGAACGGATAAAACATCTTTTTGATCCGATTCGAATTGGAGCCAAGTACCTCTTGTAGGAATTA
>ENA-ORNF01003561-ORNF01003561.1-human-gut-metagenome-genome-assembly--contig:-NODE-3561-length-10016-cov-2.641803_pt1 | contig 10016 bp, 7 predicted proteins | sample MGYA00242110_ERZ509012 | MGnify/ENA primary metagenome ERZ509012 (study PRJEB26280, sample SAMEA2338714) | human gut metagenome | biome: human gut; feature: human-associated habitat; material: faeces... | reverse complement strand
GGGAGCCTATTCGAGGCTCAAGTTCGAGAGCGGCGTTCATCGCGTCCAGCGCGTGCCGGAGACGGAATCCCAGGGCCGCATACACACCAGCGCGGCCACGGTGAGCACCACCGGCAGGGTGCTGGTGGCCGAAGCCGCCAGATAGCCCACCATCGAGGTGTAACCATAGACTGCAAGGCCGATCACACTGGCCACAGCAGCCACGATCGTCTTCGTATTCAGTTTCGTTTTCATGGCTCAGGCCTCCTTTGCAGTCTTCTGCTTCTTGCTCTTGACCGCAGACACGACGTACAGCAGGGCGCACAGTGCGGTGAGGGCTGCAAAGCCGTAGATGCACACGCGGTAGGTCATACGCCACCAGGTCATCACGCTGATGGTGCGGGTGGTGGAGTTGACGCCGTTCATGGCGGCACTGTTGGCCAGAGCGTACAGCAGGTAATGGATGTTCTGCTTGATGGCCAGCAGCATGGTGCGGTCGCCCTTCAGAGCGTCAGCATTCCAGTAGGTGATGCTGTCGTCCGTGCCGAAACCACAGAATGCGGTGGTGCCGGCCAGGATGGACTCCTTGGGAGAAGCGTGCAGGGTAACACCGGTAAAGTCGGTGACGTTGTAGCCCTTGAAGCCCCACTCGTTGCGCATGATCTGCACCTGGACACCAACGTTTGCGCTGGAGGCCACGGCACCAATGCGGTTGTAGGAGGTCATCACGCCCAGAGCACCCACCGTGTAGGTGTCATCGCGGGAAGGATCCGCCTCGAAGGAAGCGGGCTTGCCGTTGCCCTCAAAAGCCTGCTGCAGGTTGCGCAGCTCCAGCTCGCGGGCCTTCTGCTCGGTCATAAAGACTGCAATGCCGGAGCGGTTGATCTCCTGATCGTTGAAGGCAGCGTGCTTGATGTTGACCAGGGTGCCCTTGCTCTGAGCGCCCTGCACCACAGCGGAACCGGTGTAACCGGACAGGACGGGGTCCTCGGAGTAATACTCTGCGCCGCGGGCGTTGTAGCCGTGACGATGGATGTTCATGCCGGGGCCGATCATGATGGGCAGGTTCAGCACCAGGGTGCTCTCGCCCAAGGTGATCTCACCCACGCGGTAGGCCAGTTCCTTGTTCCAGCTGTAAGCAATGTTCTCCGGGGTGGGGCCGACGCGGGTGCCGTAGTCGTAATCGGCAGCATCTGCATACGGGGTGCCCTGGTAGCTGCCCTCGGTCAGGTAGTGCGAGTCGGAACCGTTGGGGCCGTCGTCGGCTGCGTACTGCGGCAGGCCCACAGAGTCGATGTTCTGGATGTTGTGGAAGGCGTTGGAGGCAAAGTTCAGGAACTCGTCGATGGTCACTTTGCCGACCAGCTCATCCCAGCGAGGATCGTCGAAGTCAGCGCCCTTCAGGTCGTTCAGGGTCAGGGTGCTGGTGGTGTCGCCGAACACGATGTCCGAGGTGTCCTCATCGGTCTTGATGTCGATGAAGTCGTTGGCCAGCAGGGTGGCCAGACGGCCCTCGGCCTTCAGGCCGGTAATGGTGGTGGGGAAGGTGCCGTCCCAGTCGCTGCGGGACAGATAAGTAGCGGGGCCGGGGATGAAGGTGTTGATGTCCATGGAGTAGTCGCCGTCGCTCACTGCGTTGGTGATCTCCACGCCGGCCTTGCTCACAGAGAAGGTGTCGGCATCCACAGCGCCGTCCCAGGTCCACTGGTAGGTCTTGGAAGCATCGCCGTCGGCGGTCATGCCGTCGGCAGTGGTCTTGCCCTGAGCAGCCAGGATGTTGTTCAGAGCATCATGGGCGTCAGAGCCGATGGCGAAGTAGTAGTCGCCCGGGTCCACGATGAAGGTCTTGGCGTTCTGGCTGTCGTAGCTGGCCAGCAGGCTCATGTCCACATTCATGGTAATGGTCTGGCTCTCGCCGGGCTGCAGGGTGTTGGTCTTTTCGTAGTCCATCAGCTGCAGGGCGGACTTTTCGATGCCGTTCTGCTTGTCGTAGTCGGTGTAGGGTGCGCTGGCGTACAGCTGCACGACAGCCTTGCCGGCCACATCGCCGGTGTTGGTGGTGGTCACGGTCACGGTAGCGGTGCGCTTGTCACCGGTGATGACCACGCTGTCCAGGGTCTGCTCAAAGGTGGTGTAGCTCATGCCGTAGCCGAAGGGATAGACCACTTCCTTGTCGTAGTCGATGAGGCCCTCATCGGCAGCCGTCTCATAGAACTTGTAGCCGACGTAGGTACCGGCAGAGGCATTGGCACCGCCGTTGCCCAGCACGATGTCCGCATAACGGGTCTCGTAGTAACGGTAGCCGGTGTAGATGCCCTCGTTCTCGATCAGGTAGGAGTTGACGCTGGTGCCCTCAGCAAAGTCCGAAGCGTTTGCCCAGGGGATGTTGCCAAAGTTCTGCATGGCAGGAGCCAGGGCGCCGTTCTTGACAAAAGTATCGCCCAAGTGTGCAGAGGGAGCCACCGTGCCGTTCAGCACATCGGCCACGGCGTAGAAGCCGTAAGCGCCGGGGTAGCCCACCCACAGGATGGCGTCAATGTCGGGGTCGTCCTGCAGGTTTGCGATCTCCATGGGGTTGGCTGCGTTGACCAGCACGATGACCTTGTCGAAATTGGCCTTTGCTTCCTCGATCATGGCCATTTCTTCATCGCTCAGGCTCAGGATGTTTCCGTTCACGGTGTTCACGCCCTCAGCCAGGCCTTCCTCGCCGGGGTAGTAGGCACCGCCCTCGCCGCCGACACGGCTCACCACCACGATGGCGGCATCACCGTATTCGGTGTACTTGGACTGGAAGTCCGGGTTCAGAGCCTTCAGCTCATCCATCGTCAGCTCGCAGGGATCATTGTAAGCGCTGATCTCGGCGTAAGCGGGCAGGATGCCGCCGCCGAACTGAGGCTTGGTCCATTCCTTGTCCGCAAAGAATGCTTCGTATGCGGCCAGGGTCTCCGGGTTCAGCTGGAAGCCGCGCTCGGTAAAGGCGTCAAAGATCTGCACGGTGGACTTGCCGTCCGGCACGCTGCCGCCGCTGTTGCCGTAAACAGGAGCATAGCTGCGGACGCCCAGCATGGTGATCTTGGCATCCTTGGCCAGAGGCAGGGCACCGTTCTCGTTCTTCAGCAGGGCAAAGGTCTCCTGCGAAGTCTCGATGGCGAAGTCCTTGAAGCCCTCGTAGGCTTCTTTGGCCGTGGTGAATTCCGACTTGTAGGTCCAGGCATCGGATTCATCGTCCGACTGCTCGGTCACAGTCTGGGTGCTGCGGGTGCCCAGGAAGGCATCCACAGAGGTGCGGTAGAGCTCCAGGATGTTGCCTGCCATCATGGAAACGGCCAGAAGCAGGGCAAACACCATGGTCAAACCGCGCCACAGGTTTTTCTTCTTCAACATTTTGTCCTCCTTTGAAAGTTGAATTTGTGTATGAAAAAAGGCACTCCGCAGAGCGCCTTGATTCCGAAAAACATTCTTTATGTTACTGTGGTCAGCGACACCGTGTGCCACGAAGACCATGTGCCGCCATAGTTTCCCCGAATATACATCCTTGAGCCGTTATAGACGGTGTACCGCTGCTGAATAAAGTAGCTTTCCGGCAGAAAGACCTCCAGCATACCGATTGTGGTGGTCGGAAAGTGCTTTTCCGTGGAAGCGGAACACGCAAAATAGTAGCCGGGAGTCTTCACATTGTTGAGGTCGGTGGTCGAGCCGTCCACTCTGCCCATTTTGCCGTGGACATTGACGCCGTTCATGTGGATGCTGCCGTCCACATCCAGCGTGGCTTGCGGGTTCGGCGTGTTGATGCCGACTTTCTTTTTACGAAGCGCAATGAGCGGAGTCCCTTGCGGTACAGTAAAATACAGATCCAGACTGCTCAAAGAATAGAGCTTGTCTTGGATCTGTAGATGAAAGTCGTAGGAACTGTTGGCATCCAGATTGCACAGTTCCAAATTGGAGTAGCTGAAAGAGGTTCCGCTTTTTGTCGTGCCGGAATAGATGCTGGTGTAGCTGCCGTAACTGCTCTCACTGGTTTTCTTGTACCGATACCGCACATAAACCACGCTGTTTTTCTGCGTCCCGTCTACGGTCACAGCAGAAATAGAGCCGCTGAATTTGAGCTGCATTTCCGCTTCAATATCGTTGGTTCGTCGGAGCGTCACCGAGGACACCTTCGGCTTTGCGTATGGGATGACCGTAATAGTTTGGGAAACGCTGGCGGTATAACCGCGGGAGTCCGTGACCGTGAGCGTGACCGTTACGCTGCCGGACTTGGCGATCTTTCCAACAGATAAGGCAGAGCCGGTAGTGTTAGAGGATGACAGCCCGTTGCAGGAAGCTGTGTAGTTGGAAATACTGGCACCGTTTTTTGCAGTTGCCGTTCCGGGCGTGACCTTGAGGGTCGAGTAGTTCTGAACGAATAGCTGGTCGTTGCCTGTGAGGTTTTTCGTGGTCGTGTAGCTGTCGGCATAAGTGAATCCGCTTATGGTTGGAGCAGAATTGGTTGCCGTGGTCAGTACAGTGGCGGTCTTGCTTGAGGTGCTGCCGATCTGCGTAGACCCGCTGTAAGACGAAACCGCAAAGGCACCTATAAAGGACTTGATGGACGCCATAGCGTTCAACAGCGTTGTCCTCTGCGCCGATGTCAGCGTGACCGTGCGGTTCGCCGTGCCCTTCGACCAGGAAAGCCCGGAAATAGTCAGGATGGTCGTGCTGCCGTTTTTGAGCACCAGCGTATTGGTGTAGGAGGCTTCGTACACGGTCACATTGATGGTAATGGAAACCGTGGCATTGTCCGCCGTCACCGTGTTGACACTATTCACCACAGCACCGCCCAGCGTCTTGACTGTGGAACTGCCGGAAGTGCCGTAGACATGGTTGTACTGCCGCCTTGCTCTGACCCTCACCGTGTAGCTTGTATTCGGTGAGAGCGAGGTGATCGTCACACTGGCACTGGTGGATGCCGTCGTTGAGAACTGCGTCCAGCTCGAACCGCCGTTTGTGCTGTACTGCCAGACGTCCGCAGTGGCAGAGGATGTAGCGGAGATTTTGAACCCGTTTGCCGTGACATTCGATGTACTGAATGTAACTGTGGGAGCAGAGCGGTCAATGGTAGTCAGCGTCATGCTGCCGCCGTATTCCTGTGAACCGTAGATATAAACACGGGTCAAGAACCCGACCGCAATCGTTTTGCTGCCGTTGCTGTTGTGAGCTACAGTAATCGTGCCACTGACAGAACCTTTCTTTGCCGGGAAAACACGGTCATCCCAATAGGTACGTTCCTTTGAGTAGACGGTCGTACCATTGATCGTTACAGTGGTCGTGTCAATGGTGTAGTAAGTGGATGCGCCACCGGTAGAGGTCAGCGTCCAGGAAAGTGTCGAGCTGTTACCGACCACATTCACGCTTTCTGAAATGTCCAGTTGAAGATAGCGCCCATCGTATGCCGCGCTTTTCCAAGTTGCCATAGTTTTCCCTCCTTAATCCAGAATGACGATGTTCAGCCCTTCGGACGCCGTCGGCATCGGGACAAACTTCGTTTTGCCCACGGTCAGCTCGCCGTCCACCGTGGTTTTCTTGGTTTGCGTTTCGTCCTTGTTCAGGGTAAAGATCACCTCATCGTTGTAGTAACCGGCGAACTCCGTGTTCGTGATGACCGTCCGCTGGGACGATGCGCTGTTGGATACCTCGATGCCCCGCTTGTCGATCTTGACCTCCTGGGTGTAGATCTCGTTGGGTGCGGGTGTCCACTTTCGGGGTATCGCCCCTTCGGAGATCATGATGTCCGCGAGGTAGATGGACGCATCCCGACAGTAGCAGTAAATACGCAACGTGGGGTCAGTCACATCCGTGAGCGTTACGGAGTAATCCGTCCAGTCAAACGCCGTGGACTTATTGAACAGGTACTTGGTTTTGTTTCCGTTGTAGGTCACATAGAAATACCCGGACATGGTCGAGGTTTTCTTTGCCCGGACCGAGATCGTATAAGTGCCGGGGACTACCCCTCGGATGTACTGCGACAACGAGGAGTATGCGCCCAGCACAAAGCAGGAGTCGGAAATGGTGTTGTTCTGGGTATCGGTGGAGGTATCTGTTTTTACCGTACCGGAGTAGCTCCAATCATCCGTGATGCCGTTCAGCCCGGAGGAATTCTGCACATAGTTGATGCCGCCGATGTACTGCTCCTGCATGGTGACGGACAGCCCGTCCACCGTGTGTTCCAGTTCCGAAACCCTGCTCTCGGAATTCAGTATCCGTTCCTCCAGGACACCCTGGTCATTGGACACTGTTTCCACCGTTTCGGTAAGGGTCGCCACATAGCTGTTCAGCCCGTCGATGGTCTGCTGGAACTGTGCATCCTTCTCGGTCAGGATGGAAATGGTGGTGCGGATCGTTTCAATGTCGTTCTGCACCACCCATTCGTTTCCGTCCCATATCTTCGTTTCCGGCGGGGTCACAGAGGTGTCCACCCAGAGCTGCCCCTCATAAGGGTTCTCCGGCGGCGTGTCCGAGGTGACCACATCGCAGAGACTGATAATCGTGAACTGAGCCGATGCGATCATCTCACCACCTCCTCAAAGTGCCACAACGACCATAAAGGTTGCCTTGGTATCCACATCGGTGCTGGACACCGACAGGGTCTTGCCGGTCTTGCTGCCGTTGGTACCCCAAGAGGTATCGACAACACCGTCTTTGTTGTACTTCGTCCAGGTGTAACTGCCGTTTCCGGCTGCGTCGACCTCGGAGCCCGCCTGGTAGCAGACGGCGGTCAGCACGGTCGTACCCTGGCCGTTCTTGAACACATCGCCGCCCGTGGAGGTGACGATGATCTGCAACGGGTCGGAGTTGTCGATGAAGGTCGCCACATCGAAAAACTTCGTGTTATAAGAAGCCGATGCGGAATCCGTGTCCTGGGCACAGCACTTGAACACAGCGTAGCTGTCCACCGCTGCGGCGTAGACCGTGAGGGTATTGGTGGCCGTGCCGGAGTATTTGTCGGCGGTATCCGAGAGCTTGCGCCAGCCGATGCCGAAGTCTGCATCATAGCCGGTGGAAGAAGTAGCGGTGACGGAAGCGTCCATGACCGCCCACTTGTAGCTGACCTTGGTGATGTCTACCGTAGAGCCGCGCCACAGCTCGGCCTTGGCGGTCAGACTGGCGACCTCCTCATTCTTGAACACATTTCCGTTGGGCGTGGTGACCAGCAGGTCAACGATGCCGGAGCCGTTGACCACACGGGAGAAGGAAATGGTCAGCGGATGGGTCAGCGACAGACCGGTGCTTTCGTCCTTGTAGGTGATGACGCAGCGGTAATCGATGCCGGGCAGCTCCGCCATGACATTGGCCTTGACCGTGAGGATGTGGCTCTTGGCACCACTGAGGGCGTAGTTCGTGCCTGCGGTGATGGCGGTGTTGCTGTCACCCACATACCACTTGACCGAGGTGACATTGGCGGTGGTGATCTGGTCGGCAGTGGTGCCGATGACATACAGACTGGGCGTCAGAACGAGGTTCTTCGTTTTCCAGTCCGGGGTATAACTGCCGTTGTCGGGGTTATACATCTGGGTCTTGGCGAGGTTCGATCCGATGTACCCCGTCAGCGTCAGTGCGTCATTGTAGTCGATGATGGTAAACTGGCCTTGTGCTTTGCTCATGTGAGAAGCCTCCTTTGAAGTTGTTGTATCTGAACCGGACACTGTGCCGCTTTCTGTTGTGGGTTCTGCGGTTGCCATAGTGAATTCCTCCGTTATAACAGGCTCTGCCTGGTCGTGGTGTCGATGAGGTCACAATAAAAAGTGGCGCGGACTTTGACATCCGCACCGGTGATGACCACGGACTTTGCGCCGCCGAAATGCTGTTCATTCCAGACCTTGTCCGCTTCTGTGTCCTCCGACACCCTCGTCCAGATAAACTGGTTGGCATCCAGCGTGTCGGTGATGTCCTCGTCCCAGGAGTACACCTTGGCGGAAAGCAGCGTTTTCACATTGCCGTTTTTGAAGATGTTCCCGTTGGACGAGATGATGACGAGCCGGAGCATTTTCTGCTCCTCAATGGTGGTAATGCGGTCGCTGACCTCGGTGACCTCCTTGCTGGTTGCGTAGGCACGAAGCACGACTTCGCCGCTCTCCAAGTCCCACCAGGACGAGCCGTCCTGCGACTGGATGACACCTGCCTTGATGATGTTTGCTACCAGAGAGCCGGAAGTGATGAAGTCTGCAACGATCTGCCCGTCCGCCGTGATGGCAGTTTCGTAGGGGCCGTTGTAGCCGTTACGAGAAAAGCCCAGACCGCCCACATTCCACCTCCAGACGTTCACGGCTTCGTCAATGGAGGGAGCGTCCAAAATGAGCAGCTCATAGGGCTGTCCGTTTTCCTCGGTGGTATGAATGACCACATAACCGCCGCTCTGACCGGTGATAAGCCCGGTGGCCTTGCCGATGGCGGTTTGGAGCAGCTTCGGAAAGCGTCCCACCGTGGATTCCACCTTATTAACCGTTGATTGCACCTCGGAAATGGTGGTGATCATACTGGACTTGCTCTGACCGAGGGAAATGCTCACATACCGTTCGGCAAGAGTGTCGTACACGGTTTCAATGACCATAGCCGACACGCTCACACCAAGCAGTGAATGCCGAATGGTGACGGTATCGCAGAGGTTGACCCGCTCCAGCAGTGCCGAATACTCCGGCTGTTTCCAGAGCGGCTCAAAGGACACCTTCACCGTGGGGATAGTCGCTCCCAGCGGATTTGCCTTGATGTAACTGTTTGCTTTTGCTCTGAGGGCTTCCTCGGTCACAACTCCGTCAAATTGGTCGGAGAAATCCATGATGAGCGTTTTTGCCCGGACGATCTCCGAGGTCACAATGGGGAGCGTTACCTCCGGCAGCGTGACCACCGTTTCGGTGTCCGTGCCTTCCGGTGTGTATACGGCATACGGGAGCAGTGCGGTATACACGCCGCTGTTGTCCTCGTCCTGCTCCAATGCGGTGAGGTTCTTGCCGTATTCAATGACCACGCCGGTTTTCTGCCCACGGTGCGAATGGAACTTTACCGTGAAGTTGTCCCATTCAAACTCGCCGTGCCATTTGGAGAGCATGGAGCCTTCCGTACCGCCGAGGCAGGCGCGGACGCTTTTCGGCTGCGTGACGGAAAATGCCTTTGCATCCGAGTAGTCCGTCCAGTCCGTGAAGCGTGTATCTCCGGCAAGGAGCTGCGAGAGAATGAGTTGCGGAGAGCGGCTCTCGGTCGAAAACGGCAGCACCGGCACATTGGCGAGGTCATAGGAGATGTGCTGACCGTAGATGGTGACGATACCGTTGAGCGGCTTCGTGATACGGTAAATGCGGAATGCCTGGTCGGCGGCGGTGTCATTGGGTTTTGCCTTGATGATGCACTCCTTTGTGATTAGCCCATAGTGCTGACCGCTCACCGGGTATTTGAGTAAGCACTCAAACACACCGTTCCGCTCCTCGGTCACTTCGCAGGAAATGGTGTCCGTCAACACACCAAGGCCGAATGAACCGAAATCGGTGGTATTTGCGGCGTAAAGTACAGGGATCATAGGCAGCACCACCTTGGAATGACTTCGATTCGCTGCACATTTCCTGCACAGGCGATGGAAGTCGTTCCCGGCTTCAGCATAGGAAATCCGTCACCGGTAACCGTATCGTTCTTGAGAACGGTACCCTTAAAACAATTCAAGAGTTCACTGTCGATTTCGATGGATTCGTCAACCTCTGAAATCGTCCATAGGTTCGTACCTTCGCCGTCCGGCTGAATCATAAGCCGTACTGTGCCGCCTCCATATATTTTGATGTACGGTTTGCTTGTGAAAGCGGTGGGATTGGTCACGGACAACCTTCTGGTGCCGGACGCTAAAACCTCCTGTCCTGCAAAGCTGTATTTATGAGGTTTGCAGTTGAAGGTCACGGTGAAACTGCCGACCTTGTTCATCTGCTCCTCAATGTCCAGACTGCCGGAGATGACGCCATAGCGGAAATGCTCCGTATCGTAGGAGTCGGTAAGCTCATGGTATCTGTCCGGCTCGGAAT
>ENA-ORNF01003558-ORNF01003558.1-human-gut-metagenome-genome-assembly--contig:-NODE-3558-length-10028-cov-3.335205_pt1 | contig 10028 bp, 7 predicted proteins | sample MGYA00242110_ERZ509012 | MGnify/ENA primary metagenome ERZ509012 (study PRJEB26280, sample SAMEA2338714) | human gut metagenome | biome: human gut; feature: human-associated habitat; material: faeces... | reverse complement strand
CCCTGCCGCCACAGCTGCCAGATGGCGAGGCGCGGGCAGAATAAAACGGCTGCGCCTGCGGCGGTTTTCGCGGAGTTCTCGGTTGTTGTCCTGATTCGCACTCACGGGATCATCAGCAAAAGGAAAGGAACAATTCATGAACCGGAAGGAGCGGTACCCGTAACGGGCGCACTGTAAGACTCATGAGGCAACACCCTGGGCATGGGCATGCGCGTATTCTCATGAATCCATTCCGCAATGCCAGCCTGCAGCTCGTCATCCCCCGCATAGACGTTGACCTTATAAATCTTTTCAAATTTTTCCCCCTTCTTTCCTTCAATGGAATGCAGGAAAGTCCGTTCCCGGGTGCCATACGGTTCCCCTTCCCGGATGGATTCATAAAGCTGTTTTTTCTCATTTTTCAGGGAATCGTAAATGCTCAGGCAATCTTCCAGCGTGGAGAAAAAATATTGGTTCGTACAAACCACCATGACCGGATAATCCAATTTCAGGGCATCATCCACGGGAGCCACGTCAAACGTACTGAACCCCGCACGCCAATCCACCCCGGCATCCAGCAGCCAATAAGCGGCATAGCACAAAGGCTTGCCCCAATCCTGCTCCATCTCCCGGACAGCCACGGTTTTCAGGGAAGGAAAGCAGTCCATGCTGACCATGCAGCGGATGCGGGGATCTTCAGACGCGGCTTTCAACAGCACGGCCGCACCAAATCCCTGCCCCACGGCAGCCACGGGAGGCAATCCGCCCTGCTTCCGGGATACGGCGTCCAAAAGCGCCGTTACATCCGCATATTCCCTTAATCCGTACGTGCAGAATTGACGGGTATTGTTCTTCCCGCGCGGATTCCATATCAGGCTCGTGTAACCGGCTCCTGCCAGCCCTTCCGCCAGAGGGAGGGAACTTTCCATTCCCTCATTCCAAGAGGCGGCTATCACAACCAGCTCTGGTTTTGCCTCCAAATGCGGCATTTTCCCGCGCAATTTCAGAGTATCCCGCACGCGGCTCTGGCGCGGAGACAGAGCCTCCGGACGCCCCGGGCTCACCAGATAACCTTCAATAGCCGTGCCATCGGATGAAACGGCTTCCACGGGTTCCATCACCAGGGAACCCGCGACGGGAGAAGAGGCGGGGTCCTCCCCTCCCACGGGAATGAGCAGGGGAGTGGAGACGTACCAAGCAAACCACGCCAGAACACCCGCAGCAGCCAGAAAAAACAGAAGAAACAATTGAACAAGACGTTTGAACATGGAAAGGCTGTTGCCGGGAAACAGTTGTCAGGAAGATTTTATCTCATCCAGTTTACGTTGACAACAGCCAACTTCTATCAGGCGGAACATCTCCCGCAGCCACTTCCTCCCTTTAAGGAGCGGAACCGCACTGAGGTTCACGAAGCAAGCACGGACATGCGGTTCAGGCAGCCTTTTATCCCTGTCCGGCGGCCAAATAACGCTTTATTTCCCGCTCCCGATCTGGCATTCTTGCCCCACCTTCTTTTTTCATGGCAATCCAGGCCCGACATTTCCGCCAATGGTCCGTATTTCTCCTCCTGCTTGCGCTGGGAGGAGCGGCAGCCTGGTTTCTGATGCCCCGGGAATGGTCCCAGATGCAATGGGAAATTCCCGGTACGCCGTCCGAATATCCCCTTTCCCAGCTCCTGCGGCCCTGGCTCATCCTTCTGGGCTGCTTTCTCCCCGCGCTGGGAATGTTCCTGTACAACCGTTCGAGCATCCTGGACAAGTATGTGGCGCGCACCTGGTTCACGGCCTTCATCATGTGTACGGCCATCCTGACGCTGATTTACATTATCGGAGATTTTGCGGACAATGTGGGAGACCTGATGAACCTGGACGCACCCCTCATGGGCACGTTCCGCTTTTACCTGAGCCAGCTGCCCATGATCCTGAACCTGATTCTGCCTTATACCCTTCTCCTGGGAACACTCTGGGCGCTTACCAAACTTTCCTCATCCTCAGAAATCACCGGCATGCTGCAGTCCGGACGGTCCCTGCTCCGAATCAACACCCCCATCATCATCGGTGCCGTCTTTGCCTCCATCTACTTCGGCATCTTCGGGTTCCACTGGGCACCCAACTCCGCCCTGTACAGGAAACTGATGTTCTCCTCCCTGAGCCAGAACAAAAATAACCATGCTTCCCAGAGCACCATCTACAAAAATGATGCGGAATCCCGCATCTGGTATCTGGGCAATCCTCCCGGAATTGATTCCCCCGGCAATCCTTTCCGGCAGGTGCGGGTGGAACAGTTCAGCGCCCCCGGAAAGATGAAATACGAGCTGTTTGCCGATGAAGCCACCTGGGATCCGGCCTCCAGGACATGGACCTTCCGGCAGGCCATCAAAAGAAATTATTCCCAGGAGGAACCCCGCCAGCTCCATGATGTTCCCGTTTTTGCCGGACAGGAATACCAAACGCTGAAAGAGCATTATCCCGAAACACCCTGGCAACTGATTTCACCCAACGTCCGCGTGGATACACAGGGAACCCCGGCTCTCCAGGAACTCATCAAGTCCGGCACGACAAACGCCAGGTACCTCAGAAGCCTGCAGACGGAATGGCACGTCAGGATCGCCCGCATATTTTCCTGCATTATCCTGACATTTATTGCCATCCCCTCCGCCATCACGTTCCAGAGGCGCTCCGCCATGTCCGGCATCGGCATTGCGTTGTTCCTGGCGGCAGCCATGCTGTTCCTGTATGAGTTTTTCCCCACCCTGGCCTCCGCAGGCTACCTCCCCACCTGGCTGGGAGCATGGATGCCCAACATTATCTACACCATCATCGCCATCCGCCTTTTTCAAACCAAGCTGGCTCACAGAAGCTTCTCGGAATTATTGAGAGGCTTGAAAAAGACTCCCGTCCATGACCATTCCTGATCACTTTGCCGATTCCCGGGAAGCCGGTCTGAAAGCCCGTGAACTGCTCCGGCGGGCACACGCCGTCATTTTTGATTTTGACGGATTGCTGGTGGATACGGAATATGCCATTTATTCCTCCTGGGAACGGGTTTTCGCGTCCTGCGGCCACCCTCTTCCCCTGGATTTGTTCAACCAATGCCTGGGCAGCGGCTACACCCACTGGAATCCCGGAGAACATCTGGAGAAATTGACGGGGCGCACTTTCGACTGGGAAACCGTCAACAGCCGCCGCCAGGAGGAAATCGTCCGGGATCTGGAACATGCCGGCCTCCTGCCCGGCGCCGGAGAACTCATCCGGAACCTGGGGGAAGCCGGAACCCCTATGGGAGTGGCCTCCAGTTCTTCCCACCGCTGGGTGGACGGCTGGCTGAACAGATTGGGCATCATGCCCTATTTTCAAACCGTCGTCTGCCGCGACGACGGCCTCCCCGTCAAACCGGATCCGGCCCTGTTCCTGAAAGCCGCGGAAAACCTGGGTAAATCTCCGTCTGAATGCCTGGTGCTGGAAGACTCCCAGAACGGCACTACAGCCGCACACCGCGCAGGAATGCCAGTCATCTCGGTTCCAAACAGGGTAACGGAGCAGGCGGATTTTTCCCTGGCGACCAGTATCATCCGCTCTCTGACGGAACTTCTTTAGAAATCAGGAATTTCTATTCCATAACGCCTGTTTCCTGACGGAATTCCTTTCATGCCTGATGCAGGGGGCTGCGCCGCCAGGAACGCCTGGCGCGGCTCAGAGCCTCGGCTTTCATGCTCTCCTGCCGGCCTCCTAAAAGCGGCCTCCTGTTTTACCTCATTGCCCTGATTCTTCTGACCTGAGGAGCGGCGCATTCCATCATGCCCGCACTTTTCCTTATATGGAAACCGCTGTTCGTGCCCGCCATCGCGTTTTCATGGGAACGATGCTGATGTTCATGCATCTTCCCACCGGCGGCATGAGGAAAATGCCCGCGCAGGAGCAGGGCCGCTGGCACGGAGGCAGGCATTTCCCCTGTTCCATGGGATATTGCCTATTTGACGGAACCCCGCCATGAACACGCCAACAAAAAACCGCCGGCTCCCCAACGGGCCGGCGGCTTACCCCCTTTTATTCAGGGAAATTATTTGTTCAGCTCCGCAACGGCGGCTTCCAGGCTGGGCACGTCTTCAATGGAGATGACCGTAGCTTCCTTGCAGATGCGGGCCATCATGCCGGCCAGCGTCTTGCCCGGCCCCAGTTCAATGAAAAGGCGGTGGCCCTGGTCCACCAGCTTCTGCATGGAAGCCGTCCAGCGCACGGATCCGCATACCTGGTGTTCCAGCATGCTGCGGATGTCGTCCGGACCTTCCACTACCCGGGCTTCATAATTGCAATAAACAGGCATGGACGGCGTACCGAAGGAAATATTCTTGAGTTCTTCCGCCAGCTTTACCATAGCGCTGTGCATCAGACGGGAATGGTAGGCGCCCGCCACATTGAGCTTCTTGGCAATCTTGCAGCCGGCGGCCTTCGCCCCTGCTACAGCCTTGGCCACACCTTCCTCCGTACCGGAAACGACTGTCTGGCCGGGGCAATTGAAATTGGCAACATCCACGTCACATTCCTGCGCCAGCTTAATGACGTTTTCATCCGTGCCGCCGATCATGGCGGCCATAGTGCCTTTCGTGGCGTTGCATGCTTCCTCCATAAACGCGCCGCGCTTCTGGACAAGGCGGAGGCCTTCTTCAAAAGAATAGGTCCCGGCAGCGGCATGAGCCGTGAATTCCCCCAGGGAAAGGCCGGCGGCAGCCACGGGATTCAGGGAGGGAACGAGCTCCTTCAAGACGGCCAGGCAGGCAAGGCCATGTACGTAGAGGGCAGGCTGACAGTTGCAGGTACGCGTCAGTTCTTCGCCGGGGCCTTCAAACATGACGGCAGAAAGGGATTCTCCAAGCGCCTTGTCCGCCTGTTCAATCAGGGCTTTGGCGACGGGATACTGGTCATACAAATCTTTGCCCATGCCTACTTTTTGGGCACCTTGTCCGGAAAACAATAATACTGCGTCCATAGTTAAAGCTGGATTATAACGTTCCGGCAGGAAAGAAGCAAGAGCGATATCATCACCATAACTTCCTTATTGCCAATAAAAAATCCGCTCCGGCCTCACAAAAGGCCGGAGCGGGGTATTAACAGGATGTTCCAGAGGTGCGTTTTAGGCGGTGGCTTCCGTGGTGGCGGGAGCTTCTTCCTTTTCGGCAGCCTCACGGGGCAGATCGATAATTTCGATCATGGCCACAAGGGCGGAATCAGTCAGACGCTGGCCCAGCTTGACGATGCGGGTATAGCCGCCCTTGCGTTCCGCGCAAAGAGGAGCGATTTCATCAAACAGCCGCTTAACGGCGGTCGTATTATGAATGGTGGCGGTAGCCAGGCGGCGGGAATGCACGTCACCGCGCTTGGCAAGCGTAATCAGCTTTTCCACATAGGGGCGCAGGGCCTTGGCCTTGGCCAGGGTGGTGGTGATGCGTCCATTGAGGATGAGGCTGCATGCCTGGTTGGCGAGCAGAGCCCTGCGGTGAGAAGCGTTGCGCTGAAGCTTGGAGGTTTTTACACCGTGTCTCATGATGATATTTTTCTATGTGTGTTGGTTTTGTGAGATTTAGTCGTCGTCGTCTTCGATGTTGGCGGCAATCAGGTCTGCCAGGCCCACGGGGCTTTCCTCTTCCAGACCCAGGCGCGGCTTGGCCTGCGGCACGGGACCGGTAAGCAGGGAGGGATCCACCTGAACGCCCAGGGAGAGCCCCAGTTCCAGCAATTTGTCCTTGATTTCGTTGAGGGATTTTTTGCCGAAATTGCGGTACTTGAGCATTTCGCTTTCGCTCTTCATGGCAAGCTGGCCAACGGTCGTGATATTGGCATTGTTGAGGCAGTTGGCGGCACGCACGGAAAGCTCGATTTCGTTGACGCTCATGTTGAGCAACTTGCGCAGGCGGGCCGTTTCCTCGTCCTGGACGGCGGAAGGAGCTTCCTCAAAGTTAACCTGCTTGTCGTCATAGTTGACGAATACGTCCAGGTGATGGCGCAGAATGGCGGAAGCCTGGAGCATGGCGTCTGCGGGGGCGATGCGGCCGTCCGTCCAGACTTCAAGGATCAGCTTGTCGTAGTCAGTCATCTGCCCCACACGGGTATTCTGCACAGAATACTTCACGCGGGTAACCGGAGAGAAAATGGAGTCGATCGGAATCACACCGATGGGCATATCCGGCACCTTGTTTTCATCGCCGGTGGCAAAACCGCGGCCCACGCGAACCTGGAATTCGCATTCGAACATGGTGTCCTGGTCCAGAGTGCAAATGATTTGATCGGGATTGACCACCTGGTAAACGGTGTCGTCGGCAATATCGGCAGCAGTCACAACGCCCTGCTTATGCACGCGCAGAGAGAGCAGGCGCGGTTCCTTGCCGTTATGCTTGAATTTGACCTTTTTCAGGTTCAGCACGATTTCCGTCACATCTTCCACCACACCGGGCAGGGAGGAAAATTCATGCTGCGCACCGGCGATGCGGACGGAGGTAATGGCGGCGCCTTCAAGAGAACCCAGAAGAACGCGGCGCAGGGAGTTGCCAAGCGTATGGCCGTAACCGTTTTCAAACGGTTCCGCCACAAAGGTCAAATGATTCGCATCATTCGGATCTTCAATTTTTTCCAGACGGCTGGGAACCTCAAAACGGGCCAGCGTGGTAACGGCGGTTTCTTCTGCAGTAGTGGTTTCGTTTTCCGACATAATCGTATGTAATGTACCGGGTTTCCCCTCAACACGGACATGGCGGCCAATGCGCCTGAAGGACCAACGGCATGTTGTGGGAACGCCCGTGCGGGGAGCAATGTAACGATCTGTTTTCAACAATCAACTCTTTTCATGCCCGCCGGTAAATTTTCTGTGACTTAATGTGCGTCATCTGGCATAGTAGGGCAAACCTATCATACCAACTCATGAAGCATCCTGATTTTTTGGACAACAGGGATTTTACAGGTGAAGACAAGAAACGTCCCTCCACCATGTCCATGGATTCCAGCTACCAGGCTCTGGAAGGCGCCGTTAAAAAGCTTTCCGAAATAGCCTCCACCAGGCACGATCCCCGCTACCTCCAAGAGTATATCAAAACGGGAATCAACATGGCCCAGTCCGCCGCCTCGGACCATGATTTTACCGTCCTGATCCGCTCCGGGCGGGAGATGTACCGCGCCAACTGCGTTTTCGCCCCGTACCGCCACATCCGCAAGATTTCCGTCTTCGGCTCCGCCCGCATCAGGAATGACGAACCGGCGTATGAAACGGCGAGGGAATTCGCCAGGGAAGCCAGCGAACACGGCTACATGGTCATTACCGGAGGCGGACCGGGCATCATGCAGGCAGCCAATGAAGGGGCGGGAGAACAACGCTCCTTCGGCCTGAACATCACCCTGCCGTATGAACAAACCTCCAACCATGTGGTGGCCCACAGCGACAAACTCATCAATTTTTATTACTTTTTCGTCAGAAAACTGAACTTCGTGGCGGAAAGCGACGCCATGGTGGCATTCCCCGGAGGCTTCGGAACCATGGATGAAGTGTTTGAAACGCTCACTCTGATCCAGACGGGAAAAGCGACCATTTACCCGATTGTCCTTCTGGATTCCCCCGGCAAAACCTTCTGGCTGAACTGGCTGGCCTTCATTCGCGTGGAACTGGTGGATTCCGGACTGATTTCCGCAGACGATCTTCATCTCATCCATGTCACTAAAAATCCGGCGGAAGCCATGGAACACATCGACCGTTTTTACCGGATTTTCCACTCCTACCGTTTTGTCGGAGATTCCATCGTCATCCGGCTGAATGCGCAGCTTCCCGCCCAGTGGGTGGAACATCTGGAACGGGACTTTTCAGACCTGATTCTGCCTGGGGGGAAAATGATCCAGAGCGGCCCCCTGCCGGATGAAGCGGACGAACCACACCTGGACCGCCTGCCCCGGCTCGTCTTCCCCATCAAACGCGGCAACTACGGCAGGCTGAGGCTGCTGATTGACCGCATCAACCAGACGCCCAGCCGAACCTATTCCCCGCCCACCCATGCCTGACGCCTTTCCCGCATGGGTGATTCCCGTGGTTTTCGGCCTGATGGGGGCCTGCATAGGTTCCTTCCTGAACGTGGTTATCTACCGTATGCCGCGGGGCGTCTCCGTCAACGATCCGGCGCGTTCTTTCTGCCCGGAATGCGGAAAACCCATTCCCTGGTTCCTGAATATTCCGGTTCTGAGCTGGCTGGCTCTCCGGGGTAAATCCGCCTGCTGCGGAACGCGCATCAGCTTCCGATATTGCTTTGTGGAGCTGCTCACGGCCCTGCTCTTCGCGGCCATTGGCTGGAAATACGCGGACGCTTCCACAGGAGCAGCCGTCCTGCTCTGCCTGTGGACTGCCATGGCCATTGTCATCATGTTCATTGACGCGGAACATCTGATTGTCTTCCGCTCTCAGGCATTTATCGGCGCCTTGGCCGGAACGGGGGCCTGCGCCCTTTACCCTTTCCTCCTGCCGGACAGCCATGTCATGACCTGGACGGACGCCTTCACGGCATCCGTGCTGGGAGGAGCGGCAGGGTATGCGGTCATCAGGCTGGTGATTGAATTGGGGAAGCTTCTGTTCGGCACCTGGAAACAGCATTTTGACGTTCCCGCCCCGTGGAGTTTGAGGGAACCGGAATCCGAGCGGGAGGAACTTCAGCTCATCGTCAACGGCCAGCCTCACGACTGGTCCATGCTTTTCCACCGGTCTACGGACAAGGCCGTCCTTTCCGGAGGTTCCGTCACCATTGACGGCAAAACGCACCCTGCCTGCTCCGTCACGCTGCGGTACGACAGGATAGAGATGGAAAACGGGGACGTTTTTCTTCTGGAAAGACTGGAAAGCGTGGAGGGAAATCTGACGGATATCCATGCCAGCAGGGAAGCCATGGGATCAGGCGACGCCTGGATTCTGATGATGGCCGGATGCGCGTGCGGCTGGCAGGGCGCCCTGTTCAGCCTTTTCCTCGGCTCCCTGCTGGGGATTGTACAGGCTGCCGCCTCACGCATGGGGTTCGGCAGAAACCTCCCCTTTGGCCCCGCTCTTCTCAGCGCCGCTCTGATCTGGCTGCTGGGCGGCAGCCAGTGGTGGCAGGCCTACATCCGCTTTATTTCCGGCGAATAATTTTTTCCGCTATGACACGGGCGGCACGCACTCGCACCCGATTGCGTATCCCCTCACTGATTTCCTTCATATTCAATGGGTTCACCCTTCTTTACCCCGGAAGAAAACAGGTGTCATAAAAACAGCGGCGCACCCCCTCTCCGACGCATTTGCCTTTTTATTTTGCAACCGGAATGAATTCCAGGGGTTCCTTTTAGCAAAGGGAGACGTTTCCGCCTGTTTGAAACACCGCAGCGCACGCTCCTTTCCGAAACGCATCAAACCTCACCATTCAAAGATATGACCAAGCAAATGATTATCGCCGCGGCTTTCGCCGCATGTTCCGCGTTCGCTCAGGACGCTCCGCCGCCTCCCGCTCCGGAGGCTCCTTCCGATGCTCCTGAAATGCAGCCCCCCCCTGAAAGAAGGGGAGGTCATCGCCACCATGCCGGAGGCAGAGACCGCCAGGGGCCAAAACGAGTTCAGATGAAGAGAATCGATCCCGGTATCATGATTGTCGGAGAAGAACTGGTATTGGCCAAATACGATACCGACAAGGACGGAAAGCTTTCCGACGAGGAAATAGCCGTTCTGCAAGCCGACGTCAAGAAGGCCCAGGAAGCCAAGAAAGCCGCCATCCTGAAGAAATTTGACAAGGATGGGGACGGCAAGCTTTCCAAGGAGGAAAGAAAGGCTATGCAGGAAGAATGGCTTAAGGACCATCCGGAAGCTGCCAAACGCATGGAAGAAATGAAAGCCCGCCAGGAAGCCAGGAAAGCCGAAATTCTTAAGAAGTACGATAAGGATGGCGATGGCAAGCTTTCCGACGAGGAAAAGAAAGCCATGCGGGAAGATTGGGCAAAAAACCATCCGGAAGCTGCCAAGCGCATGGAAGAAATGAAAGCCCGCCAGGAAGCCCACGCCGC
>ENA-ORNF01003556-ORNF01003556.1-human-gut-metagenome-genome-assembly--contig:-NODE-3556-length-10033-cov-1.968431_pt1 | contig 10033 bp, 7 predicted proteins | sample MGYA00242110_ERZ509012 | MGnify/ENA primary metagenome ERZ509012 (study PRJEB26280, sample SAMEA2338714) | human gut metagenome | biome: human gut; feature: human-associated habitat; material: faeces... | reverse complement strand
ATGATAGAATCGAAGACTATGTAACGGTTTATCCAAGTGTGAACATATCGGGAAATGTAATGATTGGAGAACAATCAGAAATAGGAACAGGGACACAAATTATACAAGGGAAAAAGATAGTGCAAGGTTCCATAGTCGGTGCAGGAACTGTTGTCACAAAAGATCTAGAACAAAGTGGAACATATGTAGGTGTGCCGGTGAGAAAAGTGCATTGATGAGGAGAAAAAATGCGTATATTAATTCTTGCGAATAATGATGTGGGTTTGTATAAGTTTAGAAAAGAACTTATAGAAGCGTTAATAAAAGAAAATGAGGTATATATTAATAAGTATAACGGAAATGTAGAAATTAATTTTGGAGAATAATAGAAAGGGAGATTTAGGATGATTTATATTACAATTATAGTTTGTTCTGTTCTAGGAATAGTTTTAGGAATGAATTTACCGACAATTTCATATTCATATTCTGGATATTTAGCAATAGCAATTGTTGCTGCACTTGATTCTGTTTTTGGAGGAATTAATTCACTTTTAAATAAAAAATTTGATATAAGAATTTTTGTGTCAGGATTTTTCGGGAATGCAATTTTAGCAATGCTTCTTACATATTTAGGCGAGAAATTGAATGTGGATATTTATTTAGCAGCTGTTATTGTTTTTGTTGGAAGAATTTTTACGAATATGTCAATAATAAGAAGATACTATATTGATAAATGGAGCGACAGAATAAAAAAGGTAAAAGAAACAGCAAAAATTACCGAGCAAAACAAATAAAAAAATAATATTTCCAAGAGATACAATGATAGGGGCACTGAGCAATTATATATCAACTGATAATGAAAATTTCCAACCTATGAATGCTAATTTTGGAATAGTACCTTCTTTAGAAGAAAGAATAAAAGATAAAAAAATAAAATATGGAAAACTTGCAGATAGAGCACTTGTGGATTTAAAAGAACAATATTTTACAAAAAAAGAAAAAAATTAACAAAAAATGCTTGTAGAAAAAAATACGTTGTGTTAGAATATAAAATGTAATAGAATATATCACAAATGAAAGGAGTTTATTAAGTAATTAATTACTTGATAAGATTGGAAAATGAGAGGATTTGAAGAAATAGCCGAAATCGTTCAGGAGAATGGAGAAAGCTATCTGGAATTAAAGCTGAAAGAGATGGCAGCACACTCCAGAGTGAGTGGTGAAATGATGGCTGGAAAACTGAAAACATTGAAGTATGAGCATAATGAAGTCCTTGAAGAAGCAAGAATAGAGAATAATATAGTGAAAATCCCGATGGAAGCGTGCAGAATCCACCGATGGACGGGAATCGGCACAGTGGGAATTGTACCAGTTACCGTTACCTGCAGCGTAGGACCAATGCACATGCCGGAAAGCACTGCACTGTTATATTTCTGGGTATAAATAAGAAGTGAGAAAAATTCTCATTTACGCATATCATGTAACAAAATAAGAAAAAATTTCAATAAAGTGTCGCTGTTGATAAAACACTATCAATAACGGCACTTTTACGTCTATTGTTGTCTGAATAGCAACAAAATCAAAGGAAATAGCGGCTTATTTGTTGCTATTCAGGCAACAAACTTGTAAAAAATGGTGTTGACATTGGATGGCAAATTATGGTATCTTTTGGACAAGGAGTTAGACGTGGGTAACCGGAATAATTCTCATGGAACTCTAAGTATCATAACTAATAAATTATTAGCAAAAAAGCTAATGCCAAAAAACGAAAAGGAGGATTACAGTTATGAGAAAGATCAAGAAATTAGTTGCTACACTGTTAGCAGCAACAATGGTAATGGCAATGGGAGTTACAGCGTTTGCTGCAGATTCATTAGCAGATGGTAAGTACACAGCAAAGCAGAATCTTTATAAGAACTCAGCTTGTACAACAACATCTATGGGAGATGCTGCACTCAATGATATGCGTGCAGAAATTACGATTGCAGATGATGAGGCAACACTTGTTGTTCATACTCATGAGATTACATATTTAGGTCTGACTGGACATTTAGGAAAAATGGTAGTTAATGGAAAAACAGTTACTCCGAAACAGACTACAACTAATGGCGTAACAGATTACTACTTCACATTCACAGGTTTAGATGCATCTACAATTTATGAAGGCTGTGTAATTACTGGTAAATTCACAACATACGTTGGAAGTATGCCGATGAACGCAACAGGATATTTGAAACTTACAGACATCACAGCAAAATAAAATAAGTAAATATGTATGTAAAGCAAGCTGCTGTACCCAAAAGTGCAGCAGCTTGTTTTAATTGATACGGAGGAAAAATGAAAAAAATAAAAAAGATATTAGCCTTTGTATTGAGTACAAGTATGTTACTTGGCGGTATGAATATACAAGCGTTTGCTGGTGAACAGAAAGAAACAAATACCGCAAATACAGAGTTAGATAACCAAAATGAATATGTTGTTCCACTGACTTTTTATGGACCTTCTGGAAAACTGCTTACGGAGGAGCCTTATTCGGGTACAGTTCAGGATTACATGGATAATGTTGCACTAGTAAAAAAGAATGATAATGGAACATATCATGTAACCTTACAGATTGAAAATTATGAAAAAATTGATATTTTGCAGTTCTCAAAACCGGGTGTAATTTCAGATGATATAGCACCTTCGAATGCACCTATGGGAACTTTTAATATTCCAGAAAAATATATTGCTAATAATGAGGAAAATCCATCAGAGGCAACGGAATATTTGAAGGAACAAGGACAAATTAATGAAGAGTGGAATGATAAATACATTCAAAATTATTCTGTTGAAAAAGCAACAACGGGTGTGTCGTGGTATTCTTTTGATGTGGATACACTGGAAGGGACGATGTATACTAAAGCTTTCTATAGTTATGGAAGAACAGATGATGACTTGGAAAGCTATATGTACGGAATTGTAAACGGAAAATTTACATTTGATGTAAATAATGCAGTAGTTGCTAAAGAGATTAACGAAGAAAATTATAAAAATATTGGATTGGAGCTTTCTAAAGTTGTAACCAGTGTTGGAGATTCACCGGATTTCACAGGATTTGTAGCAGAAGAAAAAACTGCAAATGATTTGTTTAGTGGTACTTGTGAAGCAAAAATTGAGAATGGAAAAGTTACTGTTACAGCAGAGACAAGTAGCATTGATTCAATAAGAGTACTTGAAGAAATTAAGGATTTAGGCGAGTGTACTTATCCTTCAACTTCTTCATATCGCCAATATATGTATGCGTATTCGAGAGAAGTAAAAAAGAATAAGTATATTTCTGTTTATTCAGACAATATTTTGGAAGATGGAAAATTTTCCATTGAATACGAAAACTTAGAAGAAGCTATTTTTGGAAAACAGGTTGAGATACAAACAGAAGATGGTACCTACTATGGAGAATTGCGAGTAAGAACAACACCGAAAGAAAAACTCGAATTGACAGATGGTGATGTTACACTTGTAACAGATAACTATACAGTTAATAGTAAAGCAAAATTTGGAGCAGAACTTTTACAGGAAACCTCAGATGAAGATAGTGAATATAACAAATATTATTCTTTATTAGCAGGAAACGCTTCAAAAGCATTGATCTATAATTTGTCATTAAAAATGAATGACTCGCAGGTTATTCCATCGAGAGCAGTAGAATTAAGAGTAAAAATTCCGAAAGACTGGGATACGAGCAAAATAGAAGTTCAATGGTATTATCCAGTAAATGAAATGTTTAATCCGATAGAGTATTTTGATTCATCTTCCTATAAAAATGATGATGGAAGTATTCACATGGAGGGCGATGAACTGGTTATAACAGGCACTACTCGTGTTTATAATACAATCGCCATTACACAAAAAGCGGATAAAGTAGATATTTCAGAAATCCAGGACGGAACATATAATGTTAATGTTACTATGTGGCAGCAGGATCAGCCGGATAGATTGTCTATGAGCAATTCTGCGGTTGTAAATGATTCAGCTCGTTTGGTAGTAGAGAATGGAAAGAAACATATCTATTTTGATACACAAGGAATTGTGATTACGGGCAGATATGGTTATACAAATGGAATATTCTGGGCAAATAATGAGCAGACAGAAGAAAACGGACTTCCGATATTAAGTGAATATACACCGCTTGATTATTATAGTTACTACCTAAATGATTCGGGAAGCACAGATATGGATTCCTATGCGGAAGAATATGACTTATATTATCCGAAGAGCGTAGGTTTTGAATTTCCAGAATCAGCAGACAGAGATGATGGGGTATATTTGAACTTCTTTGTTCCTATCATGGATGAACTTCAGCATAAAGTTCCTGGATCTGGTGAAGGATGCAGAACTGCATTTATGACTTTATCTGGTTTAACACCTGTGGCAGAAATTAACGAGCCAACCCACGATAAATCTGTTTTAGTTGTAGCAGTTGATAAAGCATCTAAATATACAGCCGACAATTATACAGAGGAATCTTACAAAGTATTATCTGACGCAGTAGCAAAAGCTCAGAAGGTAATCGACGGAACAACTTCTGCAAACGATTCTGAAATCGTAGCATTAGATAAAGAAATTTCTGATGCAATCAGCGGATTAAAAGAGGCAACTGGACTTGACAAATACAATAAAGTCCTGAAAAATGCCAAAGCATTAAATGAAGCAGATTATACAGCAGAAAGCTGGGCAGACCTTCAGGCAGTGATTACTGCTCAGGAAGGAAAGGTAACAGAAGAAAATGCAGATCAGGCATCCGCAGACCTTCAGTCAGCAGTAGATGCACTTGTACCGATGTCAACAGCCGTTTCCATGGAAAAAGGTGTTTACGAAGTACAGGCAACACTTACCAATCAGGATGGAACAGCAAGTGATTTGAATGCAGGATTAAAATCTGCTCGTTTATATACAGATAAAGACGGCAATGTAACTGCTTATCTGTACGTGGACGGAATTACCGGTATGCAGTATCGCAAGGGTGCCGGATATGCGGATGCAGATACAGACGCAGGCAGACTTGTAGTGAAACTTCCTGCAAATGTAGAAAACCATAAAGTAAAAGTAACAACAGAAAGCGGAGAAGCAGAACTCCTGTTAAATCTTGATTTAAAATCTGCAGTAAAACAGGAAATTAAAAAATCCGATCTGGAATCAAAACTGAATGATGCAAAAGTATTAAAAGAGAAGAATTACACAAGTGATTCATTTGCAGTATTGACAAATGCCATTGCTACAGCAGAGAGTGTTCTGGCAGACAAAGTGGCATTCCAGTCAGAAATCACAGCAGCGGAAGTTACTCTGGACACAGCAACAGCAGGTCTTGTAATGAAAGAAGACGTAAAAGCAAGAGCAGAACTGGATCAGGCAGTTTCCGATGCGAAAAATAATTATGCAGAAGCAAATTATACAAAAGACAGTTATGAGAATCTGAAGGCTGCAATCAAGGAAGCTGAAGAAGTATTAGCAAAATCTGATGCGACAGTAGATGAAATGAATGAACAGGTTGACAAGCTGGATAAAGCAGTGAAAGCACTTGTTCGTCTGGATGATGCAGTAGATAAGTCAGAATTAAATGGCTATATCGAAAATGCACTGACCAAGAAAAATGACGGTACTTATACAGACAACAGTTGGAATAGTTTCCAGGCAGCAATCAAATCTGCTCAGAAAGTATCCGCTGATGTCAATGCAACAAAACCAGAAGTAGAAAAGCAGACAAAACTGCTGACCTCTTCTTATGAAGCACTTGTTGTTAAAAACAAACAGAGTGATCTCTTTGAAAAATATCCGCAGATTTTTGAAGGTACATATTCCGTACCGATCAAACTGCTCAACGCAACATCCGATGAAGATTCTATGGGAAATGCTTCCATGATTCAGAACGGAATTGTAAGAGTTACGGGTAAAGGTGAAGTAACACTGGAGATGAACTTCCAGTCCATGAAATTTGCCGGAATGACAGGTTATCTGTACAAACTGAAAAAAGTAGATATGGATACGGTTGAATACAACAAATATAATTATCCGGTAAAATATGAAGCTTCCGATGCAACAATTCTGGAAGAGTACACAGATGTTTACGATTTATTTAATGACAAGAACTCTGAGTATTACGACAAGAATACAGAAGGAAACTGGTATCCAAAAAAATTATCAATCCCGATTGAACTGAACGACAACCTGTTCTATGTAGAGGTTTATGTTCCGGTTATGGAAAGCATCGGTGAAGGACAGGGTACAAAGGTTGCCAGAGTTTCTATCGACTGGGCAAACATCAAACAGGAGACAGGAGTAGAAAGAGACAACAGTGTAATCGAAGCACTTCTGAATCAGGTATCCGGTATGCAGCAGGGTGATGTTGCTGACGAATACTGGAACGCTTTAAATGCGGCTTACATGACAGCTCAGGATGTTTACAATGATATGAATTCTACACAGAAAGAAATTGATCTGCAGGTGACAGCTTTACAGGCAGCCGTAGATGCAGTAGAAACTCAGATCGTAGACAAGACAGAACTGAATGCTTTGATTGAAAAAGCAACAGCAGAAGCAAATCGTACCGATGTTGTTTATACTTCTGCAACATTAGAAGCATTAAAGACAGCAATCACAAATGCACAGGCAGTAGCAGCAAAAGAAGATGCTACCAAGGCAGAAGTTCAGGCACAGGTTACAGCACTTCAGACAGCACTTGACAGTTTAAGAGTTGTTGATAAGACAAACTTAAATGCCCTGATTGAAAAAGCAAAAGCTGAGGCAGCAAAAACAGATGTTTATGAAAGCAGCAGTTTGACGGTCCTGAATACAGCAATTACACTGGCTGAGAATGTTGCAGCAAATCCAAAAGCAACAGAGGCAGAAGTTGCAGCAGCAGAGAAATCTCTGACAACTGCATTAAACGGACTGGTAGAAAAAGCAGTTGTAGATAAGAGCAAACTGGAAAGCAAGATTGCAGAAGCAAAGACATATTTAAGCCAGACAGACATTTATACAGAAAGTTCTCTTGCAACATTACAGAGTGCAGTAGGTCGTGCTCAGAATGTAATGGATAATGATTCTGCATCACAGAAACTGGTAGATGATCAGGTGACAAAACTGACAGAAGCAATCCAGCAGTTAGCAAAGAAGAGTGATGGAAAACTGGATATCAAGAACCTTGCTGATGGGGTTTACTCTATCTATGGAACAATGGTGAAAGTAGACAAGAATACTTATTCTATGTCAAATGAAGCAATCAACCATACAATTAAACTGACAGTGAAGAATGGTAAATACTATATCACTCTGAACTTCAACGGACTGACCGTAGGACAAAAACTTGGATATTTAAGCCAGCTGAAATACTTCACAACAGGTTATAGTGTTGATCCTCAGTATGGTAATCCGCAGGGATCACTTGCAGATGTTACCGTAGATAGTTATCAGAAGAATGCAGATGGAACGTTAGTATCTGATTCTTATGGAACAAACTATCCAGATGTCGTTACATTCGAATTGATTCCGGAAGCTCTGAATGATGGATATGTTCCGTTACAGGTATTCGTTCCGATTATGGACGCAATCAGCTCTGGTACAGGAACACAGCCAGTATACCTGAAACTGGATTGGAGCTCATTAAAAGCAACAACATCCGATGATCCAGACTTCGATAAGAACGACAACAATAATAGTAATTCCAACGGAAATAACAACAGTAATTCTTCTATTGGAAACAGCTCACTTGGAAATAATACCCTTGGAAGCAGTTCTCTTGGAAGCAGCAAACTTGGTTCTTCCTCACTTGGAAGTGGTTCTTCAAGTCTGAAGAGTGGAACATCCAGCCTTGGATCAGGTTCCAGCCTGAAATCAGCATCCAACGTTAAGACTGGTGATGTTGTACAGAACAATACCCTGTGGGCAGCTATCCTTCTTCTCGGAGGAGTCGCTTTACTGGCAGGAATCATGGAGTACAACAGAAAGAAAAAAGCAAACATAAAATAATTAAGTAGAGATTTGGCAGACGACCCTCCCATTCCTTCGGGACTGGGAGTCTGCCAAACTCATTTAACAGGAGATAAGGAATGAAATTAGCAGCGAAAAAAAATAAAATATTGTCTGCCATTATGACTTGTGTGCTTGCCATTACTTTAATGGCAGGCTTTCCTGCTGTTAAGGCTTATGCCGCAAGCGGGACAGTGTATAGCTGTACAATTAACAGATGTTACGCACACCCGGTTACCGGAGTAATCGAAGATTCCGGTGGAGAGAGTTCTTATGCAACAGGACAGGGCATGGTAGAAGGTTGTGTATACAGCAATGGTATCTTGGAAGTATCAGACGATGGAGCTTATTATCTGACCATCCGCATGAGTCTGATGGACTACACCAGTGGACATAGTTTTCAGGTACAGAATGTAGGAGATTCCGGCTGGTCTACACCATCAGAAATCGGTATTACAGGAAATGGTTCAGACAGCAACGGTACAACAGCCGATGTGTGTATGCGTGTGCCAAGCGAAAACTGTGTAGTCAGAGGTTCCATGTATGTAGAACCGATGGGAAGAGATGTTATTTTCTATCTGTATCCGAGCAACTACAGTGAAGGAAACAATACAGACATGAACGCAACTATGGTAACAGAAAGTTCTGATGGAACAGCAGTAGAATCCAGTGGTTCTGGTTCAGTAGATAATTCAGGTTCTACTTCCAGTGGAAGTTTAAGTTCCGGAAGTTCTTCTCTTCAGAGTTCCGGCTCATCCGATAAAAGCAGTTCTTCCAGCAGCTCATCAAAGAAACTGGAGAGCAGTATTACAGAAGCTGCAAAACCGAGCAGTGATTCTTCTTCACTGGATACAGAAAATCCAGTAAATTCTTCAGAAGGATTAAGTCTTTCTACTGCGAAAGATGGAACAAGTGACAGCGATTCCGATAGCGGAAATACTTCTTCCGGCAACCGGATTTTTCAGATTGCATTGGCAGTTGTAGTAACAGGTCTGATTCTGCTTGGAGCAGTATCCGGAGTGATTTATTTCTTCCGTAAGAACTGGAAACGTTGGGGAGGTGCAGAGGACGATGATGAATAGGCGTTTGAAAAAAGCATCGGCTGTTCTCCTTGCAATGACCATGATTTTTTCTCTGGCAGGTTGTGTAGACCAGAGTCAGGGAAAGAAAAGCAGTGATTCTGCTACGCAGACAGAGAGCAGTACAGATGAGACAGCCAGCAGTAAGACGGCAGATAAAAAGACTTCTGACAGCAAATCGGACAAGGATTCTTCCAATGAAGATGCCAAGTCTCTCTTAGAGATTAATGATCCGGAAGAAAAGGCAGCCGTAGAAGCAGCCAAGAAGAAAGTACAGGCGATGAAAGATGAGCCGAGAATCATAGCGACTTCTCCGGCAACCGCAGATATCTGTGACAAGCTGGAACTGGATTTGGTAGGTGTTTGCAGTAGCACCGTATCCACAATTCCAGACAGATACAAAGATGTGGAAACCGTGGGAACAGCCATGAGTCCGGATATGGAGATTGTATCCTCACTTAATCCAGACTGGATTTTAAGTCCGGTGTCATTGCAGAGTGATCTGCAGCCGAAATATGAAGCAATCGATACAGACTGGGCGTTTTTGAATCTTAGAAGTGTGCCGGGTATGTACCGTTCCATTCAGGAACTGGGTGAGATTTTCGACAGAGAAGATCAGGCACAGAAACTGGTGGACGAGTTTACAGAATTCTATGATGATTATAAGAAAAAGAATGAAGGAAAAGACCATCCGAAGGTAATGATCCTGATGGGACTTCCGGGGTCTTATATTATCGCAACACCGAATTCCTATGTAGGAAGTCTGGTGGAACTGGCAGGCGGAGAGAATGTATACTCTGACACCGATCAGGAATTTTTGACCGTAAATACTGAAGACATGAAAACCAAAGAGCCGGATATTATCTTACGTGCCGCACATGCACTGCCGGATCAGGTGGTAGAAATGTTCAATAAAGATTTTGCGGAGAATGACATCTGGCAGCATTTCGATGCTGTGAAGAACGGCA
>ENA-ORNF01003555-ORNF01003555.1-human-gut-metagenome-genome-assembly--contig:-NODE-3555-length-10038-cov-3.060803_pt1 | contig 10038 bp, 11 predicted proteins | sample MGYA00242110_ERZ509012 | MGnify/ENA primary metagenome ERZ509012 (study PRJEB26280, sample SAMEA2338714) | human gut metagenome | biome: human gut; feature: human-associated habitat; material: faeces... | reverse complement strand
ACGCGCCCGCCTGAAAGCGGAACAACAGGCAGCCGATGCCGTTTCCTACGATGACGCCGTAGCAGCACTGAAAGCACAGCAATTTGTATTGGAAGCCAATCAGGTGATGTTCCGCAACGGGCAAACGGCTTTTGTTACTTCCAACACCAACTTTGTATTGGTGAATCAGGGACGAGGCACCGTACAGGTAGCTTTCAACACTGTTTATCCCGGTCCTAACGGTATTGGAGGTGTGACAGTAGACGGTACCGTATCGGACATAAAAACATCTACCGACAAACGCGGCAACATAAATTGCAGCTTCAGCATTCAGGGCATCGGTATCTCCGCCCAGATATTCCTTACCCTGACTAATGGCGACAACAACGCAACCGTTACTATCAACCCTAACTTCAACTCCAACACGATGACTTTAAGTGGTAGTCTGCTGCCGTTGAACCAATCGAATATCTTCAAGGGACGCTCCTGGTAAACCCCACTGCAATATATATACTCTCAACTCCGCTGCAAATCACTTAAAAAGTGTACATTTGCAACGGAGTTTCTTTTTTTAATGCGCCAATGACTATTATGAGAGAATTTATCATCGCTGACAATCAAGATATAACCAAAGCAGGCATGATGTTTCTGCTAAGCCGGCAGAAAGACACTGCCTTGCTGCTGGAAGCCGACAACAAAGCGGAACTCATACAACAGTTACGGCTGCACCCCGGAGCGGTGGTAATACTGGATTATACCTCGTTTGACTTTGTCAGTTCCGACGAATTGATTGTATTGCACGAACGTTTCAAAGAGGCGGACTGGCTGTTGTTCTCCGACGAACTGAGCATCGGATTCCTACGACAAGTACTGTTCAGCAGCATGTCATTCGGAGTAGTGCTAAAGGACAATTCCAAAGAAGAGATACTCACCGCCCTGCAATGCGCTTCGCGTAAAGAGCGTTTCATTTGCAACCACGTCAGTAACTTGCTGCTGTCAGGAAACAGTCAGACATCCCTCTTCCACCCCATTCAGCAAAACGACCTGCTGACACCGGCCGAACGAAGCATCCTGAAAGAAATCGCATTAGGAAAAACCACTAAAGAAATTGCAGTTGAAAGAAACCTCAGCTTTCATACCATAAACAGCCACCGGAAGAATATTTTCAGAAAGTAGCATCCTATATAAATAAAAAGATGGATGAGTTAAGTGCTATGCCGGGTTACAGCAGACAGCCCATGGAGACCAAGCATACACTTATCAGCCTGAATATTACAGATGACTATTTTAAGGCAAAGGCACAGGTAGAAAAATTAGAACAGCAGATCGAGACAAAGGATAAGGAGATCTACAATTTAAAGCACGATCTGATCTCCAATCAGATCAAGACAGAGAGCGATGAAAAAGAGCGGCAGAGGCTCGAGGCAGAAAACAAGGAACTTCTGTTGAACAAAGCAAAACTCGAGGCGTCATTAGAGGAAAAACTGCTTGGCAAACTTCCGGAAAAGGAAAAGAATCCTAAAAAAGCAGAAAAGGCAACGACAGATGAGCAGACGGACGTAACAGAAGAAAATGAGGGACGGGGATGAGAGTGATCTTCGTCCTCTTTTGTATGATAAAGGAGAAGAAATAAGACTATGACAACAGCGGAATTACTTGCACCGGCAGGTTCTTATGAGACCTTTCAGGCGGTCTTAAATGCGGGAGCGGATGCGGTATATCTGGGCGGAAGCAGCTTTGGTGCCAGAGCCTATGCCGACAATTTCAAAGAAGAAGAACTGATGCATGCGATCGATGAGGCGCATATTCATGGAAAACAGCTTTATCTGACGGTAAATACGCTGTTTAAGGAAGAAGAATTAGAGAGCCAGCTTTATCCGTATCTGTTGCCGTATTACAAACAGGGACTGGATGCAGTCATCGTGCAGGATATTGGGGCACTGTGTTTTATCAGAGAGGCATTTCCGGATCTTGCCGTACATACCAGTACGCAGATGACGATCACAAACCGTTATGGTGCAGAGCTGATGAAGTCCTATGGCGCAAACCGCGTGGTGACTGCCAGAGAGATGTCATTCGAAGAGATCAAAGACATCCACGACCATGTCGACATTGAGATTGAGAGCTTCGTGCATGGCGCACTGTGTTACTGTTATTCCGGTCAGTGTCTGCTCAGCAGTATGTTGGGCGGCAGGAGTGGAAATCGGGGCAGATGTGCCCAGCCGTGCAGACTTTCCTATGAGGTTTGTGATGCAGATAAAAAAATAGTACAGGCAAATGGCTACATTTTAAGCCCGAGGGATCTGTGTACGATCGAACTGCTGCCACAGCTGTTGGAAAGCGGGATCTATTCCTTTAAGATCGAGGGACGTATGAAACAGGCAGAATATGCTGCCGGAGTAGTGTCGGTCTATAGGCAGTATCTGGATTACTATTTTGAACTGCTGGCGAAGTATGGGGATGAGAAAGAAGCGGCGGCACACTATCAGGTAAAACCAAAAGATTATCAGAAACTGGTCGATTTTGGAAACCGGAGCGGATTTACCGACGGATATTATAAGAGGCACAATGGCAGAGAGATGATCACCATTGGCAAACCGAACCACGCAAAAGGAAATGAGACCTTACAGGAAGAAGTGCGGGAAAAATATCTGCGCACCGAATTAAAAGAAAAAATCAAGGGAAATTTAAGACTTTCCAAAGAATTTCCTGCTATACTGGAAGCATCCTGTGGAGAGATCACTGCCACTGTAACGGGAGCAGTGCCGCAGGCAGCAAAAAATCAGCCGCTGACCAGAGAAAAGGTGGAGGCAAACCTCAAAAAGACAGGAAACACGCCATTTGTTTTTTCTGAGTTGGAGATCACGATGGAAGATGATCTGTTCCTGCCGGTACAGGCGTTGAATCAGCTCCGCAGGGAACTGCTAGACCAGCTGACAGAACAGATGCTTGCAGCATACCGGAGAGAGAAAGAACAGAACCCGAAACGGGAACAGGCAGTGACGGAGCAAAAAGGAAGACAGCAATTAAGTCTTGCTGTTTCCATCGAAAACCGGTCACAGCTTGCAACCGTCTGTGCGTTTGATACAGTTTCGGATGTCTATCTTGATAACAGCTGTTACCAGACATCGGACTGGAGAAACCAGCTCACAGAGGATATCAGACATATTAAAGAGACAGGAAAGAAGGCTTATTATATCCTTCCATCCATATTCCGGAAACAGACGGCAGAACGCTACCGAAAAGACCGGGATTACTGGGTGAGCTGCGGCGTGGATGGCTTTGTAGTGAAAAATTTTGATGAGATCCGGTTTTTACAGCAGGAGTTTTCCGGTAAGATCCCGATCATCTTTGATCACAGCCTGTATACCTACAATAACAGGGCAAAGTATACAATGCAGGCATACCAGCCGCTCCGTGAAACAATTCCGTTGGAATTAAATCGTAAGGAACTGTTAAACCGGGAAAACGCGGGCAGTGAACTGGTCATTTACGGATATCTTCCGTTGATGACTTCGGCGCAGTGCGTACATGCCAACACAACGGGGTGTGACAAAAAAGCCGGTAAACTGTACTTAAAAGACCGGTATGGTAAATATTTCCCGGTAAAAAATAATTGCAGAGAATGTTATAATACCATATATAACACAACACCATTGCTTCTGTTTGACTATGCGCACGAGTTTGAGCGGATGGGCATCACACAGTTTCGTATTTCCTTTACTATAGAGAGTACAGAGCAGGTAAAAGAGATCCTTGCCTTGTATCAGAACGTATTCTTATCTGGATCCACCACTGTGAGGGAAGCATATGGAAAAGAGTATACCAATGGACATTATAAACGAGGGGTAGAATGATTTATGACAAACGTGATTGTTGAAGTGTCGAAATTTATCATGATGATACTTTTCGCGCTGTATACGTTTGAATGTTTTGCGGCATTCAGGGGACGTATCAATCCCAAAAAGAGAGAGAGGATCTTCAAGCGGCAGGTGTTTTATCTGTATCTGATCCATCTGGACGGATTTCTTTCCATTTATGCCGTGACGGATGAAATACAGATTGTCGTACTGTACTTTTTACAGCTTGTACTGATCACAATCCTGCTAGGCAATTACCAGTTGCTGTATCCGAAGGCATCCAGACTGGTTACAAATAATATGTGCATGCTGTTAGTTGTCGGATTTATCATGCTGACACGTCTGTCTTATGATAAATCGGTAAAACAGTATGCAATCGCTGTGGTATCCACGGTCATCATCTTTGTGATACCGGTATTGATCCGCAAGGCAAAATTCCTGCGCAATCTGACCTGGCTTTATGCGATTGTTGGTATGGCGGGACTTGCTGTTGTAACAGTGTTCGGAGCAACGAGTTATGGGGCGAAGATCTCCATTTCGGTGGGAGGTTTTTTCTCCATCCAGCCGTCCGAATTTGTGAAAATCCTGTTTGTATTTTTCATAGCCTGTATGTTGCATCAGAATACAGATTTTAAACAGGTTTGTATCACGACAGTGATCGCTGCGGCACATGTGCTGATTCTTGTGGCATCCAGAGATCTTGGTGGAGCGTTGATCTTTTTCATTACATACCTTGTAATGCTTTATGTGGCGACCAAGAAACTGTTTTATTTTGCAGGGGGCATCATGGTGGGAGCGATCGCCGCGGTAGTTGCCTACCAGTTGTTTTCCCATGTCAGGGTCCGTGTGGTAGCATGGCAGGATCCGCTCAGTGTGATCGATAACGAGGGCTATCAGATCTGTCAGTCACTATTTGCCTGTTTGCAATTGGAACCGGCGGATGGTTTGGAACCGGACTGTATCAGGGTTCACCGAACAAGATCCCAGTGGTGGAGCAGGATTTTATTTTTTCCGCGATCTCCGAAGAGATGGGTGGGATTTTTGCACTGTGCCTGATCATGGTATGTATCAGTTGTTTTTTGATGTTTTTAAATATCGCGATGCAGATGAAAGACCAGTTTTATAAATTAGTGGCATTAGGACTTGGTACGGTATACGCATTTCAGGTATTTTTGACCATCGGGGGAGTAACCAAATTTATCCCGTCCACCGGAGTGACACTGCCACTTGTGAGTTATGGAGGAAGTTCTCTGCTTAGTACCATGATATTATTTGCAATCATTCAGGGATTGTATATCTTAAGACAGGATGAGGGAGAGACAAATGGAAAACAGACCGTACAAAGAAGAACAAGATTTGAAGATGAGATCGAAGACTTCTCCTAAGAACAAGAAAAAAAAGAAAGCCCCTTCCAAAAACAGGGAATTTGCAGTGATCACCTATTCCTTTCTGGCACTGTTCATCTGCCTGATGGGGTACTTTACCTATTTTCAATTTGAAAAAAGTGAAGATTTTATCGATAATCCATATAATACCAGACAGGAGACTTTCGAACAGAAGGTAGTCCGGGGTAAGATTCTGGCGGCAACCGGAGAAACGCTGGCAGAGACGATCAGCGATGATGCGGGAAATGATACCAGAAGATATCCGTATGGAAGTATATTTGCACACGTTGTTGGTTATTCTACTCATGGAAAGACTGGAATCGAATCACAGGCAAACTTTGACCTGCTGCGTTCCAATGTTTCCATTATCGAGAAAACAGGAAATGAGATCCAGGGCGAAAAGAGCATTGGTGATAATGTGGTCACGACACTGGATTATGAGTTGCAGCTTCGTGCCTATGATGCGCTTGGCTCCTACGATGGAGCAGTCGTTGTGATGGAGCCGGCAACCGGAAAGATCCTTGCAATGGTTTCCAAGCCGGATTTTGATCCAAATACGATCTCTGAGGACTGGGATACGCTTACAGCAGATACCAATACGGATGCCGTGTTGTTAAACCGTGCAACACAGGGACTATATCCGCCGGGATCGACTTTTAAGATCTTAACGACCTTAGAGTATTTAAACGAGCATGGAACAGATGAGGATTACAGTTATTCCTGCAATGGAAGTTTTACAGTTGGAAATACGACGATCCACTGCCATAACAACAAGAGCCATGGCACACAGACCTTAAAGCAGGCATTTGCAAATTCCTGTAATTCGGCGTATTCGTCGATGGGACTGGACTTAGATATCACACAGTTTGCAAAGTTGTGTGATTCCCTGCTTTTTAATACCAGCCTTCCAACAAAATTTGAATCGTCAAAGAGCAGTTTTGTCCTTCAGAGCAGTGATGGAGATGCCTCCATTATGAGTACCTCGATCGGACAGGGAAAGACGCTTGTTACACCATTTCATATGGCACTCATTGTCAGTGCAATCGCAAACGATGGTGTTTTGATGCAGCCATATGTGATCGACCACACAGAAACCTATGAGGGTACGGTGCACGAGCAGAATGAGCCGGAGACCTATAAGCAGTTGATCTCATCCGAAAATGCAGCGGTATTGCAGGAGTATATGTCTGCAGTAGTACAGAATGGAACCGGACAGAAATTAAAAGGACAGAGTTACGAGGCGGCAGGAAAGACTGGTTCGGCAGAGTTTTCTTCCGGTACGAATGCAGCACATTCTTGGTTTGTGGGCTATGCACACCAGGAAGGAAAAGAGGATATCGCGGTTGCCGTGTTAGTAGAGGATTCCGGTGTTGGAAGCGAATATGCGGTTCCAATCGCAAAAGAGATTTTTGATTCTTATTATGAGAATTACGAATAGAGCAGGTTTATTTCTTGCATGAACCGGGAAAAAGTATTATACTTAATTTAATTATGAGAAACCACATCAGGAGGTATTGCAATGATAGAAGCAACGAGCTGTGGTGGTGTGGTAATATTTCGAGGTAAAATATTGCTCTTATACAAGAATTATAAAAATAAGTATGAGGGCTGGGTATTGCCCAAGGGAACCGTAGAAGAGGGCGAGACATATGAGGACACCGCACTTCGCGAGGTTCTTGAAGAGACAGGCGCCAGAGCAAATATCATAAAATATGTAGGCAAAAGCCAGTATTCATTTACCGTACCGGAAGACACCGTGGAAAAAGAAGTCCATTGGTATCTGATGATGGGAGACAGTTATTACAGCAAGCCACAGCGGGAAGAGTATTTTGTAGATTCAGGATATTACAAATTCCATGAGGCATATCACCTCTTGAAATTTCCAAACGAAAAACAGATTTTAGAGAAAGCCTACAACGAATATTTAGAATTAAAGAAGAACAATTTGTGGGGCAGTCATAAGTATTTTTAGTCTGCCAGTGAAACCACATTGGAAGACTGAGGATTTTGTATGATATGGTATGATGATTTGTATGTAGGAGAGAGTATCGTACATAAGACAGGAAAAATTAAATGGAAAATTCTTCACAATGCGGGACAGATCCATATTTATGTCATTGCACTGGCATCTTGTCCGGAAAATCTTCTTGATATCATTCCTGCACAGGAATTGATGCAAAAGGGGTATCCCAAAAAGGAATTATATGTGGTCGGGCTGGCAAAAGGCTACGACGAGGCGGTCGAGGTGGCAGCATCGATTGTGGATGAGGTATATCAGAATACAGGTGGTTTTGCCGTCAGACCGTATCTGGAAGAAAAAAGGAGAAGAAAAAAAGAGGGATGACAGTAATCTTAGTTCTTTTAAAATTAATCGGCATCATCCTGCTTGTTTTGCTGGGCATTGTACTTACTCTGCTTGTTCTGCTTTTGTTCGTACCGGTCCGGTATCAGATCAAAGGTTCTGTTCTTGAAGATAAGACGGTGCGGGTAAAGCTGCACTGGCTGTTACATCTGCTTGTTTTTTCCCTGTCCTACGAGGAAAAGAAACTTACAACAGAGTTTCGTATCTTAGGATTTCGCCTGTTCCCACGGGAAAAGAAAAAGTCCGCGTTGGATGACACCGATTTTGACGATATAGAAGAGGCAGAGGACGAGCGTGTTACGCAGGAACCTGTGCAGGAGATACCGCAGCTTACGGCGACGGAGTACAGCGGGGAGCCGCAGACGGACAGTTCAGAAACTCACAGAAGACAGAAGCGGCAGCCAAAGCGAAAAATTGCTGCATTTATTGATAAATGGAAGCGTTTTTGGGAGAAGATAAAGCAGATACCGGATAAGGTTTCCGCCATCTGGAGTGTCATTTCGGATGAGGGTAATCACAAAGTCGTATCCCTGGTTTGGGAACAGATCCGTTACCTGTTGCGGCACAGCAGATTTCGAAAGTTAAAAACAGACCTTACGTTTTCTGCAGGAGATCCGGCTACAACGGGGCAGATCCTTGGAGTGTTCTGCATGTTCCCAATGCTGTATCAGTATGAGGTTTCCGTAGTGCCGGATTTTGAAAGTGAACAGTGGTATCTGCGGGGGACTTTTGAGATAAAAGGACATGCCCGCCTGGTACATGTACTGCGCAGTGGTATCCTGTTATGGAAAGAAAAAGAAGTACGCAGATTTGTAAATCGCATGATGAAAAAATAGAAAGGTAGGAATTTGATATGGGAGACAACAGTTTTCACACAACGGTAGAGTCATTGTTTAAGGGGATGGACAGCTTTATTACCACAAAAACGGTAGTGGGAGATGCGATCCATATTGGAGATACCATCATCCTTCCACTTGTAGATGTATCATTTGGTGTTGCCGCAGGTGCATTTTCACAGGATAAGAAAAATAACGGAGCCGGTGGTATGGGTGGAAAAATCATGCCAAGCGCCGTTTTAGTCATCCAGAATGGAACAACCAAGCTTGTCAATATCAAGAACCAGGATGGCATTACAAAAGTGCTGGATATGGTACCGGATTTTGTCAACAAATTTACTTCCAAGAGTGAGAACACCGAAGAAGAGATAAAACAGGCACCGGAAGATGCCGATGCGAAAAAAGCGGCACAGAAAGAGATGGAAGATATCTTAAAAGATTCTGTCAATGAATAGAGCATAGGAGCATATATTATTAGTAATATATGCTCTTTTTAGGTGGCGGAATGAAACGGATCATCGGTTTTGCGTTATTTTGTTTTTCTATGGGAATGCTGGTAATGATTGTCATTCACAATCGTTTCTGTGGCTTCCTGCTGATGATCGCATGTATGCTTGCCGGGTATTATATTTTCTGTTGTGATGATTGAAGAGGGATTATTGAGAAAAGAAGTGCAATAATCCCTCTTGCTTTTTTGCTATTTTCCGATAAGATAGATATGGTTAGAATAATCTAACAAAAGTAGCAATTAACTAACATATCACAGAAAGGGCAAAAAAATGAAAAATTTTGAGCAGTGGGAAGGGTTCTCTGGAAGATTATGGAAAGAGGGCGTAGATGTCCGCGATTTCATCCAGAACAACTATCAGCCATATGACGGGGATGAATCCTTTTTAGCAGGGCCTACTGAGGCAACGAATAAATTATGGGGAAAATTACAGGAACTTCAGAAAGAAGAACGTGCAAAAGGCGGCGTTCTGGATATGGAGACAGAAGTTGTTACATCTCTGACAGCTTATGGTGCTGGCTATATCAGTGAGGATTTAAAAGGACTTGAGAAAGTAGTCGGACTTCAGACAGACAAGCCACTCAAACGTGCATTTATGCCGTATGGTGGTATCCAGATGGCAGAGCAGTCCTGCACCATGTATGGCTATCAGCCAAGCGAAAAATTACATGAGATCTTTACCCAGTATCATAAAACACATAACCAGGCAGTATTTGATGTTTACACACCAGAAATGAAACGGATGCGTCATAACAAGATCTTGACCGGTTTGCCGGATACTTATGGTAGAGGCCGTATCGTAGGCGATTACAGACGTGTTGCGCTTTACGGTATTGATTACCTCATTGAAGAGAAACAGAACGATTTTGCAGCAAGTGAGAGGCGGAGCATGAGAAGCAAAGATTACCGTATCCGTGAGGAACTTGCAGAGCAGATCAAGGCTGGTGCTATGGGTCTCAAGCTTCATGAAGACTGGGGTTCAACACCAAAAGCAATTGATACATGTCTTACTGTGGCGGACAAATATGATGTTCAGGTTTCCATACATACAGATACATTAAATGAAGGCGGATGCGTGGAAGATACACTTGCAGCCATCGGCGGCAGA
>ENA-ORNF01003544-ORNF01003544.1-human-gut-metagenome-genome-assembly--contig:-NODE-3544-length-10060-cov-5.048576_pt1 | contig 10060 bp, 15 predicted proteins | sample MGYA00242110_ERZ509012 | MGnify/ENA primary metagenome ERZ509012 (study PRJEB26280, sample SAMEA2338714) | human gut metagenome | biome: human gut; feature: human-associated habitat; material: faeces... | reverse complement strand
GACGCTCTTTGCCGTCTTTGCGTTGTCGATCAGCGTCAGCGTGAATTCGATCTCCCAGCCCGGGCGGATGATCTCGCTCGCCGAAACGCTGACGCGCGGTCCCTGCATGGTCATTGCCCGCAGCGGCCTTTCAAAGATTTCGTCTGCATCCGTCACCGGCTTGCCACCGCGCGTGAAGTGGATGTAGTCCGGCTCAACGAAAACAAAGTTGTCTACCTTCGACGCGGGACTGCCGATCTTTACTTGGCTCTTGATTGCGCCCAGCGCCTCTTTCAAAAATCCCTTGATGACGTAATCCGCCAGACAGAGCACACCGTCGTCCCGCAGAAAGACCGTCAAGCCCTTGGTTTCAAGGTTTTCCTCCGGCAGCATAGCCGTCTGTTCCTCGCCCTTTGCCAGCTTTGCGGCCTTTGCCGCGATAAACTCGCTGTGCACCTTCGGGTTCGCGGCCTGCGCGCCTAAGATTTTGGTCGTTCCATGCAGACGATACGTCCGCTTTTCCATTTCGATCATTGTTTTCTTTCCTTTCTATCGCTTGGTTCTATTGCTTGCTATTCAGTTTTCGGTTGCTTTGCCGCTGCGACGCCGTGCGTTGCCGCTGCCGAGCTTGGAGGTGCTACGCAATGCCCTTGCTGTACTATGCACTGCTGTACGCAGCATTGCCGTCGCGATGCGCAGCGATGCAGAGCCGTCGCATTACTGCGCAGTGCCTCAGCTCACTAAACTCTGCAATGCCTCCGCGCTACTGCGAAATGCCATGCCCTCGCTGTGCTTTACGTGGCATCGCCCTGCCGCCGCCTTGCGTCGCGTAGCATTGCTATGGCCGTGCCAAACGGAACACCGCCTTGCCGTCGCAATGCCAAGCTGGGCTATGCCGAAGCTATGCCAAACACCACCCTGCCTCTGCCCAACCCCGCAATGCCGTAGCCGTGCACTACTGCGCGTAACCTTGCCGCTGCTTCGCCATTGCATAACATTGCTTCGCCATGCCCCAGCTTTACGCCGTCTGCGCGGCCTGTTTGCCGAGGTTGTAGCCCGTCAGCATCGCCGTTGCAACAACTTGCAGGCTATCTTCCTTCGCATCCGGCAGCAGGAGCAGGAGCGCCGCCAGCGCGGCTTCCTTCTGCTGTCGCGTCAGGTTGCTTTTTGCCATCTTCCGTCACTTCCTTTCTTTCCTCCCGTTCCGAATCTGTGCTATACTGTTCGGATGAGAAGGAGGTAATACCATGAATCTAACCCATTACCAGTTAAACCTCTTGTCCGCGCTGGAAACCCAGCGCATCCGGCTTAGTGCTTCCCTTGCGCCCGAGGCTTACGCCGAATTGAAATTTCTGGAAAAGGCGGGCTTTGTGAAGATCGTACCGCCTGACCCAAACTTTTCATATCTGCCGGACTATAATGCCTCTGACCTTTTCTTTGCCTTGGATTCTCCCGGCTGGCAAGCCCTGCACTTAGAACAGGAGAGCCGCCAGCATGAAATAGAAAAAGAAGCCAAGAAGCAGGAAGAGCGCAAAACGGATCATGCGAACGCTGATAAGGATCGCAAGCTGCATTTCGCCCATGAGTGGAAGATAGCTGTTTACACTTCGCTCACCAGCTTCATAGCCGGAGCGGTAGCGAACCACTTCTTCGATATAGTAGCGCGTGCTGTTGAATGGGGGACGTCGTTTCTGTCTCACCCTTAAACTCCCTCCTTTCCTTGCGTCTGGTAATAGTATACTTTCCAAACGCAAATCTGTCAAGATATTTTTTCAATTTTCTTGCGTTTGGTAAGGAAGTGTGCTAAAATAGTATTATCTCAAAGGAAAGAAGGTGAGTAAATGGAACGAAGAATCAAAGAAATTCGAAAATCTTGTGGAGATACAAGCCAAGAAGTATTTGGTAAACGTATCGGATTGACCGGAGCAACCATTTCAAGACTTGAATCTGGCGACCGTCAGCCGACCGAAGCAATCATCCTCTCTATATGTAGAGAATTTCACATCAACGAAAATTGGTTGCGCACCGGCGAAGGAAAGATGAGGCTCGAAGAATCGTTGGAAGATGGCGAGCGCTTAATAGCTCTCATGCGTGACATGAACGAAAACAAAAAGAAGCTCTTCCGGCTTCTCGTTGATATGCCGGATGAGCTTCTGGACGAAATGATTTCCTATCTTAAAAAGGAAATCAGGTGACAGGTGGGGTACGCTTAACTTCGTATTTAAGCAGTGCCCGCGCCGCGCCAAGCAGGAAGTAGATGTCTTCGCCGTCGGTTAGCATTTCTGCAATCGCGGCGATCTCCTTTCTTTCCTGCTCGAACGCTTTTTCTCGTCTCGCTCTGTGGGCGGGAACGTTCTTCGGGCGGCTCTCTCTCATTGCTGCCATCTCCTTTGTTATAGTATAGTCCGTTTTTTATGTGACTATAACTTTTTCGACAAAGGTTCACACTTTTGTTTCGATATCTGTATATTCAACGTATTTTTCGACAAAAAAGGAGGATGGATGTTTGTGAAACGCGTTTTCGCTCTCGTCTTATTCGTTTGTCTGCTCTTTAGTGTATCTTCTGCCTCTGCCTACGTTGTTTCCCATCGTTATTTGATTCCAGACACAACTTGCACAGTCGAAATTCCTACCTTCTTTCTTACGCTTTCCAGCAATGCGACGAACAACGAGCCTTTCATTTATGAATATGATAGCGACTTTGATGCAGGGATGAGCACATTCAATTCTTTGTCTGAGCAGCAGTCCCTATTTCAAATGATGGCATACGATCAAATTGATCAAAGTTTGATTGTATTTTGTACTGTTACAGATTCAGACTTTAAATCTCGTCTTGAAGATGAAAGCGATTATTTTTTTGATCAGTATGCGTCTGATTGGGCAGATGAATATTATCGTTCATATGCAGGAAAGCCATTAAATCCTGTTTTGAAATATAAGGTAACGAAATTCAACAATATTCGTTGTATTGAATTGGAACATGGAAAAAACGGAAAAATTGCTTATAGTCAAGTTTTTGTATTCTTTCTTAAGGATAAAGTGATTGATTTCACTTTTGACTATATGATCAATTCTACTGTAAAAGACGACAAAAAAATTGTTTCGGATATCATGAACTCGATTCAAGACGGATATATGTATTATCCAAATCTTTGAAAATAAAGGGAACAAAAAAGCCCCGTCCGTGCGCTAACACGGACAGGGTGCAAAGAACCGTCCCACAGAAAGGAATCGCAATGAGAAGGAACGATTTAATTATACCATATCTTCCTTCTTTTTGCAAACGCAAAGAAAGAAGGTTTTTTTATGCCGAAAATCGAGAAAACGAAAACCGGCTACCGCGCCCGCGTCTCTACTGGCGAGCGTCTGCCCTCCGGCGGCTACCGCTATATTTCGCTCTCTGCCGCTACGAAAGCCGAGGTAAGGCGAATGGTTGCCGACTTCGACGAAGACCGCGAGAGTGCCCTTTCTGCCCGCCTGGCGGGGCGTGTGACGCTTGCTCAGGCGATGGATGAGTACATCGAGACTTGCCGCGCCGCAGGGCGTTCTCCCTCCACCATTCGCGGATATGTCCTCATGCAAAAAAACGGCTTTGACGCGCTGCTCGACCTGCCCCTCTCCAAGATTACACGCTCCAATCTGCAAGCCGTCGTCAATAGCTGGGTGCAGTCCGGCGCAACCCCGAAGACCGTCCGCAATAAATTGGGCTTGCTCTCCGCCGCCATGAAGCACGCAGACGTTGAGCCGCCAACGCGAAACCTGATCCTGCCCGAGGCCGAGCGCAAGGAAATGATTATCCCGCAGGATGAGGATGTCCAGCGCGCGCTGTTCTACCTCCGCGCCCACAACACCAACCTCTATGTTGCCGTCGTCCTTGCGGCTACGCTGGGCTTGCGGCGCGGCGAAATCGCCGCCCTGACCATGGATGACTTCGACTTCGACGCGGGCACCGTGACCATCAACAAAGCCTACACGATGGACGAGCACGGCAAATACATCCTCAAAGCCCCGAAATCCCGCAGCGGCAACCGCGTCATTCGCGGTCTGGATGCGCTCGTCGTCTCTGCCGTCCGCAACTTCGGCCACCAGCCGCCGCAGACCGTTACCAGCATGAACCCCACCGTTATTACAGATGCTTATATGCGCGTGCGGGACAAGCTCGCTCTTCCCGGTCGCTTCCACGATCTCCGGCATTATGCCGCCTCCGTCATGGCCGCTCTCAACGTCCCGCCCAAGTACGCTCAGGAGCGCATGGGGCATGCTACGCTCGACATGCTCAACCGCGTCTACCAGCATACCATGGACAAAAAACGCGACGCTGTGGCGGACGCAATCGCCACGCACAACGCCGCCCTTCTCTCCGGTCAATCCTGCCAATACAAATAATTATGCCGCGAATTATGCCTCGAGCGAACAAGAAATCTAATAAAATAAGGGGTTTTAGGCGATTTCCTGATGGGAGAAATACCCGCTATCCGCACCAAAACAAGGATTCTAGCAATAGCTAGAATCCTTTAATTTTTCCTTATATTGCAAGGGAAAATTCACTTAAAAATTTGATAACTTATTAAAGCAAATTTAAGTAAATTATCATTGTTTTTAGTGGAATTATGCCTCGGATTATGACACGGAATTATGCTTTGCGCACCTCATCATTCAGGCGCTCAATGGACATGTCAATATGACACATCAGCGCCGACGCGATCTCGTCCCCGTCCTTGGCCTTGCGTTCGATTTCGAGTTCTCCAAACACGTCATCCCGGTCGCGTCGAAGCATTTCGAGCCGCTTTTCCGCACGCTCTTTGAACCAGCGTTCGCGCCCCGGCTGACCGTCGCAAGCGTCCGCGTAGTCAAGCAGCATCTGTGTGTCGGTGATGCCGTCCATCAATACGGCAAGCAAATGTTTAATCATGGTGCCCTCCTTATGCGCGGTTGATGTAGTCCATCAGCCGATCTACATCACTTTGATTAAAGCGGAAGACATCTTGACCGATGTTAAAGCTGATGTTCCCGCCGTTCTTGCTCATCTGGTTTTTGATCTCCGCGCCCAGCGCGGCCACATCGATGTTCTCGTCCTCCGTCATAACGCCAAGCGTTTTGAGAATCGGCTTGTACTTTCCGATCAGGTTCTCGGGCTTTGCAGCGGCCACTCCGACCGCCACGCCGTACAGAATCGCCTTTGCGCCGCTAATGGATGGGCGCACTTCCGAATCATAGAAGTGCGCCACACCCGCGGCGATCTGGGTAACAGTCGCCATATGATTTTAGCCTCCCGTGCTTGCACCGGCCGCAGCCGCCGTCGGCGCAGTCCAAGAATTATAGCGCGGCATAGGCGGCGGACAAATGTTGCCGTCCGGGATGACCGTCTTAGTCATGCCCTGAAGTGCCGCAACCTGATTCTGCAAGCATCCGATCAGGCCGTTGTTGGTCGCATTGTAGACCGCTTGCTGAGCAAGCTGACCTTCGACACCGCGCAGTCGGTTGTCGATATACTGGTACAGCTCCAGCGACTTCTTGTCTGTATAGATTTCGGCGTTCTTGTTGGCAAGCTCGCCCTCAAGCTGCGCAATGCGTCCCGCCTGCTCCGCCTCATACCTCGTGACAACGTGATTCTCGCTGCAACAGCCGTCCGCATAACGCGGATTCCACCCGTTCAGCAGCGCACTACCACCGCCCAGCAAACCGAGCGCAGTACCCGCGATACCCAGACCCAGACCAGCACCAGCTACTCCCTTAGATGCGTATTCCTTATATTCCATAAACGCACCTCCTTTCTGCGTCCATTGTCGCAGTTTTCGGGTGTTGTCGCGGGTCAGATAGAGGTCAATTCAGGGCACAAAAAAAGAACCCGGAAGGTTTTTCCCTCCGGGTTCCGTCATTAAAACGTTTTGTCGGCCTCGACAAAACATTCCGTCTGTCGTCGCTGTCTCGCTCTGACGCGGTTAATCTTGTCCTGCACCCTGCGCGATTCGCGCTTGACCGTCTCCGGCGAGATGTGCAGTCTCTGCGCGGTGGCGATCAGGCTATCCGTTTGCGCGCGGGTTACAAAGACTTCTTTTTGCCTGTCCGTCAGGCCGCAGGCTTCGATCAGCGCATCCCGTTCCTCTTTGGTGTATGGGGTAAACGTGATCTTGCCGCACACTTTTACTTCTCCTGTTCGCCCGCGCCCTCGTCGTTCTGCTGTTTGATCTGTTCAAGCGCCTTCTTGACAAAAGCGGGGAAGGGAACGCCGATGATGGCTAGATTTTCTATGATGCTCAATCCCTCGTTGGAGACGTAAAACATGCACATCGCGTCCCGGAAAATCTGCGTGCCCTCCGGCATCACGCGGTCAAGCTGTGCCGCCATAAAGACCACGACCAGCATAACCGCCTTTTTCAGCAGCCCGTGCCAGCCCGTCTTGCTGTCCAGCTTCCCGCCGTCCGTCTTCGGGCTTTTGCCCATCATCCCGCAAACGCAGCCTGTAACGTAATCAATGCCCATCATATAGCACAGCACGACCAGCACCGTGTCCCAACCTCCCATTGCGCCCGCGATTGCTCCGCCCGCAAGCGCCGTCATCTTGAGTACCTTATCCCAGATTCCCGACCAGTTGTTCATGGTCATCCTCCTTTCAATCCTCCGCAAGCGCCCATTTTCCCGCCAACGTGATATACACGCCGTCGCTCCTGCGCAGGGTCGTCGTGGTTGGCGCTTCGCCGCCCGTCTCGCCCTGATCTCCACTTCCCGGCGCATCCTCGACCAGATACTCGCTGGACATGTACCCGGCCTCGCCGCTTGCCAGCGAGCCAAAGACCCAGCCCGTTCCGCCCGCCTCGCGGATGATGTTCACCCGCGCGCCGTTCGCGGCCTTGGCGATGACCTTTGATCGCGTGCTTGCGCCCTCGCGAATGTTGAGATATCCGCTGGTGATGTTCACCGTCGCGTTTCCAAACACTTTCCCGTCGCCCTCCTTGTAGATCACGTCCTTGAGCGGCGCGGCAAACGCCCAACCTGCCGCATCGCTCGCCACAAAGCCCGTCTTTGTGCTCTGCGCATTGAGCACTTTTCCGTTGTTGCCCATCAGGCCGATGTGATAGACATCGCCGGGCTGCTGATCAAACCAGTGATTTCCGCTGTCGCTTTCGCGCCACACTCGCAACTTAAAAACTGCATATCCCGGCTTTGCCTCCGATACAGGCACATACTCGCCAACACGCAGACGCGCAATGGAGTTGCTGCCGTGCTCGATGTTTGCGCCGAGCTGCTTGTACGCCAAGACAAAAGCCCCTGAGCAATCCACACAACCCTCACGCGCTGCACCCCACTCATACGCCCAGTGCTCGTCCAGCATGCGCTCGAAAAGGTCGAGCAGCCTATCAACGTCAATCATTTTGATCACCTCTCTTAGCTGATAATAGCGCCCAACAGTGTGACTTTGAAGTGTTTATTCTTCGTAAATGATTTTCAATCCATAGGCTTTCGCGGCCTCATGCTCAATTTTGCATCCGCGCGCATTCTCCCAGCCTCTGCAGAAATAAGCAGCATGACACAAAGACATATTTTCAAGAGACTTGGCGAGAAAGCAGAGTGGAATTTGCACCACGCCACGTTCCTTCATTGCTTCTTGCGAATACCATTCGTCGGTGAACAGGGTGTTCACGACGTCAAAGCCTTTGGCCTTGAGAGTGGCAATGGCGCGGTTACGGGTTTCGATGATTTCTTCTTCGGTTTTGCCCACCATAGGCTGAGATAACATAGCTTTCATCATATTTCGCTTCTTTCTTTTTGCTGAATTGCATTTGGATAGTTAGCAATAGCGCCCTTAGATAAAATAAACAGATGGTACAAACGGCTAATGCCACATGCCTCCCATCAGGAACCGATGTAGCGCGGCGAGGTCTCTTTTAACTGATTAACTCCCAACCGTCAGGGTATGCGGTCACATCATGCACGGTGTTGTCCAGCAGACAGCGATACACCATGCCGTCCTCTGTCTTGTACACTTCGCCAGCCATGTACATGCCGCTTGTGCCGTAGGGATCAACCCACGGCTTCGCCTTAGCGGGGTTGGTCGTATGCGCAAGACCCCAAAGCGCACGGAGCGTTGATGGTCTTCCTGCGTAGTTCGCCGCATTGTACGGCTGGATAAGAAGCCATACCTGTCCTTCGTCCGTTACAGGAGCGCCGACAGGATAGGTGCTGTAATCCTTGGTCGGGTCAAATGCCGGGGCGCTATGTTCCCGGTCGATGATCTGTGTACCAGTCAGGCTGTGCGCCTCCTCACGCAGCTTGAGCGCATCGGAGCGTCCAAGACCCCTGAAAATGTCAGTCATGCTCATGCCTCATTCACTCCTTCCGCATAAGCCACTTCGCAGCTTGCAAGATTATCTTCCAGCGCCTTGATGCGCTCTTCCTGCGTTGGCTTCGGTTCTCCCGGTGCTGGCTCAACGTACACGCTGCCGTCGTCGGAGAGCTGCACCGCGTTGTCAAGGGTGCGGTAAACGGTCGTGTAATCACTAAAATCACCAAGCTGGGTCACGCCGTCCATGCGCCACGTCGTGAAGCCTGACGGCGCTTTTGTTACGCCATACAGTTCAACCACATGATCGCTAATGCGCGTGAACCCTGCTTCCAGTAATTCATCGGAGTCATTAAATTTTATCCTAATCATACAATACCTCATTTATAGTGTCTTCCAAGTGATTTGTTTAGCGCCGTTTATCTGTATTCCCGAATATGTTACTCCATCCGCATCAATACCAATATAGTAAGTGTCATCTGTATAGCTTCCCGGCCAGCTCCACCCACGTATCCGCACAAAACCGCCATATGCGGCAGGCATTGTATTTCCGTGCTGTTGTTCGCTGTAAAAACCTCCTGTTTTTACTGATGAAATGTCGCTTTTAATGGTTTTAATAGCTTTCGCGGATGCTACTTTATTTGTCAGGTCGGTGCTTGCCTGAATTTCCTCAAGTGTTAGCGCGTCAGATTGATTGATTTTAGCGTCAACATCGGTCTTTAGCTGATTAACATTGCTCTTTAGCTGACCAACATCGGTATTAAGCTGATTAACCGTTGGCTTCCAGTTGGTCGCGATGTTCACGTCTCTTTGATAGTCCAGTTTCAGCCCTGCGCCGTCTGTGGCTTGCACCACGGTGTCGGGCGCGTAGGTAGTCAGCGCTTTGTAGGCGGCGAGTTCGGCCGGGGTGAGCGGGGTCTCGATGGGGGTGGCAAGGGCGTAGTAGATAACGGATTTCACGTTCGTCAACAACTGCTTAAACGCATCAAGTGACGAGTATTCCGAGTTTGGCGGAAAACTGATAGTGATCTCTTCGTCGTATGCATATATCTTAGGTAAATTCTGCGGTATATCGTCCCACCCGGGTCCTGTATAACGCAGTATGTTGCAAAAACACGGTTTTCCGCGAAAGGCTACATCTGTATTGTAAATGCGTATTTGGAAGTTGTTGTTCCCGCTATTTGTTTTGCGGTGCGACCACGCGATATCTGGGCTCAGTGCTTTTATGCGTACCCTCTGCACCCTCACGCCGCGCGCAAAGTCCACCTCGTCGCAAACCCACTGCTGACCCTGTGGGTCAGTGTAGTTGCCTCCGGAAGGGACAGGGATGCCAGGTAAGCCGTTGGGCGTGGGCAGGGTGAGAGTTTGCGTTTTGCCGTTCCCATCGCTCAAGGTCACCGTTATGCTCCCGTCATCCCCTGCACTTATAATTGGCACAGGGTTATCGGGGCTGGGCGTGCCGTCCTGCGTACTCTTGCCGTACACGGTCAGCCCGCGCAGCGGCGCGGCAAAGGCATCGTCAACGGCAATCGGGTTGCCCGTCTCGCTGCCCACAAGGATGTTCTGTCGGGCTTCATCTGCCGCCCCGATATTCTCCCTTGCCTGCGCCTTTTGCGCATCATCAAGCGTCTGCGCCGTATACAGCACCACTTCCTGCGGCGCGTCTTTTCCCGGGTCGCCCTTCTCGCCTTTCTCGCCCGTGTCTCCCTTCATCCCCTGCGGAATCGTAAATTCCACCATCGGGTTTTCCGCCGTGCCGCTTTGCGTAACGCTCGCCGCCGTCCCGGCCTCGCCCGTCAC
>ENA-ORNF01003543-ORNF01003543.1-human-gut-metagenome-genome-assembly--contig:-NODE-3543-length-10062-cov-3.533926_pt1 | contig 10062 bp, 11 predicted proteins | sample MGYA00242110_ERZ509012 | MGnify/ENA primary metagenome ERZ509012 (study PRJEB26280, sample SAMEA2338714) | human gut metagenome | biome: human gut; feature: human-associated habitat; material: faeces... | reverse complement strand
AGCCGATTTGGAATGGATTTTGCATCGTAACTGTGAAGGTACTGAACAGTTACAATAATTCATTTCCGGATCCGGCGTTTCAAACGCCGGATTCTTTTTATCTTTATGGAGTATCACAGCGAAAAAACCAATATTCTGCAAATATCCATACTATGCTTCCCTCATACCTCGTTCCAGTAGTAATATCCATCTTTATTTTCATTGTAAAATTAAAATCTGTCTTGACTTTTTATCCTTCATATTGTATTATTCCATACAGTTCAAAAAAATACTTTTCAAAAAGAGGTATAAGTATTATGGATCCGTCTACATTTGTGGCTTTTTTCCACGATGCGTTAAATGCCTATAATAAGATGTGCGAACCGATCCTGCAGGAATTTGATATTCCGCAGGTATCCTTTGACATCTTAATGTTTCTGAAAAATAACCCTGATTTATGTACTGCCCAGCAGATCAGTGAATTCCGGAACATTAAAAAGAATCTGGTTTCTGTTCATGTGGATAAGCTGGTAACAGCAGGTTACCTGCAAAGAGGAACGGTTGCCGGGGACAGGCGGAAGATCCTGCTCTCCTGCACCTGGAAAGCGCAGCCGATTCTTAAAGCCGGCCAGGAAATGCAGCAGAATTTTAAGCAGGAGCTTACCCGGAATATATCCGGAGAACACATAAGTATTTATAAGGAAATCATCGAAGCTATGGCCGGGAATGTCCGCCGGATGCTGAATGAATAACATGCAAATTCAAAAGGAGATCATCACTATGCAGGATAACAGGAATTTTTTAGGTACGGAGCCCATTGGAAAGCTTCTGCTCAAGCTTTCGATTCCGACCGTAATCGCCCAGCTCATCAACATGCTTTATAATATTGTAGACCGGATTTATATCGGTCACATCCCCGGGGAAGGAAGCCTTGCCCTTACCGGAGTCGGTGTCTGTATGCCAATTATTATGATTGTTTCTGCCTTTGCAGCCCTTGTCAGCTCGGGCGGTGCACCGAGAGCATCCATCTATATGGGCAAACAGGACAATGACTCCGCAGAACAGATCTTAGGAAACTGCTTCTCTCTCCAGATTGTGGTTTCTTTATTTCTGACTGTGATTTTACTGATCTTTGGAAAGGATTTATTACTGGCTTTCGGTGCCAGTGAAAATACCATCGGTTATGCAACCGATTACATGCGGATCTATGCCTTTGGCACCCTGTTTGTCCAGCTGACGCTTGGCATGAATGCCTTTGTAACCGCCCAGGGCTTTACAAAGATTTCCATGCTTTCTGTTCTCATCGGTGCAATCTGTAATATTGTTTTAGATCCTGTATTCATCTTTGGCTTTCATATGGGCGTAAAGGGGGCTGCCCTTGCAACTGTCCTGTCACAGGCCATTTCCACGATCTGGGTAGTCCTTTTCCTCTGCGGTAAGAAAACACAGATCCGTCTCCGGAAAGCCTGTCTGCTTCTCAAGGCGAAGGTAATTGTTCCCTGTGTTATGCTTGGACTTGCCGCCTTCATCATGCAGGCAAGTGAAAGCGTTGTAAGCGTCTGCTTCAATTCCTCCCTGCTTCGATACGGTGGCGATATTGCTGTCGGAGCAATGACCATTTTAACCAGTGTCATGCAGTTTGCCATGCTGCCCCTACAGGGAATCGCCCAGGGAGCCCAGCCTGTTTCCAGTTATAATTATGGAGCCAGAAATGCAGACCGGGTGAAGAAAACCTTCCGTCTGCTTCTGATTACCTGTCTGACCTATTCCTTTTTGCTTTGGGCGGCTGTAGAGCTTATTCCAGATGCATTTGTAAGCATTTTTACTTCCGATGCGGCATTGGTTTCCTTCACGGCACCCATGCTGAGAGTCTATCTGGGCGGTCTGTTCCTGTTCGGTATCCAGATTGCATGCCAGATGACCTTTACCTCTCTGGGCAAAGCAGTAAACTCTATTGTTGTTGCTGTTGTCCGTAAATTTGTACTGCTGATTCCACTGATCTATATCATGCCTCACCTCGTGTCCAATAAAACCGTAGGTGTCTATATGGCAGAACCCATTGCAGATATTATTGCAGTACTCTTTACATCCGTTTTATTTGCGGTTCAGTTCAAAAAAGCACTTGCAGAGATTCAGAGTTAGCCTGTTTTACAGGCTGCCTATCGCAATTGCATAGATGTATAAAAGTACTGCATGATATCCCAAGGTTGATGTCACAATGGTTACAAATATTACAGCACAGACTGCCAGCACATATTTGACATATACACCATCTAATTTTGCAATATTAACAATAATTGTTGGAACCCACAATAAGATTGACCCCAATATATATGCAATTGCCATTATTTTCATATGTACAACAAAAATCCCCAAAACATTTAAGAGAAAAACCATCGAGAAAATCAAGAATGTAATTCTCATGACCTTGGCAACCGATTTATTCGCGTGCTTTTCTTCTTTTCTCTATCTTTTCTCCGGCATAGCTGTGATTATCAGATAGATGCTCCCTAAACCTACTACACTTCCAAGCATAATCAGAAGCATGATTTCAGGCTCTACCGTATGACCTCTGAATACCGGATTACAATCTAAGGAATCTGATATTGCCTTTACTACCTGACTTGGAAAGCCCTGTGCTTCCATTTCTTCAAATGCACCTCGAAGCATATGATTCTTAAGCAAAGCTGTTCCATAAGTTCCCGGCAGATAACTGAGTGCCTTCTGCAAGCCTTCACCAAAGTTTGAAATTGGCATATACGCTCCACACACGAATCCATATCCGGCGCTCACAACGGTTCCAACGGCTGACATCTGTCCTTGTGTTTTCAAAGGATAACAAACAACGCTTGATAAAACAGTACCAAACAATACCAGCAAAATTATATCCACAATCAGAAATGCCACATCCCCTGCGCGAAGAAACCATCCCATCTTCCATACGTATACGAAGCAAGCGGCCAACGCCACCATATTGACCATCAGGGAATTCAATACTGTTGAAAAGAAATATCCAAGATATATCATTGGTTTTCTGACCGGTGATACATCAAAATCTCTGCGTGAACCATAAACCCTGTCCTGTACCATGGTCAGATTCACGCAAAAGGTTACTGTTACACAGCTTACAGCCAGAAGTGCTGCCGCCAACTGCCCGGCAACCGTTCCATTTATGAGTTTATCTGATATTGGCAATGTTTCCGGCATATTGGACAGAAAGGAATCCCTGTAAACCTTAGCCAGAAAAGTCGCATATAAAACAATCAGAATAATCGGCGTAATCATGGCAGAGACTAACATTCCTTTATCTCTGAAAAACAATTTTCGATTTCGATTCACTAATGACATAAGTATTTTCATTGCTGTTCACCTCCTAATGCTTTTCCCGTAACTGCCAGAAATACATCATCCATTGCACCCTTCACAATTTCATAATCACGGAAAACCGATGCATGATTCACAATCAGATCCGTTGCAGCCAACGGATTTCTGATTGCAATCCGGTAGCCATCCCTGATTTTCTCATAGGGCAAATTTAAAGACTCTGCCTCTTCCTTTGTCACTCCATAAAGAGACAAATAATCCTTTACATATTCGTTCTTTAATTCATATGGTGTTCCCTCTGCTGCAATACATCCATGGTCTATAATTACAACATAGTCGGCCGAAGCAGCTTCCTCCATGTAATGCGTGGTAAGAAGTACCGTCAGCCCTTCTTCCTTGCGAAGAGATTCTATGATGCTCCAGATCATTTTTCTGGTCTGCGGATCCAGACCCGTTGTTGGTTCATCAAGAATTAAAAGCTTCGGTTTATGTAGCAGCGCCCTTGCGATATCAACTCTACGTCTCTGTCCACCGGAAAGCTTTCCTACCGGGCGGTCAATAAATTCCTTCAGGTCAAAAATCTTATTTAATTCATCCAGTCTATGTCCAAAATTCTTACCGGTTATCCCATAAAGTGCAGCTCTGCTCTTCAGATTTTCTCTTGCAGTCAGTGGTTTATCCAGAACACTGTCCTGAAATACAACACCGATATTTTCTTTAATTTCATGTGAATGCTTCCTGACATCCTGACCATTTACATGAATCGTTCCACTATCAGCGGTCAACTGTCCACAGATCATGGAAATGGTCGTACTTTTCCCTGCACCATTTATGCCCAGAAATGCAAACAGTTCTCCATATTTTACCTGAAAACTCAAATCGTTAACTGCCTTTACATTACCAAAACTCTTTCTTAAATGTTCAATTTCTACCATATTCTCATTCATAAGTTCATCCCTCCATAGATGTATCTATAAAACCTGCTAAACATCATTTATTCGTATATAAAAAGACGCAGGTAAAAACATTTCGTTTCTGCTCTGCGTCTTAGCGTCTGGCAATGAATTGATAATCCAATATATGATCCTTCACACCCAATCCCTTTAAATATGTCAAACCGGTATTGTGAAGCATACGATACATATTTTCCTTCGTATCTTTGACAATTCCTGATGCAATAAGAGTTCCTATCCCCTGTGTATACACCATCATTGTCATTGCAAAATCCATTACCTGGTTTAAAGTAATTCCAAGTAGGTCTGCCATTTTCTGATACACATTGTCGGTATCCGGATTATTCGTCTGCAACCGGAAGCCTGTACTTAGAATCTGGCTTCTCTCTCCCGTGTAAAGAAAACGGAACAAATTGGGATTTTCTAGCGCTAAATCAATGGTTCCTCTTCCTCTCTGTTCGAATGCGGCAACTTCGTTTTCATTCCGACTATAATACTTATCCTCTACATACTGCTCCGCAAAAGGAATCAATTCCTCACGCAAGCCATCCATTCCACCAAACTGCCATGAAATCGGTGCAGTGGAGCATCCCAGCTCCCTTGCTACAGCTTTTATGTTAAGAGCGGCATATCCATCCCTGGAAACAAGCTCCAATGCAGCCTGCAGCATATCTTCTTTTTTTATTCTTGGACTACTTGGCATATAAAATCTCCAATACTATAAATCAATTTATTGTAAATTCATTTATAGTATAGCACATTATACATACATGTCAATTACAAATACATATTTTTCACTTTCTCCTGTTTTTCACCTTTATTTTTCCTCAGTCATTTAGGTGTTTCCCATATATTCCAAAAATCTGTCCCGGCAGCTTCTTTTTCTCCTTATATGGAAACTGCTTATCAAACTCTTCCGCTTCCTGTTCATCAACCAGATAGCCTTCCGGAGTTGCATACTCTCCTGTAATTCCTTTAAAATACCCCGGTATCAGTTCCCTGCACAGGAAGAAGGACGCATCCTCTCCCTCGGGCAGGCCATGATAACGGATGCATACTCACTGGCCTGCCTGAAACCACTTTTACCATAAAAGTCAATAGTTCAGCCCTGCCCATTCATAAGCTGCCGGATTGTACTCAAAGCATTGACTTTCTCTCATTTTTCCTTTATAAATAAGAATATGACATATTACCCATCATTTGAATAGGTAAATATATTTACCCGATAAGGAGACCATTATGATTAATCAGGATCGTTTCATCCATCGTTTTAAAGAATTAGTTTCCATTCCCAATTCCTCCAAAGAAGAAGCTGCCATGTGTGACTATCTGAAAAAGGCACTCACGGAACTGTCCATCCCTTTTGAGGAAGATGATACGGCATCCAAAATTAACGGAAACTGTGGTAATCTCTATGCTTATGTTGAAGGAGAAAAGGCGCTCCCCCCGATCCTTTTATCCGCTCATATGGATTCGGTAGAGCCTGCCAAAAAGAAAAGCTGCATCTTTCATCCCGATGGTACGATCACTTCAGATGGAACGACCGTTTTAGGTGCCGATGACCTCGCCGGAATCTGTGCTATTTTAGAAGCCATTACTTCCATAAAAGAAGACGGCATGGCTCACCGTCCTGTAGAAATTGTATTTGATGTTTCCGAAGAAACCTATTGTGAAGGCATCCAGCAGTTTGATTTCTCCAGATTAAAATCAAAGGAAGCCTATGTATTCGATCTGACGGGGCCGATCGGCGGAGCTGCCTGTCAGGCACCTGCGATTCTTTCTTTCGAAGCCGTTTTCCACGGAAGGGCTGCCCATGCTGCCTTTTCTCCTGAAAACGGAATCCACGCCATCAAAGCTGCTGCACATGCCATTGATGCGATCTCCTGTGGCCGGATCGGAGACACAACCGTGAATGTCGGCACCATACAGGGAGGCTCTGCGACCAACGTTGTTCCGGAAACCTGCATCGTAACCGGAGAGGTTCGCAGCTTCCATAACGAAAGTGCACTGCGAAAGCTCGATGAAATCAAAGAAACCTGCAAAGAAGCCGCGCTCCTTGCAGGTGCCTCTGTTGATTTTAAGACAGAAACCCTTTGTCTGGCTTACCGGGTAGATCCTTCTTCCAGGGTGGTCAGCCGGTTTACTGAAGCCTGCGATTCCCTTCACCTTGAAACGAATCTGATCAGTACTTACGGTGGCAGTGACAACAATCACTTCTTTCATCATGGTATCACAGGCCTTGTGGTTGCCTGTGGAATGAACGACTGCCATTCCTGCAAGGAATATACCAGTGTTCCGGATCTGATGAAAGCCGCCAGACTGGCGGAAGCACTCATTCTGGCTGAATAGTTACTATAATTTTATAACTTTTCTAAAACTCTATACACCTCATGCAGGTCGGTAATCACCTCAGCCACCTGCACTCCTGCTTCCTGTATCATGGTATCATCCCGTCCTTCCGGATGATACCAGCAGGTACGGATTCCGGCATGGTTTCCTCCCCGGATATCACTGGTAAGGGAATCTCCCACAATCAGCACTTCCTCTTTTCTTACCGGACCGATGGCATGAAATACCTGGGTAAAGAATTCCTGACTTGGCTTTTCTGCCTTTAAATCCTCCGACAGAAAAACGCCATCCATGAATTCTCCGATCCCGGAAAGATGAAGCTTTTTCGTCTGCGCCACAACCGTTCCATTCGACACCACATATTGTTTCACTCTGCCCTGCAGGGATTTCACAATATTGAGGCTGTCATCGCAATACACAATCGTATCTCCCAGGCGCACCTGATATTTCTCATTGAATTCTTCTGCAAGACCCGGATCAATTCCTTCACTTGCGAAGAAATCCCGGAATCTGCGAACCAGAATCTCCGGTTTCGTAAGTTCTCCACGCTCTAACCTCTCCCAGTATGTCCGGTTGATCTTCGAATAATGTGCAATCTTCTCATCCGTGCATTCTCCCAGATGATATTCCTCAAATAAGCTTTGAATAGCTGCCTTTTCTGCTGCCAGGAAATCCAACAGGGTGCCATCCACATCCCATAAAACTGTTGTAATCATTTGTCTCTCCTTCGCCTACTTTTCAAACCGGAAATAAGAAAAATCAAAATTGCTTCCGGGCAGGAATGCAAAGGACACCTTCTGTTTGCCGGTAATATCCTGCAATGCAAATGTTCTTTCTTCATAGGAATCGGCATTTTTCGGATAAACGATCTAAGCCACCCTTCTTTCACTGCCAAACGGAGCCTTATAAAACTCCCAGTCCTCATAAAATGAAACCCGGTTCTGATCCTTGTCGCGAACCATACTCTTTCTCCTCCGCCACAAATCCTTATCTGGATTTTTTAATATCCCAAATGTTCATACGTTCCTCTCCTTTCATGACAATCTGCATGCCCACACACAGATGCCTTTTCCATCTAATGAATCAGGAGATGTGTGATAAACGCCGCAACCCACGCAATCACGCACTGCCATATTACCACAATTACCGCCCATTTACTACCAAGCTCCCTCTTAATGGAAGCAATGGCGGCCACGCAGGGAGTATAAAGCAGACTGAAAACCAGAAGTGCTGCTGCCGAGGAGGTGGTGAGAACCGTTCCTATATCTCCTCCAAACAATACCTCCAGTGTGGAAACCACACTTTCCTTTGCCATAAATCCACTCAGCAGGGATGTGCAGATTCTCCAGTCCCCAAGTCCTAAAGGAGCAAACAGCGGGGTCAGCAGACCGGCCACCTTCGCGAGCATACTGTCTGCGGAATCGGTAACCATATTAAAATGCAGATCAAAGCTCTGCAGAAACCATACCACAATCGTTGCAATCAGAATTACCGAAAATGCCTTCTGCAAAAAGTCCTTTGCCTTTTCCCAGAGAAGCTGCGCAACATTCTTAACACCCGGCATACGGTAATTGGGCAGTTCCATGACAAACGGAACCGGCTTTCCTTTAAACAGGGTTCCCTTGTATAAGAAAGCAATCAGAGTTCCGATTAGAATTCCAAGTACATACAGCCCGGACATCACCAGTCCACCATACTTTGGGAAAAAGACACTTACAAAAAACGCATAAATCGGGAGCTTCGCCGTACAACTCATAAAAGGAGTCAGAAGAATCGTCATCTTCCGGTCACGTTCACTGGTCAGGGTTCTCGTTGCCATAACCGCCGGAACCGTACAGCCAAATCCAATCAGCATCGGTACGATACTTCTTCCCGACAGTCCGATCTTACGCAGCAGCTTATCCATGACAAATGCCACACGTGCCATGTATCCTGAATCTTCTAATATAGATAAGAAGAAAAACAACACAACAATAACCGGCAGGAAGCTTAACACACTTCCCACGCCTGCAAATACGCCATCAATGATCAGACTTTTAACCACTGGATTGATGCCATAGGCTGTAAGTCCCCTGTCACATGCTGCTGTCACAAAATCGATGCCCTCTGCCAGAAGGTCGCTTAATGCAGCTCCGACCACATGAAATGTCAGAAAGAAGATCAGTATCATGATGCCCAAAAACATGGGGATTGCAAGATATTTATTGGTCAGCACACCGTCTATCTTTACGCTTCTGATGTGTTCCTTACTCTCCTGACATTTTTTTACAGTCTTATCGCAGACTTTCTCGATAAACTGGTAACGCATATCTGCTAATGCGGCATTACGGTCCAGTCCTCTGTCCTTTTCCATCTCCTCGATACTGTGTTCCATCATTTCAAGTTCATTGTCTGATAACGCAAGCCGCTCTATGATATCGGAGTCATTTTCAACAATCTTGGTTGCTGCAAATCGCGGTGACATTCCGATTTTCGCCGCATGATCCTCCACCTGATGGGAAACAGCATGAATGCAGCGATGTACCGGTCCCTGTTCACAAAAATCCGTTATTTTCGGGTATTCCTTTCTTTTTGCCGTCTGAATGGCAACCTCGATCAGATCCTCGATTCCCTCATCTTTTGCTGCGCTGATAGGAATGACCGGAATGCCAAGACGTTCCGACATTCCCCTGACATCAATTGCGCCACCGTTTCCACGTACTTCATCCATCATATTTAAAGCCAGTACCATAGGAATATGCATCTCCAATAGCTGTAACGTCAGATAGAGATTACGCTCTATATTGGTTGCATCCACGATATTGATGATCCCATCCGGCTTTTCATTTAAGATAAAATCTCTTGTCACGATTTCCTCGTTGGTATATGGCCGGATAGAATAGATACCAGGCAGATCCACCACCGAACAGTCTTTTGCAGACCGGATTTCGCCTATCTTCTGGTCAACCGTTACTCCTGGGAAATTACCAACATGCTGATTTGCACCGGTTAACTGGTTAAATAGTGTTGTTTTGCCACAGTTCTGATTCCCTGCCAGTGCAAATATCATAATGTCTCCTCCACTTTTGGTTTTTCTTCTGTCTCTTCCTGCAATACAATTTTTCTTGCATCTTCCATCCGGATTGTCAGTTCATATCCACGGAGTCTTAATTCAATGGGATCTCCCATTGGTGCGATCTTTATTACGGTGACAAGTGTCCCCGGTATCAGTCCCATATCAAGCAGCCGGCATCTGAGTGCACCCTCTCCGCCAACTTCTTTGATCTGTGCTGTTTTTCCCACTGGCAATGCTTCTAATGTCATGTTTTATCCCTCGTTTTATTGATAGTTATTCTCAACTAATTTTTAATAGTAATACCTATCTATAGGAAAGTCAAGCAATTTCCTATATAAAAAAAAGAGACATCCGGTCATCACTACCAGAAGCCTCCCTGTTCTTTTTCCGATCATGCGCATT
>ENA-ORNF01003539-ORNF01003539.1-human-gut-metagenome-genome-assembly--contig:-NODE-3539-length-10073-cov-2.737073_pt1 | contig 10073 bp, 4 predicted proteins | sample MGYA00242110_ERZ509012 | MGnify/ENA primary metagenome ERZ509012 (study PRJEB26280, sample SAMEA2338714) | human gut metagenome | biome: human gut; feature: human-associated habitat; material: faeces... | reverse complement strand
CCGCCCCGCCACGAGCAAACGTTGCACCGATTCGCAGAAATGCCTCCGTGTCAGCGGAAAGCACAACGATTTGGAAGAAGTAGGCCATGACACTTACCACCATACCATGTTCGAAATGCTCGGCAACTGGAGCTTCGGCGACTATTTCAAGGAAGGCGCAATAGACTATGCGTGGGAGTATCTCGTGGATGTGCTGCACCTCGACCCGCGCGACCTGTACGTAACCGTGTTCGAAGGTTCGGAGGAAGAAGGCCTCGGACGCGACGACGAAGCAGCAAAGTATTGGGCAAAACACGTTCCGGCCGACCATATAATAAACGGCAACAAGCACGACAATTTCTGGGAAATGGGAGACACCGGGCCTTGCGGGCCGTGCTCGGAGATACATCTCGATTCGCGCACGCCCGAAGAGAAGGCCAAAGTGCCGGGCCGCGAGCTTGTCAACAAGGACGACCCGCAGGTTATCGAGATATGGAACCTCGTGTTCATGCAGTTCAACCGCAAGGCCGACGGCTCGTTGGAAAAGCTGTCGATGAACGTTATCGATACTGGCATGGGATTTGAAAGGCTCGTGCGCGCACTGCAAGGCAAACACTCAAATTACGACACCGACATATTCCAGCCGATAATACGCAAGATAGGCGAACTGGCAGGCAAGACATACGGTAGCGATGAAAAGACCGACGTGGCAATGCGTGTAGTGGCCGACCACCTGCGCGCAATAGCTTTCTCAATAGCCGACGGGCAGATACCCGGCAACGCCAAGGCCGGATACGTGATACGCCGCATACTGCGACGTGCCGTTAGGTACGCATACACATTCCTCGGGCAAAAGGAAGCGTTTATTTACAAGCTCGTGCCGACGCTCGTGGACGAGATGGGAGGTTCGTATCCCGAACTCGAAGCGCAAAAAGTACTCATCGCCCGTGTGATACGCGAGGAAGAAGAAGCGTTCCTGCGCACATTGGCAACGGGAATAAACCTGCTCGATTCAATAATAGAGGAAACACGCAAGGAAGGCAAGACGCAAATCGACGGAGTAAAGGCCTTCACGCTTTTCGATACTTTCGGATTCCCGCTCGACCTTACGGAACTAATCTGCTCCGAGAACGGCTTGACCGTAGACGAGGAAGGGTTCGACCGGGAAATGCAGAAACAGAAAGAACGTGCCCGCAATGCTGCACAGGTAGAGACCGGCGACTGGATTATAGTGAACGAAGGCGAAGAACAGTTCGTGGGATGGGACTTTACCGAACACAAAAGCCGTATCCTGCGCTACCGCACCGTGCAGCAAAAGAAGCAGACTTATTATGAAATAGTACTCGACATAACGCCTTTCTATGCCGAAATGGGTGGACAGGTAGGCGACCGTGGTACGCTTGAAAGCGAATACGAAAAAATAGAGGTAATCGACACGAAAAGGGAAAACAATCTTCCCATACACATAACTAAAACTTTGCCCAAGCACCCGGAGGCAGAGTTTGCCGCAAAAGTGAACGTAGACATGAGACGCAGAAGCGAAGCTAACCATACTGCAACTCACTTGCTCGACGCTGCGCTGCGCGAAGTGCTCGGAAAACACGTGGAGCAGAAAGGCTCGCTCGTAACACCCGACTACATTCGCTTCGACTTCTCGCATTTCCAGAAAATGACGCCCGAGGAGATTCGCAAGGTAAACAAACTTGTCAACGAAAAGATACGCGAAAACATACCGCTCGAGGAATTCCGCGACACACCTATTGAGGAAGCAAAGAAACTCGGGGCGATAGCCCTTTTCGGTGAGAAATACGGTGACAAGGTTAGGGTTGTGAAGTTCGGCAACAGCGTGGAATTTTGCGGCGGCTGCCATGCAAAGGCCACTGGCAACATAGGCTTGTTCTACATCTATTCCGAGAGTTCCATAGCGGCGGGAGTGCGTCGAATAGAAGCCCTAACGGGTGCGGCAGCCGAGGAACTGATGTATAAGAAAGACGACCTGATTGAAGGCTTGAAAGCATTCTTCAACAACGCAAAAGACCTTACTTCGGTTATTAAGAAAACAATTGAGGAAAATGCCGACCTGCACAAACAGCTGGAGAGCTACGTAAGGAAACAGGAGGACGAGTTGAAAGACAGGCTTATCAAGTCGGCCCACAACGAAGGCGGCGTTACACTCATAAAGCATGTGGTGCCTTTCCCGCCTGAAGTGGTGAAGAATGTAATCTTCAAGATAGCGGCTGAGGTGCAGCAAGGCCTTTTCTGCGTTATAGGGTGCGTAAACCAAGGTAAGCCGACCATTACGCTTATGATAAGCAAAGATCTGACAACTGACGGCAACCTTAACGCCGGAAGCATTGTGCGCGAGGCCGCCAAGCTGATACAAGGAGGCGGAGGAGGTGCAGCCCACTTCGCAACTGCCGGCGGAAAAAATCCTGATGGTTTGAACGCAGCCATAGACCGCGCGGTAGAACTGGCGCATTTGAAGTAAACAACACGTATTGGTAACATACAGACTTGCACATCCCGCTTCGTTTGAGGCGGGATGTTCTTATATATAATATTGTGTGCCGTTCCGTTTTGCGGCAGCTTCGGAATCATATCTTGAAAAAAATGCCGTCCTGTGGCCCGCAGGCCATAAAAAACTTGCGTCGGGAATCTTTCGGAACAAAAATTTTCATACTTTTGCACTCGTATTAATCATTCATCTTTAGAAATGGACGACTATCACGCGGAAAACGAACGCTAACTGATAGGGGGACTACGCAAAACAATGCCGGTACTCCTATCCAAAAATCATGGAGTACAGCTAATGCGAACTTATTGGAATATTAACCATACACTGCGCACAGAGGAAACTTGGCAGCCGAATTGCTGGACGCAGGTAACATGTCCCACAAACGACGACATTTCTTTTTTGGTAGACGAACTTAAGGTTCCCGAGTATTTTATCGAAGACGTGCGAGACAAAGACGAGCGCTCGCGTTATGAGTACGACGAAGGGTGGGTGCTTATAATCCTGCGCATACCTTATGTCAGGGAAGTACGGTCGCATACACCGCATACAACCATTCCTCTCGGAATTATAATAAACAAGGAAGTGTGCGTTACGGTTTGCAACTATGAAACGAACATGATGATTGATTTCATAGCTTACCAGCAAAAACGTAACGTTGGTTTCACCGATTCGGTGGATTTGGTTTTCCGTTTGTTCCTGTCTTCTTCGGTTTGGTATCTGAAAAGGCTGAAGCAAATAAATACTCTGATAGAAGAATCAAAACAGAATCTCGACCGTAAAATCGATAACGAAGATCTTGTAGGGCTTTCGCGGCTACAGGACAGCCTTACGTATTTTGCAACTTCTATAAGAGGAAACGAAATGTTGTTGTCGAAACTGAAATTCAAGCTGCCTGTCGATGAACTCGACGCCGACCTTATAGAGGATGTAAACATCGAAATGAGCCAGGCGAGGGAAATGACAAATATATATACGAACATTTTGAATTCAACGATGGAAACTTACGCTTCAATAATAAACAACAACATGAGCAGCGTGATGAAAAGCCTTACGTCGGTTTCCATTATCCTGATGTTCCCAACGTTGATAGCAAGTTTGTTCGGAATGAACCTTATAAACGGCATGGAAGACTTGTCGTGGGGATTTCCTCTTATTTTCTGTCTTTCGATAATAGTGACAATAGCATTCGTGTTATTGTTCCGAAGAAAGACGTGGATTTGACTTTCCGGCAAACTCGCAGTTGGCTCATTCAGATAAAATCCATAACAGCCGAGCGGCTATATTTTGCAGTCAGTTTTTTGCCGTTCAGCCCGGCAATGAGTAAAACGGTGGCGCTTGAAAATAAAAATTGAAAAAAGCCGTAATTTTATTAGGTTGTTAAAATAAAAATAATTTAATTTGTAGCGTTAATCAATATATTGATTCGATAATATGTCAGAAAACGATATGACACTCTCTCAAGAAGAGCTACGTAAAAGCGAGCCGCAAGCAGTTGAAAAACCAGAGGCAGCCACAGAGCCTGCAGAAGTACAGGAAGCACCAGCAACCGAAGCGCAGGAAGAGCCTGCGGAGACTGATGTCCCGCAGCAGGAACAGAATGAGGCAGAGCCGGAGGTAAAACAGCCGGAAAGCAAGACTGAAGTAATTGACCGTTTAAAAGAACTGGCCAAGAGTGACAAGCCTGTCGATAAAAACGAACTCGAGCAGCTGAAGAAAGCGTATTACCGTTTCCGTCATGCAGAGGTGCTGAAAGAGCGTGAAGCATTCCTGAACGGTGGTGGCGCAGAGGATGATTTCATGCCGCAGCCCGACACGGACGAGGAAAGTTTCAAGGCAGAGATGTCTCTCGTCAAAGAAAAACGGGCCAAGCAGCACGAAGCTCTTGAACAGCAGAAGAGGGAAAATCTCCAGAAAAAGCAACAGATACTCGAGGAAATAAAGAAACTGTCATCCTCGCCCGAAGAAGCCAACAAGAATTACGAACAATTCCGCAAGCTCCAGGCTGAATGGCGTGAAACAAACCCAGTGCCGGCAGAGAATGCTACGGATCTTTGGAAGAGTTATCAACTTTATGTGGAGCAGTTCTACGATTTGTTGAAACTTAACAGCGAGTTCCGCGAGTACGACTTCAAGAAAAACTATGAGGCAAAGATACATCTTTGCGAAGCCGCAGAAAAACTGCTTGAAGAGCCGGACCCCGTTTCCGCTTTCCACCAGCTTCAGAAACTTCATCAGGAATTTCGGGAAATAGGGCCGGTGGCAAAGGATTTGCGCGAATCTGTTTGGGAGCGTTTCAAATCGGCTTCTACGCAGATAAACAAACGTCACCAGGAATATTATGAGAAAATCAAGGCCCGCGAAGAAGAGAACCTCGTAAAGAAGACTGCGCTTTGCGAAAAGGTAGAAGGCTTTGAACTCGACAAACTTAAATCGTTTGCCGACTGGGACAAGGTAACAAAAGAGATAATTGCCATCCAGGCAGAGTGGAAAACGATAGGCTTCACGCCCAAGAATATGAATGCCAAGATATTCGAACGCTTCCGCAAGGCCTGTGACGCATTCTTCAAGCAGAAATCCGAGCATTTCAAGGAACTCAAGAGCGCGCTTAGCGAGAACTATGCAAAGAAAATGGAACTTTGCGAAAAGGCCGAGTCTCTTAAGGACAACACCGATTGGAATCCAACCACTAATATATTCATAGCTTTACAGAAAGAGTGGAAAACCATAGGAGCAGTGCCTAAGAAATATTCCGACGCTGTTTGGAAACGTTTCTCCGACGCTTGCAACGCTTTCTTTGCCGCACGCGATAAGGCAACTTCTTCACAGCGTGCCGAGGAAAATGAAAACCTCGAGAAGAAACGTTCCATTGTCGAGCGCCTCAAAGCAATAACAGCCGACGCCAAGCAGGAAGGCGAGGCGCAGTTGCGTTCGCTTATGGAAGAATGGCAGTCTGTCGGCCACATTCCCTATAAATATAAGGACAAGCTCTACAAGGCTTACCGCGAGCAGGTAGACCGTTTGTGCAAGGAGCTCGATGTGCGCCGCATTTCGCACCGTGCGGAAAACCTCAAGGCTAAAGTAACGGCTGCAATATCACGTGGCGGCGACGCAATGCTGCGCGACCGCCTGTTCCGCGCATACGAGGCTAAACGTAACGAGATAAAGACTTACGAAAATAACCTCGGCTTCCTCAACGCTGCTTCAAAGAGCGGCAACAGTCTGCTCGACGAGATGAAGCGTCGTATGGAAAGCCTGAAGGCAGAACTCGAAGACATACGCAAATCGATAGAGGACATCGACGCCAAAGCAAAGGAACCGGCCGGTAACGAGACGGCCGAACAGGCTAAGGAGGCCGCGGGCGCTGAAACAGCCGGGCAGCCTGTTGAAGATTCTGCCGCAAAAGCAGAGAAAGAAACAGAAAAACCTGCCGATAATCCGGGAGATACCGCAGCCGACAAGTAAAAGTCCGGCGATTTGCTGAATAAGTAATAATGATTAATAGTGTAAGCCGTCGGGCTGTGTCCCGGCGGCTTATTTTTTATATAAAATCTAAGAGTTATGAGAATGAATAAACGTAAAACCCGCAGCCTGAAGTTATGTTTCCTTTTCTTGTTGCCCGCGTTGGCGTTGTCTGTGCTGGTATCGTGCAACGACAATGTGCTTTCCAAACGCCTCGCCCGCAATGCAATCGAGCGCGAGGCCATGTTCCGCGACAGTAGCCAGGTGGTGAAGTTCGATGTGGGATATTATGAAATACGTCCTGAAATGCGGGAGGCTCTCGATACACTCGTCGCGCTCGGGGTTATAAATTGTAAGGTAGAGGAGGTTGTGGAACACCGCCGTTTCGAGAAATACACGTGGTGGGAAGGCACAAAGGTGTATTACAAGGATGTAACGCATTATTTTGCCGACGTTTCGCTAACAGAATCGGGCGAAGCGTATATGGTAAGCGATCCGCCTATAACAAGGCTTGGGGATGACTTTACGTTGAGCGATTCGTTGCTGCTTTCTGAAAACTCTCTTTTTGTCCAAACAGATGATGAAACAGCGGCAGACAGCGTCGGTGCGATTGAAGCGCCTGAAAATGATACCGACACAGTGGAAAAAGCGAAACAGAATGCTTACGCTGTTGCACTCGACAAGGTTAGGTACACTTCATATTGGATGTTGGCCGGTTTTTATCGAGTGGACAAGGTTGGTGAGGTCTTCTGTCCGCCCGATTACGCAAAGGAAGGCCGCGGGGTATGCCGTTTCATTTGCCGTTTTACAGGACTGTCACCTTTCGGCCGGGTTATGACCTCCCACAAGGAAGGTGAAACTCGTAAGGGCAGGGCTACTCTGCTTCATTATTTGGACGAAGGGTGGGTGGTAGATTTCCTGAGCTTTGATGAATATTGACGAGCAACATGGATTTCGGAAAAGGCAGCACTTATGTGTTTTTCTGTTTTTGTCTGCCTTTATATGCGTTTTCGGAAATTGTAAAATAAAACGCTGTTGAGAGCAAATAAAAATTTTCTCTGAGATAATTCAAAATATGTCCGACCTATTTTAAAATAGGTCGGACATATTTTTTGCGGGGTCTTAAGTGCTGATTTTTATAAGGGTTAAGTGACAGACAAAAACAGACTCTCGTTATTGCTTTGCCGTAGCGGGAATAAAATACCCCGCCCTGCATTGTGCGGGGCGGGGTATGGCATGTCATTATGCGGCTTGGCTGCCGCGTGTTTGCTTGTTTCCCTTGCTTGCTCAGTTCACCGCTTCGAGTTTGAATACGGCGCTTGAGTAATCATCGTTCAACCATACGCGGATACCGTTGTTTTTGAGTGCGCTTCCGCTTATCACCTTGCCGTTAAGGGCGTTGGGACGCTTGGGGTCTTGTGGCGTGAGGTCGGTGAACTTATAGTTCTTGTTCGGGTCAACGCCGTCGAGGCGTATAATCGGAGTGTTCTGTATGGAGCAGTACTTGCGTGTGCGGTAAACGTAGAACACGGCTTTGCTCTTGTCTTCCGAAGCATACATGAGCGACGTAACGTCGTCGGTGTCGTAAGGCGAGTTCAGGCGGTAGAGGTCGCCGAACTGCACAACGGGGCGCACTTCCTTATAAGCGGCTATGGCTCGTTTTGCAAATTCCTTTTCGGCGTCGTTCATGTTCTTGGGTTGTATTTCCATGCCGAGGCGTCCCTGCATTGCCACGTCAAAGCGGAATTTGAACGGCACTGTGCGTCCCGTCTGGTGGTTGGGAGCTGCACTCACGTGCGCGGCCATTGCGAGCGAGGGATAGAAGTGTGATGTTCCCCACTGCATGAACAGGCGCTGGTAAGCGTCGGTGTCGTCCGAGGTCCAGAATTCGTCAAAGTAGGGCAGGTAGCCGTAGTTGATACGTCCGCCGCCGCTGGCACAAGCCTGTACAACCACGTTGGGATGTTTCTCGCGCAGGCGTTTCAGCACGTTACGCATGCCGAGTTGGTAGTCGATGTATATTTGCGACTGTTTGTCGGCGGGAAGGTAGTGCGAGCCGTAGTTCATTATGTCGGCGTTTGCGTCCCATTTGATGTAAGCCACTTCGGGGTTCTCCGTTACGATGTTGTCGAATACCGAGAACACAAAGTCCTGCACATCGGGGTTTGTAAGGTCGAGCACCATCTGTGTGCCGCCGCGTCCCTGGCTAAGCGGGCGGTTGGGGCTGCTGAGCGCCCAGTCGGGATGTTTTTCGAACAGCTCGCTCTTGGTGTTTACCATTTCAGGCTCAATCCAGATTCCGAACTTTATGCCGTGTTTCTTGGCTGCGTCGGTAAGACCTTTTATTCCCAGCGGGAGTTTTTTCTTGTTCACCATCCAGTCGCCGAGGCTGGTGTGGTCGGTGTCGCGCGGATATTTGTCGCCGAACCAGCCGTCGTCCATTACGAACAACTCGCCGCCCAGCGCTGCAATGTCGCCCATCATCTGGTCCATAACGTCCTGCGTGATGTTCATGTACACACCTTCCCAGCTGTTGAGGAGCACCATGCGCTCGCGGTCGCCGTTCCACAGGGCGTACTTGCGTGCCCAGCGGTGAATGGCGCGGCTTACGCCGCCTTTGCCTTCGGTTGAGTAGGTCATTGCGAACTCGGGCGTGGTAAACGTTTTTCCGCCGTCGAGCATGTAGCGCGATGTCTCTTCGTTAATGCCGGCGAATATCTCGAGGCTGTTGTTTTGGGCGTGCACTTTTATTTTGTAGTTTCCGCTCCATGCCAGTACGCCGCCGAATACGGTGCCGCTGTTCTCAGTTGCGGGACCGCCAACGGAAAGCATTAGCGATGGATTGTCGAGTGCCGCGTTGCGCACACCTTGCTTGTTGGCAATTATGAGCTGGCCGTTCTGCAGTTTGCCTTCTTCGACAAACGATTCTGCGCCCCAAGCTCCGTGGAAATGCGTAACGTAGTTGTCGGAGCGGATTACCGGGATGTTTGCCGAGGCAAACAGCTCGAGCGCAACGGTTTTCTTTGCGTTGTTCACGAGTTCTGTCCATGTGGAAATCACGTCCGTACCGTTGTAAGCCTTGAAGTATTGGCGTATAACGAAGGGATACACCCTGTCTTTCATGTTTATCTGAATAATCGAGCCGTCGGCGTCCGAGGTTTCCTTTACGCTTTCAACCTCCAGGTCGAGCGTCATCGAGCCGTCGGGCTGTGTTACCGCGATAGCTTTTTCGTTTTCCGACCATATGCCGAACGCAGGGTAGGAGTGGCAGTCGAATGTCATACCAGCTGCCCTCATGCTTTCAACAGATGTGGCAGGGTTGATTTTCGGCCCGTAATACACAAACTTGGGCGTCCCGTTGTCATTGGCTACTATAAGCGTAGTGTTGGGCGTGGAGAGTGTGTAGTTTTGTGCCATGATGGTACATGCCGAAAATACGGCGGCCAGTACGGTTAGTGCAAAATGTCTCATAAGGGATTATTGTTTGGTTAATTAGATTTGTTTTTCGGTATTGCAGGCTTACTTGCCGATAGTTACGTCTATGTCTATTTTTGGGCGTTTCGGGTCGTTTGTAATCATTAGTACCCTCAGGGCTCGTTTTGAGCGTTTCAGGTAGCGCATTATTACGGCTATGTTGAGTTTTGTGCTTTCTCCGGGGGCGATTTTGCGTTTCACGTCAACGTTGAGCGCGGAGTTGAACACTTGCAGCGACTTTATGTTGAGTGTCGATTTGCCTGTGTTGGTTATTGTTATGTTTCCTTTTGTTTTTTTCTTTTTTCCGGGGTTTTCGAGCACGAGTTTTTCGGTACTTAGCTCTATTGCGGGTGCGGCGGCCAGTTGTGCTTCGGTCAGGTTTTCGAACGAGGGCAGCAGCACGGCCGACGCTTCTATCTCGGTGTCTTTGCATACCTTGTCGCCCGGATAACGGCTAAGGTAAACGGATGTTTGCGTGAGTCCCATTTCGCGCAGTTTGCGGCTGTCGAGCGTAACGACTATCTTGCCGCCTTTTCCGGGGCTGAGTTCTTCGGGCACCGCCTGTGCCGTAAGGTAGTTGGGCAGGTGCATTAGTTCGGGTTTGTAGTTGTCGCTCCCGCCGTTGAACACTTCAATTATCAGTTGC
>ENA-ORNF01003537-ORNF01003537.1-human-gut-metagenome-genome-assembly--contig:-NODE-3537-length-10083-cov-2.601915_pt1 | contig 10083 bp, 4 predicted proteins | sample MGYA00242110_ERZ509012 | MGnify/ENA primary metagenome ERZ509012 (study PRJEB26280, sample SAMEA2338714) | human gut metagenome | biome: human gut; feature: human-associated habitat; material: faeces... | reverse complement strand
CCAGGAATGCATGAACGATATATGTATGCGGGTGATTTGCTGGCTGTTGTTTATATGTTGTATTTCCCCCGGAAATTCTATTATGCAGTGGGGATTCCTATTGTCTCTTTCTTTTCTTATGCACTTTGTACTTCGCTCAACGAGACATTGATTCATTATCTGGGAGTACCGATGACTATTTTTTATTTGTTGGTAATCATTGGCCTGATACGCGATTTTGTGCTATCCGGTAAGACTTCGGAAAAATAATCCTCTTGTTTTTGTCTATAATTAGAGAAAACTGTGTAACTTGCATCCGGTTAATAATAACTAATCCTCACAGCTTACAAAACATTAGGATTAGTGTTTAGACTGCCCCGACACCGGTTGGGGCGATCTTTTTTATGCGAATATCGGATTATTCGTTACTTTTGCGGAATTACATATTAAATATATACAAAACATGGCTCAATACAAACGTATCTTATTAAAATTAAGCGGTGAGTCGCTGATGGGTGGTAAACAATATGGGATCGATGAGGTTCGCTTGAATGAATATGCGGCACAGATCAAGGAGATCGCCGAGATGGGTGTACAGATCGGTATCGTGATCGGTGGCGGTAATATTTTCCGCGGGTTGAGCGGCGCTTCCAAAGGTTTCGATCGGGTAAAAGGAGACCAGATGGGTATGCTGGCAACGGTGATCAATAGCTTGGCGCTTAGCTCCGCTTTGGTCGCTCAAGGCGTGAAGGCGAAGGTACTGACGGCTATCCGTATGGAACCGATCGGCGAGTTCTATAATAAATGGCGTGCGATCGAGTTGCTGGAACAAGGCAACGTGGTAATCATGTCTGGCGGTACGGGTAATCCGTTCTTTACTACGGATACCGGATCTTCCTTGAGAGGCATCGAGATCGAGGCGGATGTCATGCTGAAAGGTACCCGTGTGGACGGTATTTACACCGCTGATCCGGAGAAAGATCCTACGGCTACCAAGTTCTCCGATATTACGTATGATGAGATCTATACCCGGGGCCTGAAGGTAATGGACTTGACCGCTACCACGATGTGTAAAGAGAACAACCTCCCGATCATCGTATTCGATATGGACACCAACGGCAACTTGAAGAAAGTGATGAGCGGAGAGAATATCGGGACACTGGTGCATAATTAGTGCCATTAACCGATGACATGGCAGTGCCATGCTGATGGCATAGTTGTGCCACTGGTTATGGCACAGCTATGCCATCCGTATGGCACTGTCGTGCCACAGGCATGGCAAGGTTGTGCCAGCCCTGTGGCAAATACGTTAGACCTTTATTCTTGTATATGAAGCATCCCTTTTTACTAGTATGGTTAACCTTGATCGTATTGTGTGGTTGCACGAGCTCGGGGAAACAGAAGAGGCACGTTATCGGCCTCTCCCAATGTATGTTGGACGATGCTTGGCGGGAAGCTATGATTAACGATATGCGTATCGAAGCCTCTAACTATGATGATGTGGAAATTATTATAAAGGACGCGCAAAACAATAACGAGACACAAATACAACAAATACGAGACTTGATCCGCCAAAAGGTGGATGTCTTGATCATCTCCCCCTATCAATCCGAGCCGATCACGGCAGTTGCCGAGGAAGCGTACCGTGCCGGAATCCCGACGATCATTACAGATCGCAAGGTAAATACCGATCAATACACCTCTTTTGTCGGGGCGAACAATTATGAGATCGGACTAGCGGCAGGCAATTACGCCGCCCATTATCTTCCCCCGAACGCTATTATCTTAGAGATATGGGGACTCACGCAAACCTCCCCGGCGCAAGAGCGACATAAAGGTTTTGTCGATGCCTTGCGAGAAAGGGAGGATCTTTCTTTCCGTAAGATAGAAGGACAATGGCTGGTCGATACCGCCCGGATGGAGCTTCGGAAGTTAGAGCATCCCGAGCAGATAGATTTCGTTTACGCCCATAACGACATGATGGCCATAGCCGCCCGGGAATACTTTATGGCATGGGATTCCATCCGAGGACGGGATTTGCGGATTATCGGCGTGGATGCTGTGGCGGGTGCCGGTCTGGAAGCCGTGGAAGATGGACGGATCAACGCCTCTTTCCTCTATCCGACAGGAGGGGAGCAAGTGATTCGCACGGCTATGCGTATCATTCAAGGGGAGCCGGTGGATAAGTTTATCCCTCTTCGTACGGCTCCGGTAGATCATCAGTCTGCCCGCACCTTATTGTTGCAAGCGGACCAACTCCAGAAATATAAGCAACGTATCGAGGCGCAGCGTTCCCGCATCGACGGTTTGTCCGACCGGTTTTATTTCCTGCGAAACTCTTTAGGGGTGATCTCCTTATTGATGATCGGTTTTATCGCCCTTTCCATTTACGCCTTTTACATAAACCGGAAGATGAGGCAGGCGAATCGTAAGCTAATCTCCTTGAACGCGGAGATGAAAGAGGTGACGGCGCAGAAACTCCAATTCTTTACGAATGTCTCCCACGAGGTACGTACGCCCTTGACCTTGATTCTCGCCCCTTTGGATCGCTTGATTGTCTCGTTGCGGGAATCTCCTTACGCCTCGGATCTAGGACTGATCCAGAAGAACGCCAACCGTTTGTTGCGTGTGATCAATCAGATATTGGATTTCCGTAAAATACAGAACGGCAAGATGCGTCTGCATGTGTCGTTGTTCAACCTGAATGAGATGGTAGACTCTTTTGAGAAAGAATTCAGGGTGATGGCCGAAGAAAATGAAGTCAGCTTCACGTTCCAGCTGGCCGGTGAGGATATCATGGTATGGGCGGATAAGGAGAAAGTGGCCATCGTGATCCGCAACATAATCTCCAATGCGTTCAAGTTCACTCCTGCCGGGGGGAATATTTATGTCACGATGGGAGTGTCGGATGATGACAAGCATTGTTATGTACGGGTGGAAGATAGCGGTGTGGGGATTCCCCAAAGCAAGCTTTCCGAAATCTTCGAGCGTTTCTCGCAGGCTGACAATGCACGTGGCGCTTATTATCAGGGAACGGGCATCGGATTGGCTTTATCTAAGGAAATTATCAGTCTGCATCATGGGGAAATCTATGCAGAGAGCCTTGAAGGGAAAGGGGCAGTCTTTACCATTGAATTGCAACTGGGTAAGGAGCATTACAAACCGTCGGAAGTCGATTTTTATATGGGCGGGGAAACGGTGAGTGTTCCTGAAACTGAATCTGTTTCTGCTTCTGCCGGCAAGGAAAGCGAGGAGGAGAAAGAACAGCCTGTCGATTCGTCTTTGCCTACCGTGCTGATTGTAGAAGATAATAAGGATTTATGTAATATGTTGAAGTTGCAATTGGAAGATAAATTCAATATTTATATGGCCAATGATGGTGTGGAGGGGCTGAAGAAAGTACATCTTTATCATCCCGACATGGTAGTCACCGACCAGATGATGCCGAATATGGATGGAATAGAGATGTTGCAACGCATCCGTAAAGATTTCCAAATCAGTCATATTCCGGTGATTATCCTGACGGCGAAAGGTAATGATGAAGCGAAGACCAAAGCGATAAGCATGGGAGCGAATGCCTATATCATCAAACCTTTCAGCAAAGACTATTTGGTGGCACGTATCGAACAGTTGCTGAATGAACGTAAATTGTTCCGTGAACGTGTATGGCAGCAGCCCGAAGAACATAAGGAGGAACAGGATACATACGAACAGTTCCTAGTGGAGAAAGATGTGCAGTTCATTGAAAAGATTCATCAGGTTATAGAAGAGAATTTGGATAATAGTGATTTTAATATAGATACTATAGCATCAACTATCGGGCTGAGTCGCTCGGCTTTCTTTAAGAAGTTAAAGAGTCTGACCGGGTTTGCTCCGGTGGATTTAGTGAAAGAAATTCGTCTGAATAAATCAATAGAGTTGATTAAAAATTCGGATATGAGTATTTCAGAAATAGCTTTTGCCGTAGGCTTCAAGGATTCCGGTTATTTCAGTAAATGTTTTCGTAAGAAATATGATCAGACTCCGAGGGAATATATGAATGAATGGCGTAAAGGTTGATTTCTTGATCTTATAAAGCAGGAATCCCGTAAACAGATGCAAGCGAGCATTGTGTTTGCGGGATTGTCTTGTTTATTCACTAAATTATTTTTGGACTTTATTAAGATTTAGTGATTACATACTTTTTTGTGATTCGTCTTAATTCTAAACAATAACTAGATTATGATGAATGTGAAAAAAATTATCAGTTTAATTATGCTCCTGTTTATGTTACTGCCTTTGGGAGCACAGAATTCAGAGGGAAAACAACGCTATAAAATAGCTGCGTGTGACTGGATGATGCTAAAACGCCAGAAGATCGGTTCTTTTCAATTAATGAAGGAACTAGGAGGTGATGGCATAGAAATGGACATGGGAGGCTTGGGAAAACGGGATACTTTTGATAATAAGTTCCACCAACCCCATTTCTGTAAATTATTTAAAGAAACAGCACAGGAACAACATATTGAAGTTCCTTCTGTGGCGATGTCCGGATTCTTTGGACAATCTTTCTTGACTCATCATAATTATAAAGCTTTAGTGCAGGATTGTTTGAATACGATGAAGGTGATGGGGGCCCAAGTAGCTTTCCTTCCATTAGGTGGTATAAAAGAGGACTGGACAGTAGCGGGTGATGCACGTCAGGAGTTGGTAAGCCGTTTGCACGAAGTGGGAGAAATGGCAGTGAAAGATGGAGTAGTGATAGGTATCCGTACTCCTTTGGACGCCGGAGGGGATATAAAACTGTTGAAAGAAATTAATTCGAAAGGTATAAAGATTTATTATAGTTTTCAAAATGCGTTGGAAAATGGACGCGACCTCTGTAAAGAGTTGAAAAAACTGGGAAAGGATCGGATTTGTCAGATACATTGTACGGATACAGACGGGGTTACTCTTCCTTATAATACCCGTCTGGATATGAATGCCGTAAAGCATACCCTTGATAAGATGGGGTGGAGCGGATGGCTGGTCATTGAACGGTCACGGAATAAGGATGAAGTCCGGAATGTAAAGAAAAACTTCGGGACGAATGTCGCTTATCTGAAACAGATATTTCAACAAGAAAAATAAGATAATATTTTAATTTTAAAAATGATTCTATGAAGAAAGAAAATGCATTTCTTCAGAAGCTGGACAAGATTGGCAACTTGACACAAGTGGTCTGTCTCAGTCTGTTTCTGACAGGAGTTTCTGTTCAGGGAGTATCCGCTGAGACAGGATTCCCTATATCCCAGTCGGTGCAACAGACTAAAACTGTCACCGGACAGGTGGTTGATGAAACTGGTGAACCGGTGATTGGTGCCAGTGTGGTGGTGGAAGGAACTACAAACGGTACCATTACTGATTTTGACGGAAGATTTGCTTTGCAAGTCCCTTCGGGCAAGAAGGTTGTCATTTCATTTGTGGGGTATGTGCCGCAAACGATTGCTCCGAAACAAGGAAAAGACTTTAGAGTGGTGCTGAAGGAAGATTCCAAAATGCTGGACGAAGTGGTTGTAGTCGGTTACGGTACTCAGAAGGCAAAAGATGTGACAGGTTCTATCGGGGTTATTACTCCTTCGGAAATTTCAGATTTGCCGGTGTCGAATTTGGGTGCTGCGCTAGCGGGACAGATACCTGGTTTGAGTATCAGTGGTGGTGACAGCCGTCCGGGTGAAGGGGCAACTATGTCTATTCGTCAATCTTTCTCGTATTCTAAAGATGGTGGTAGTACTAATCCGATGGTCATAATCGATGATGTGATTCAGATAGATGCCAACAGCGGTCTTCCGACATTAGAAACTTTCAATGCCCTTGATCCTTCTGAAATTGAAAGTATTTCAGTCCTTCGTGATGCCAGTGCTGCCATTTACGGTTCCCGTGCTTCGCAAGGTGCTATTATTGTAAAGACCAAACGAGGTAAATCAGGAGCTCCCAAAATCAATTATTCAGGTAAATTCGGATTTAATGATGCAGTGGGACATCCTAAAACCTTAAAAGGAGCAGCTTATGGACGTTTTGCCAATTCCTTTAATTTGGCCAATAATAAGATAAGTATGGATCCGGATGGAAACTGGATGAATAAAATTTATAGTGAAGCGGAACTGGCCGAGATGGATGGCTTGAATTACAATTGGCTGGATGAAGCCTGGTCCGGCGCTTTTACAATGAACCATTCGGTCAATGTAAGTGGCGGTAGCGAGAAAGCTACTTATTTTGCGGGTGCTTCTTACTATACTCAGGGGGCGAATCTTGGAAAACAGGATTACAACAGATGGAACTTCCGTGCAGGTGTGGATATCAAATTGACTTCCGATTTGAAATTTTCTGCAACCATAGCGGGTAACCAGCAGGAAACCACATCGAGTTTTACCAAAGGTTTAAGCAATTTGAACGGTTATGGGGGAACTAAGCCCGGTGAATCCGGTGATTATTTGGTTCTTGCTCATATGCCGAATTATTTGCCATGGGAGATAACATTGGATGATGGTAATACCTATTATACATCTCCTTTGTTGAATAGTTACTCGAGTGCGGGTAATGCAACATCCGGCAATAAAATGAGTACATGGAATTATTTTGCTATGGAGAATAATGACGGTTCTTATTCCACGAATGATAATTTCAGCTATGATGCCAACTTCTCCGTCACGTATGCCGTTCCGTTTATCAAAGGTCTTTCATTCAAGGGAAGCTATGCGTTGAAGCGTAGTGCCAGTGATAGTGAGCAGGCATTTATGCCATTTACGTTGGCCTATCTGAAAGCAAGTGATGCGTTGACACCCGGAAATCGTTTTTATAGCGATCATCCGTCTGTTTCCGATTATCAATTAAAAGAATTTACGGGAAGCACTCGTGTGGTATATTCAGACCAGATGGCTAAAAACGAGCAATTGAACTTCTATGTGAATTATGAAGGAAAGTTTGGCAAGCATAGCATTGCCGCCATGGCTGCAGTGGAAAAAATGCAGGCTTATATGCATTCCAAGCGAATGTTGTTTAATAATCCTGACCCGGATGGTTATTTGGGTACTTCGCCAAGTGCGGGAGCGATGGATACAGGTAATTCTATTACATATAAATACAAACAGGGTTCTTTGTCTTATTTAGGTCGTGTAAGCTATAATTATGCCGATAAGTATTTGTTCCAATTCCTATTCCGTAGCGATGCTTCCACTAAATTTGCTCCGGCCAATTATTGGGGCTTCTTCCCGGGTGTTTCCGTGGGGTGGGTAGCTTCGGAAGAAGAATTTATGAAGAAGTTGCTGCCGTCATGGTTTGAATACATGAAAGTACGTTTCTCATGGGGACGTACCGGTAAAGATAATATCAAAGCATGGGGATGGAAGCAACTCTATTCATTGGATCCTAGTAGAGGATATGGATTCGGTTCTAACGGTGGTATCCTGCAAACGGGTATCAAGCCGGGAGCGACTCCTAATCCTGATGCGCATTGGGATAATACCGATAAATTTAATCTTGGTTTTGATTTGCGTTTCCTCAATAACCGTTTAAGTGCGACTGTGGATGTGTACTATGATATAAACTCTGACATCTTGAATCAGAATATCGGTGGTATCATAGGTACTCCTATTTTTGCAGGAGGTGCTTTGACAGAAGTGAACTTTGGGCGTATTGATGCTTTTGGTAGTGAATTCTCTTTGAATTGGCGCGATAAAATAGATCAGGTGAAATATAATATCGGAGTGAATTTTGGATTTAATGGCAACAGGGTAAGAGAATGGCCCCAGTCTGCTCCGAGTTATATACAGGAAAATTCTGTAAGAGAGGGTGCTTCTACTATATTCCCTACATACGGGTATAAAGTATGGAGAGGTACAAGTTCCGGAGATGGTATTTTACGGAATAGTGATGATATTAAGAATTATTGGAATTATTTGTCAGCCAATGCGGAAGCCGCAGGCACTTCTCCTGAATATTTGGGAGTGAAAGATGTCAGTCAGTTGAAACCGGGTATGTTGGCTTATCAGGATTTGGGTGGCGTATTGAATGAGGATGGTACGCAGTCGGGGCCCGACGGACGTATTGCCAAGACCCAGGATTATGCCAAACTGAATAAGAGTGGAAAGACATATGGTTTTACCACCAAACTGGGGGCGGAATGGAAAGGTATCAGCTTTAATATGATGATTGCCACTTCATGGGGTGGTTATCGCCAGATTGACGTCAATAAAATCACAACATCCAGTGGGGATATGCTTTGGACACCGGACTCATTCTGGAAAGATATGTTTGATGAAAGAAATAATACGACGGGGAAATATCCTAATTTAGGTTTAGACAACAGAATATCAGGATCAGTAATTGCACCGTCTGATTTTTGGTCTATCAGTACGTTCCGTTGCTATATCCGTAACTTAAGTATCGGTTATACGCTACCTAAGGCATGGTTGTCACCTTTAAAGATCCAGTCGGCTAAATTAAGTCTGACAGGTAATAATCTATGGGATTTCTATAACCCGTATCCCGACCATTATCGGAATATGTATTGTGGAACAACTTCATTGTATCCTACATTGAGAACGTGGTCGTTAGGAGTAAATGTATCATTCTAAAATTAAAAAGAATCATTGATATGAAAAAGCGTATATTATATACTGTGTTATTGGCAGCCGGATTGGCATTTAGCAGTTGCAGTGACCAGTTCTTGCAGGATATGAATCCGTATGACAGTTATTCACCGGAAAAGACTTTCGGCATCGAATCTAATTTGGACTTATATATTCAGAATGTGTATTATAACTATTTTTATAAGTCGGGGATGACTCCTCCGCAATCATACGGTTTGTCCGGTAGTTGGAATGACTATTCAACTTATACGGAGGAGAAATGGGGGATCGAGAAGAAATTTGACGCTTCCAGAAGTTTGAAAAAAGCTACGGACTGTGAAACTTATTTTGGCAGTAATCTGGCTACGAATATAAAGAATGATCCATATAGCCGTATCCGCAGTTGCAATGAAATTCTGGAAGGAGTTGATAAATATGGTCAGGACTTGTCGGAAGCTGCCATAAAAAAAGCGAAAGGACAGGCTTATTTCTTCCGTGCCATGCAGTTGTTTGATTTGGTACGTGTATACGGAGCTGTTCCTGTGGTAAATAAAGTGCTTATGGCGGCCGACCGTGAGGGAGCTAAAGATTATAATCGTGAAAGTGTGGAAACATGTGTCAACCAGATCTTGAGTGATTTAAAAGAGGCTGCGAATCTGCTTCCCACTCGTAAAGAATGGGGAAGTGACCAGTATGGACGGTTGACCAAGGAAGCTGCATTGGCATACAGAAGCCGCGTGGCGCTGGTATTTGCAAGCCCTATCTTTAATGCAGATTGGAATAATACAGGCAGTAAACGCTGGAAAGATGCGTTGGATATTACTCTAGAAGCACAGGCTTTCTTGAGCAGCGAAGGTTATGGTTTGTATGGCAATTCCGCCAAAGACTGGAATGAAATGTTCTACAAGTTTGATAACCAGGAATGTAAGGAGGTGATTATGGTCAAACTGTTGGCTAGCTCTACCTCTAAAAATGATGAACATAGTGGATGGCAGAAAACAATCCGTTTGAAAACAATGGGTGGCAGTGGTTCCGGTTATCATGTTCCTATGGGTATGTTGGATATTTTCCCGATGGCGGATGGTTCCAAAGCTGTAAATGATGACGGTGAGGCGATAAACGGGTACGACCGTTCTTTATTCTTCAAGAATCGTGATCCGCGTTTCTATTACACGTTTACTTTCTCCGGAGTAAAATGGGGATATGATCAGGATGCAGATGCCGTAGTTTGGAATTATCGTTGGAGTGAAACGAAAGAAGATGGTTCTCAGTTGCATTATTACACGGAAAATGAAGGCAGCAGTCCGGCGATAGTACGTAAAATGTCCGATCCGGCTGAAAATAGTGCAAACACATATCAATGGGATGGCACTGATGTATACGAATATCGTTATGCTGAATTGTTATTGAACCTTGCAGAATGTTATGCGGCTACGGGGGATATAAGTAATTCAGTGAAAACAATTGGTGAAATTCGTGCCCGGGTAGGTATTCCTGCATCCAATAATTATGGCTT
>ENA-ORNF01003535-ORNF01003535.1-human-gut-metagenome-genome-assembly--contig:-NODE-3535-length-10086-cov-2.693749_pt1 | contig 10086 bp, 15 predicted proteins | sample MGYA00242110_ERZ509012 | MGnify/ENA primary metagenome ERZ509012 (study PRJEB26280, sample SAMEA2338714) | human gut metagenome | biome: human gut; feature: human-associated habitat; material: faeces... | reverse complement strand
TAATTATTTCTTATATGACAATATATGTCCTTACGGCTGATTTTTACTAGTTTTCCGTGTCGAATTATTGTTTTTTATACAGAAATATTGAAAATGTCAAGAAAAAATTGTGATAAGATTGTATTTTGTTAGATACAATGTAAAAATGATTATTTATTGCTATTTTTGCAAGAAATATCACATTTACGGGCATAACGACAAGGCATATAACAGATTATGTTATTTTTAGTATGAAATGAACATATATACTTAAATACACAGTCTCTTATATGCCTTAATGCTACTATTAACATATTATTCATTGTACTATAACCTCACTTTCTAAAAGTTTTAAATATTGATTGCTTGATAAACCATTAAACATCCTACGTGGCATATTGTTTATAAAGTCTTGTATCTGTTTTATATATTTCTTGCTATAAGGTTTTATATCTAAACCTTTAGGAATAAAGCGGCGTATTAGCTTATTAGCGTTTTCATTACTGCCACGTTCACAAGAACAGTATGGGTGACAATAGTATAAGTTCGTGCGAACGAACTTTTCCAAGTCTTTATTTTTAAAATCGTAGTTGGTGGAAAATTCAACACCATTGTCACAAGTGATAGTTTTAATTTTATGTTTTAATCTATTCCACACATTTTCTAATGTAGACCATACAGAAGCACACTTTTTATCATTTAGCTTATAGATTATTTCCTGCCTTGTTTTTCGTTCTGTAAGAACTAATAAACAATTTTTTGTGCCTTGCTTTCCTTGTACAGTATCCATTTCAAAATGTCCGATTTCTTCACGTTCAGATATATCCTTGCGTTCCTCAATAGACTTGTAACCAAACTTATATACTTTCTTGCCTTGCTTTTCTTTCTTTTTCTTCCTTATGTGCGTTACTGGCATATCAGATTGTTTTATATCAAAAATATTTTGATGATAATAATTATACAAAGTTGATAAGCAAACAGTAGTATTAAAGTTTTCTTGTTTTGCAAGCAAGTTTGCAGAATAAAAAGAAAAGTGCTGTTTTACACATTTTTCAATAAACTCTTTAAACTTATAATCATTTTCGATTTTAAGCGGCGCACCCTTTGCAGTGCAGTTATATTTATACTTTCTTATAGCGACATCCGCACAATACACACATCTTTCTGTTAAATCGCTGTTAATAAGTTTTGTTTTACCTCTTTTAATTTCGTTGTAAATTGTATTGTAATGTTTCCCCAGTTGTTTAGCTATTTCCCTTTGCGTTAAATGCTGTTTATTATACAAGTGTTCTATTAAATATCTTTCTTTGTCTGTTAAGTATTTACCCATAAGTCTAACCCCCTTGTAGATTATACATATAAGTTCTTAAGTTTCAAAGTTATATATCTTTAATTCATTATCACTAAAAGGCATATCAATCTTTTTTCTATAATTCTTATCATTTTCAAGACATTCTATAAAATCGGGCAAATGTTCACTATCGACAATATAATCATCTACAACAGGCTTGTCACAATTCTTTACACTGTACCAGTAGCGCTTTTTACCTTGCGACAGATTAACTAAATCTTTAGTTATATATTTAAGCATATAACCACAAGTTTTGTTTTGTCCGTCTTTATCGTTATCGACTGGGATAGCAGTTGTGTAACCTAAGTGATAATTTGCTATATTGTAAATTATTTTATTATTAGTTCGATAGCTGCTATCTACAAGTGTAATTCCTTGTATGTTAGACATAAGCGCGTGGAAATGGAATTTTTTCTTGTCTTTGTGATACTCCGGTACTATAAGATATTTCATATCCGGACTACAGCGGTATTTTGCATTTTTTAACCACTGTGACATATAGAATACACATTCCTCATAATCATCAGATTTAACAATTTTGGGATTAAACGTAAATGTTACAAAATATTCCCATTTGTTAGATAAAGCAATCTGCCATATTGAATTTTTTGTTCTATTCATTGACTGTCTAATTGATAAGTCTATAGCTTGTTGCGTTCTCTCTTTATTTTCTTTCTTGCGTTCGTTCGCACGAACTTTTTTCTTCTGTCCATATTCAATCGGTTTATCATAAACTTTAACTTGAGTTTGATTTAAAAACTTTATTTGTTTTACGTTGTAAGCTCCCATTTACTTCTTTATCTCCCTTAAATTTTTAAATGTGAGAATTAAGTGTATATAATATCAAGTACGCGTGTGCGCGCGCACGTATAAGATATTTATATATTTATCTGTACTGCTGGCAGTTATATTAAGCGTTATCCCTCCGCAAACTACGGGAATTCCGCTTAATATAACTGCGTAGTGTCGTAAATTGCAAAATATTTATTCCTGCCGCATATAAACTGCGCACCTGTTTTGGCATCCTTTTTGCTATATCCATACATCCTTTTAAGGCATAAAAAAAGATTGCCGCCAAAGGGTGCGGCTAAGATTTTTCCAAAGAGTTTATATTTACTGACATTTCTATGTAAGTATTCAGTTTCCAAAACTGCCCTTATTTGCTTATCTATGCATTTATCATCTTGCGATATAAGAATACAATCATATCCGAGTTTACGATGTAAGCGAAAGAAAGCACACCAAGAAAGGCGGTCTTTTCTATTCCAAGTACGACTATTAAACAGTTCTTGACATTCATCAAGAATAATTAAAGTTTGAAATAATTTAAAAGTGCCGTCTTTATTACGCTTATGAAAGTTATAAGCGAACCCCTTTAAGCCTTGCAGATAACTAAAAAGGTCTTTAGGTTCTACAAGGCTGTTAGAGTATTCTCCATTAGTTTTTAATTTACGTTCTTTTATAGAATTATTAAGCCATTCACGATTGCTTATATAAATATATTGCCCCTTTGGTTTATTACCCTTTGGAGGAATGTTATCTACATTTATTTCTATATTTCCTATAACTGTTTTACCACTGCGGATAGCGTGGTATATTCTTTGTGCGGCGTGGTAAGACTTGCCACTTCCGGGAACACCGGTATAAAAATCTATTGCCATAAAATCACATCCTTTGTGCGTTCAATCGAACGAACTTTATCATTTCATTAATGAAGATACTATTTTTAGTGGATTAGAGATATTATCAAACAGACTTGCAAGTATCTTTTTAAAATATTTATACATTATGTAAGTCGCATAAGCATCAACAAATGCACCAACTAACAGCACAGCATAATCAATAGGCACAAACCAATTAATATAAGGCATAAAGCTATATAACGGCTCATTAACAACATCAAAAATGCCGTAAAAAACATCAGTAGGCAAGAAAGCCTGCACAGCTAATCCAATCTGTATAATAGTAAGAGTTAAATTCGTTAGGAAGCTAATAAGACCAGCTACAAGCAAGCCTATTAAAGCACTAGCAGTTATTTGTAACATTTATATTTCCCCCTTAAATTTCCTATAAGTACCGACAGCAACAGCAAGAGTAAAAGATAGCTTTAAGAAACTTCTTGCATTTTTCGCCCAATCATCATATTGTGACAAATCAAATTTGATAACAGTATCAGTATCAGACGAAACACCAAAATACTTTAACATATACCCATAATCATAAGTAAATTCAGGTGTCTTAGGGTCAGCTTGTAGAACTTGTAACCATTCATAAAGCTGATACGGCACACAAAAAGGAAATTTACCTAATAAGCCGTTATGATAATCTTTTACGTGGTTTTCAGGGTCATCAGCATAAACAGCAATACCAACATCATTATCAACATTCATAACAGATTGTGTGCCTACATCTTCAAAAGAACTTTCACCATACAGGACCATATTTTTAACAGCGGTAAAACACTTATTAAAATGCGGCTGCAAGTCTGCGATTGTATAATTAGTATCATCTTCATTGTCTTTAGAAGAAACAACATTATATATATCAGTTGTAACACCGAGGATATTCATAAGAATTTCATTCTGCGACTGCATAGCAGACAGGAGAGTATCTAATTTTGTATTAGTTTCCTCTGTATTATCTTTTATGTCGTCCATTTTGCCGCTTATGCTTTCAAGTCCCTTATCAATAGCGTTTTGCAATTCGTCTGCGCTCATTCCGTCTTTTTTGCTGTTAATGCTGTCAATAAGCTCATCCATCTTATCGCTTATATTTGTGTTCATATCGTCAATAGAGATTTTTATATCTTCGCCGGTTTCCTCTATCTTAGAAGATAAATAAGCGTTCTGGTCACCGTGCAAATAATTATATAAAGCTTCATAACTCTTAAAAAATAAAAAATCATTATACTTTGTAGAATAAACAATAGAACACCAAGAACCACGACTAATAGCTTTGTATGAGTATTCAATATCCCAATAACGAGAATAATACGAACTATTTTTTGTATACATAGAGGCGAATACAAGTGAATTATGAACATCTTCATCAAATTGATAAATAGTTGGAATGTAATTAAAAACATCCGCTTGAGGTATATTATTTAAAGAAGTATCCACAAAACACATTTTTGTGCCATCTAAATAACAGTAGTTAAATGCAGAACGATTAAAACCATATAAACCTATTTCACGTCCATCATATCCATAAAAAGAAGCATCTAACATAAATTGATAGTCATAACTATTTATTAAATTATAAGCAGATGTATAATCGTCTTGTTCCTCAAACCAAGTAGAAGAAAAACTCATTCTTTCATTTTTAATATTAAGATGAACAATACCAATGCTATCATAATACTGATTTTTTAATTGTTTCCTTAACTTGTCTACAGAGTCAGACGAGATTGTAAGACCATTAGTATCATCATAATCTACATCTACACTACTACTATTATTAATAGCATCCTCTAAAATAGTACTAGCACCCTTTGTAATAATGCCCATCTGTGCAGCTAAAAATTGAAAAAAAACATTCAATTTTGACTGATAACCGGTATAAGAATACCAAGATAAATAATAATTAAGCTCATCATCATCACCAATTACTTGTCGCTCGCCAAAAAAACATATCCAAGCGCTAGAAGAAGTTGCCTTAAAAACAGTATGCTTTTTACCGCCTTTATCAGTAAAAGAAAAAGTTTTATGTTGCGAAATAACAGAAGAATAATCAAAACCATCATATATAGTATTATAAATGCTATTTGCTTTAACAGAAAAAGGAATAAACATAAAAACCGAACATACAAAAATAGATAAACACAAAATAATAGATAAAATTCTTTTCAACATAAACACCCCATAAAAAAAAGACCTAAGCAAGTTTTACTTGCCTAAGTCCTCTTTATTCTGATTTTCATAATATTTTATTTTTTCTTTATTCAATTTTATCTTTAAATAAAGAAAATAGATTAAATAAGATACTAATACAATCCCGATTATAGGACTAATTATATCAATTATCATATCCATATACATATACACCCCCTTACATAACTATTGTACTACTAGGCAAGTGATAGCACAAGTATCTAAGTGGCTTTTATTTAACTTTTTTCCTCATTATGTACAAGATAATCTGTACAAGTCAGACATATAACGCATAAGCTGTTTTAATGTGAATATATAAAATGTGTCCGGAACGGAATTAATTACAACAACCTCATCACTACAATGATATGATACATAAAAATTATTATCTATTTTTATAATATCACCACATATAATATTATCTCTATCATCTTTAATAACAAGATGTATAGATGTAACATCATCAGCAAAAAGGCACGATGTAACATCAGAGTATGTCACACTTGTATCAAAATTTGTGATACATCCTAAGCCGCTATCATATTTTATACATTTAAGAAATAAATCTACATTAAAAAAACTACAATTCATTTTAAACCTCCTTATTGATATTTCTGTTTTAAGGCTTCATCACAGCCGTAGCCTGCACAATCTTCACATCCTCTATAATATGAACATTCAAAACAAGTCCTCACAACTGGAATTCCATACTCTTCATATTCTTCTTGATTAGCCTTAGGACAAGAGCCGTCTATACAGGACACACCGATATACTCAGGACATCTTTTAATAGTATTATTTCCTTTCATCTTTTATCCTCTTTGTGTGTTCGGGCGAACGAACTTATTGTAATAAATAAAGCCAATTAATCTATAAATGCGTATATATAACCGCACCTATAAAAAGAAGATTTACAAGGATTATTACAACAAAATACACAATATCATAATTTATTTTCATACTGACACACCTAATTATCCATTATATAATTCAAGAGTATATACACAACCACAAATGTAATTAAAAAAGTCATTATGATACCTCATCAACTTTCTGTTGTGTATTATCTGCCTGTTTAGCTTCTTTCTTTTTCTGTACCTCTTCATTTATTATGTCCGCTAGTTTTATGAACATTTTTCTTGCTATATTTCGTGGGTTGGCAGTAGTACCATACACGGAATAATTAACCGCTTTACGTATCTGCACAGCGTTTCGCCACACAAGAAAGAATAAAATTAATAATAAATATCCCATTTTTCTCCTCTCAATGTTATATATTTAATGCACTACGAAAGTTGTCGGCGGCATACACGTTTTATGTATGCCTTTTCTAAGCTTGTTATCCGTCCTGCTTAATTAGCAAGTGAACGGAAGAAACCTACTGAAATTCTTATACCCATTGTGATAGCCATAAGACCTAAGCCAATAGGAAGTACTGCAACGATACCATCCTTACAGGTATCCACGGCAGTCTGACAAGCTGTTGTTATCGCTGTTTTGATATTTTCATCCATAGCTACTTTACTAACAACTTCGTTTTCCATAGTTGTTTTACTCCTCTCTTAAGATTTTATATATTATCCCATAAGGGTTAATATCAAGGTCGTGTTATATCGGTAAATAAGCGCCATACTTTCATTATTGCCCAAGCGCAAAATGACAAGATAACGGACATTGAAAAGCCTATACCGATAAATTGAATTATTAAGTCGGTAAATTCATTAACAGTCATTTTTATTACCTCAATCGGTCTATTGCTACATATCCAAGAAATGCACCTAAACTTATTATCTGCATAATTAACATATAATTAAGATTGTTAGATATTTTTGATAAAGCTTCTTGAACAGTTGGCTCAGTTAATTCTGTACTACTTTCATTTTCTGTATTATCACTTGTTATAACTTGCGTTGTTGGTTCTTCGGCTCGCACATAATTTACATTAATAACAGTATTTACATTAATAAATAGAAGAGCAACCAACATAATTATAAGTATCGTTTTTAATATACGTTGTGGCATAATCTAAACCCCTTTAAATTTCTTTGTGGTAAAATTCACTTTACAACAATCCTAATCAACATCATATCAATGTAACGTGCGGTAGGTTTCCACGGAGCGCCCCACTACATAACGAGGTAATCCCAAACATAGAACCCCACAACACATTGATATTTTGTTGATTAGGCGAATATCAGTCATGACAGTCGGAACGGCTGCACCGCCAATCTGCGATATTGGATGCCGCTAAGCAGTGTTTATGCAAGCGGTAGTTATAGCACCCTTGAAAGTTACCGGCTTAATATACGCTGTGTGGGTGCTATACGGTAGTGCGTGCCACTTTTGCCGCAGTAGCGGCGCAAGCTGTCACTATTTGCTTAATAGTTCTGCGAGTTCTTTAAGTATTAAAGTATCAATGTGCTTTTTGATTTATTGCTTTTCGGTTTGTTATTCTCTGTTTTACAGTTCTTTTCTGAATTATCAGAACTTTCAGAATTAACAATGTTTTCTACGTCCTTTTTACGGACTTCTTCATAGTCGATATTGCTTGGATTATTTGCTATAACGTGGGACTGCACTGTTAAGTCCTGCGTTGTGGCTTTATCACTTTTCTTAATAGCTTTACCAGTTACTTTGTTATAAATAGTAATTACTAAAAATGTTAAGATGATTATTGACCACATTACGATTGCAATAAACACAACTATGTTAGATACCAATCGAAACATTTTTCTTGACCCCCTTGTTATTATTTTTGTTTAACTTAAAACTTTTAGCTTTAAACCCTTGTATTAACGTGCTTAAATGCTAATTAAACATAGCAAGCGGGATTACTTCGCTTTTTTAGGAGATAAAGAAGAACTTGCTATGTTTAATCAGAACTTAAACACACTTGAATATATGTTAAGTCTGATTATAAATAAGGGTATAGAGATAATTATAAGATAATGGGAATTGAACCCACTTAATTCATATATAAATATGTTTTTATTTATCTTATAAAGTTCAATCGAACGAACTTTTATATCTCTATATGTTTGTGGGCGCACACATTGAGATATGCACCCAGTAACATATACATATGAGCCATACAACAGTGTTAGTGCTACACTGTTATATAACTGCCTTATACACAAGCTATGCGATACTTGCGTATAAGGACTTATCTATATAAAGCCGTACAAGGGAACGGCTTTATAACAATTATTTATTCGCTGTCTTTTCAGCAACAGCCTTATCAGATATAGACTTATTAACAACAACAGGATAAACAAGTTCGTTAAACTTTGCTAAGAAGTCACCACGCCAGTTATTAGGACACTCAAATAACAATCCGTCAATTTTTGGCTTAACTGACTGGTTCTCACGTCTAAACCTATCATCAAAACGAGTAGTGAAAGCATATATGCTATCTTCTTTTATGACATTATAAACATCCTCTGGCACTGTCATATCAATGGTATTCTCACCATCATCAAGAATAACTGGATAATACATTCCAGTTACACGACCGCTTGCCCTGTCTCTTATTTCCTGCATTTCCTTTTTTCTATATACTTTAACAACTAAAATCTGTCTAACATCCATTTTTTTCACCTTTGCGCCTTTGCGCCCTCTCTTAATTAATTTATTTTGTAAGATTATATATATAGTGCGTTCGAGTATGAACGGACTTTTAATAACTCCTACTGTTTACCACTTGCCTATTAGATAAACAGTAGAGAGGTATTAACGTATTATTTTACATAGATACATAATTCTATGTTTTTTCCTTTTTTACTCTCAAAAATCGAATTGAGATATTTAACTTGACTATCCGATAGAGATAAACCACCTTCAATCAATATCTTAGCAACAGGCTTATTATCAGAAGTATTATTATCAATTATACTTGTATCATCTTCATTTTCTCCGGCATCACCGACAGAGGAATTAATAGAAGAGCGCACATCATAATCAACACTTTGATTATTACTATCTGTCACAATATCAGCCTTAACAGCTTCTTGATAAAGTTCTGTTTCATCTTCGGGATTGTCTATAAAGGTATCATTTACAGCAGTAACATCAGCGGCTATTCTCTTAAGATTTAATTCATCTTTAGCTATCTGCTTTATCTCTCTTGTAGACATATCCGGTGTTATATTTGCCGTTTGTATCTGTTCTATTGTTAAGCCACGTATTAATATAAGCTGTGTTATACTAAAGTCCTGCAATCTGCTATCAAGACTATAAAAACCAGTCTGCTTATTTAATACTCCAAAGTTGTCTACGACTTTAAGCCAGTTGCTACAAGTGCCGCGAGCGATATTATAATTGTCATATGCGTAATCATAGATGTTTTTATATCCGTCAATCTGATATAACTTTTCGTCATACACAGTCTTTAAGACAAAAGCTATTTTAAGTTGGCTATGTGCATACTTATTAACTTCATTTGTTAAGAACTTTTTGATAATATCAGCACGGTTCTTCTTGTCTTCCCAATACTCTAAGCAGTCAGCAAACAAGTTTTCATCACCGGTTGCAATATAATTGTTAAATTCATTTAAGTACCTTTCTTCTTCCTTTTGCTTATTACTTTCAAAAAGAAGTTTATTATCTTCATATACCTCTTCAATAGTTTTAGCAGTACCCTCTATATACTGTTTTTCAAATTCAGAAAAGAAATCAACTATAACAGCATAATCAATATCATAGTCACCGCCAAACAGAAATTCACGAGAGTATTTATAACCAAAACCATCAGTTATAACTAAATCAACCGGACAATTAAGTTTAAAAAAATCAGAACTGATAATAGGATGATACACACATTCAATCTTAAAACCTTTATAATTATCGTTAAGAACAACTTCATTATTTTCTTTCAAAAAAATCTGAATA
>ENA-ORNF01003526-ORNF01003526.1-human-gut-metagenome-genome-assembly--contig:-NODE-3526-length-10112-cov-5.488714_pt1 | contig 10112 bp, 10 predicted proteins | sample MGYA00242110_ERZ509012 | MGnify/ENA primary metagenome ERZ509012 (study PRJEB26280, sample SAMEA2338714) | human gut metagenome | biome: human gut; feature: human-associated habitat; material: faeces... | reverse complement strand
AAGATGGCCATGAATGTACCGGCTGCTACTGCAGTACCGATAACACCTGCCACGTTAGGTCCCATAGCATGCATCAGCAGGAAGTTGGTAGGATCAGATTCAGCACCAACCTTCTGGGATACACGGGCTGCCATAGGAACTGCGGATACACCTGCGGAACCGATCAGAGGATTGATCTTGCCGCCGGAAAATACGCACATCAATTTACCGAACAGAACACCTGCGGCAGTACCGAACATGAATGCGATCAGGCCCAGAGCTACGATTTTCAGGGTATCGGCATTCAGGAACGCTTCTGCGCTGGTGGTAGCACCTACGGAAGTACCTAACAGGATAACTACGATGTACATCAGAGCGTTGGATGCGGTCTCTGTCAGCTGACGGACAACGCCGGACTCACGGAACAGGTTACCCAGCATCAGCATACCTACCAGAGGAGCTGTGGTGGGAAGGATCAGACATACAACGATGGTAACAACGATGGGGAACAGGATCTTCTCCAGCTTGGATACGGGACGAAGCTGACCCATCTTGATCTTTCTCTCCTTCTCAGTGGTGAGAAGCTTCATGATAGGGGGCTGGATAATGGGAACCAGTGACATGTAGGAATATGCTGCCACTGCGATGGGTCCCAGAATCGCCGTCTGTCCCAGCTTACCAGCTAAGAAGATGGAAGTAGGGCCGTCAGCACCACCGATGATGGAGATTGCTGCAGCAGCCTTATCGTTGAATCCCAGCCAGATTGCACCGAAGTATGCTGCAAAAATACCAAACTGTGCAGCTGCTCCCAGGAGGAAGCTCTTAGGGTTCGCAATCAGAGGACCGAAGTCTGTCATGGCACCTACGCCCATGAAGATCAAGGACGGCAGGATTGCCAGTTCATCCAGTTTGTAGAAATAATACAGTAAGCCGCCGGCACCGTTTGCTGCATTTTCGGGGTGCAGCATGATATCGGGATAAATGTTTACCAACAGCATACCGAACGCTATCGGGAGTAAGAGCAAAGGCTCGAACTCATGACGGATAGCTAAATAAAGGAAAAAGCATGCAACCAGAATCATGACATAGTTTCCCCAGGTCAGGTTAAAAAACGCTGTCTGATGAATCAGGTTGTTAAGCGTACTAGCTATATATTCCATTTGATGACCTCCTGTTGTTTATAGAGCTGATGTAAAATGCTTAGTTCAGAGTTGCCAGAACTGCACCAGCCTCAACAGTATCACCAACTGCAACGTCAATGCTTGCTACAGTACCATCTTCGGGAGCTACTACAGGGATCTCCATCTTCATAGCTTCCAGAATGATGACTGCGTCACCCTTCTTAACAGCCTGTCCGACACTTGCCTCTAACTTGAAGATCTTACCGGCTGCACCGGCCTCAACCTTGATGCTGCCTGCTGCGCCGCCTGCCTTGGGAGCTGCTGCGGGAGCCTTGGGAGCTGCCTTGGGAGCTGCGGGAGCCTTTGCTGCTACAGGTGCTCCGCTAGATGCGCCCTCTTCTACTACTACATCATATACGTTGCCATTTACGGTAATGGTATAATTTTTCATTTTAATATCCTCCTAACGATTTTACGATTATCTAACTTTACGGATAGAACGGACTACAAATCCGTCAGTGCTTGTTGCACCCTGGCTTGCTGCAATTGCAGCCGCAATAACAGCTACCAGCTCAGTGTCATCTGCTTCGGACTCTTCCTGTGCAGCAATCTGAGTTACAGCCTTATCAATACCTGCGCTCTTTACTTCTTCCTGCTTATTCTTTTTGCTGAATGCAGCCTGGAGCTTCGGGATGAAGTTGAACAGGGAAATGATCAGTGAGATCATGATCAGCATTACGAATACAGTTCCCATACCGATCAGAGTGTTCAGTGCAGCTTTGGTCATCAGACCACCCATGGACTCCACGGGATTCAGTGCTGCAGACTCCATGCTCAGGAACATATCGTTGGTGAAGATCACTTCTGCCTGTGCGTTCTGATTGGCACCGGTCACATCTACATGTACAATGATCTGATCATCATCGATGTCAGCTTCTGCATCACCGACAGCGGTAATTCCGCCGATGCTCTTCTTTGCAGAATTGAAAGACTCGATAGCAGTCTTGTATGCATAACCATCAACGGTGATACCAACATTTTCCTGTACCATATATGCCACTTCATCAGCGGTATACTCGGAGAAGCTCTCCAGTGTGGCTTCATCTTCAAAATTCTCCAGAGAAGGAATCACATACTGGGTAGCAATCTGGATCGCAGTGTCCATCTTACGCTGCTCATAATCCGTATAGGTCTCCTCACTGCCGCACGCGGTCAAACCAAAGATGCAGGTAATCATACATACTAAGCTTAAAAATTTCTTCATTTTACAATCACCCTTTCTTATACAGTTCCGTGTTTCTTGGCAGGACGGTCTTCACTCTTGGTGAATAACATCTCGAATGCGCCGATCACATATTTTCTGGTATCAGCAGCATTTACGATCTGGTCCACATATCCTCTCTTGGCTGCGCTGGTTACATTCAGAGTAAGCGCTTCGTACTCAGCAGCCTTTTCATTGATCACATCAGCACCCTGGCCATCATACATGATCTTGGCAGCCAGCTTGCCGTCCATAGCACCGATCTGTGCATCCGGCCATGCCATAGTGATATCAGCACCAATTGCCTTGGAGTTCATTACCACATAAGCGGTTCCCAGAGCCTTGCCGATCACAACGTTCACCTTGGGAACGGTAGCGTTGGCAAATGCGTAGGTCAGCTTTGCAGCAGCCTTTGCGATAGCCTTCTCGGAAGCCAGAGTTGCTTCGTAACCCTTTACATTGGTCAGGGTCAGTACAGGAATACCGAAAGCATCACAGAAGTTTACGAATTCAGCAGCCTTCTCACAGCCTTCTGCAGTCAGGACAGCATCCAACTTCTCTGCAACCTTACCCTCTTCGTCGCAGATCTCAGAACGGTTAGCCACCGCACCTACAGTCACGCCATCGAGACGTAAGAAACCGGTTACCATATTCTTGGCATATCCGGACTTTACTTCGAAGAAATTATTGTCATCTGCCAGAATGGACAGCGCAACGCCAGTGTCGCCGACACAGCCTGCGATCTCGGGATTTACACGATTCAGATCATCGGTGCAATCCTCTAAGAAGCTTGCATCATCCTCATTGTTGGCGGGCAGGAAGCTTACCAGCTCTCTTACCTTCTCCAGAATAGTTGCTTCGTCAGCTACCACATCAACGATGCCGCTCTCTTCTGCCTGGAATTTTGCGGAAGAAGAATCACACTTGGTGATCACATTACCGTCCAGAGCGTTAGGAGCATTCACGAACAGCTTGGCATTCTTCTCTTCCATGAAAGTGAAATCAGTCATGGTAGGGAACAATCCTAATCCGCCGCCACAGGTTCCGAATACAGCGGTGATCTGGGGGATCACGCCGGAAGCCATGGTCTGCTTTAAGTAAATCTCGCCGAATGCAGCCAGTGCATCGGTTGCTTCCTGCAGTCTTAAACCTGCAGATTCGATCAGTCCGATCACAGGTGCTCCGGTCTTCATAGCCAGATCATAGAGGTTGGTGATCTTCTTTGCATGCATCTCGCCAATGGTTCCGTTCAGTACGGAAGCATCCTGGCTATATACATATACAAGATTGCCATTGATCACTCCGTAGCCGGTAATACAACCGTCAGAAGGAGTTTCATTGGGTTTCAGATTGAAATCCGTAGCTCTTGCGGTTACAAGTCCGCCGATTTCAACGAAACTGTTGTCATCGAGTAAAGCTGCTATTCTTTGACTCGCTTTTGAAGTAGTACTCATATGTTTTCAGCCCTCCGTTGATAATATAATAAAATATAATAGAAAACGTTTATTAATATAGAAGCACAAATGCCCCCATGATTAACAGTTTGTAGTATAACACAAAATCTGCAACTCGCAAAGAACGAATTGCAGATTTTTACATTTTTTATATATTGTACCTCATTTTGAACAATTTCCCCGTCATTTTTTCATCCCTTTTTTCAGTAATTCCTACGGGAATTCCACCAGAAATCGTCTCAGGATCTGTCTGCTGCACCAGGACAGATCGATTACCTCCACAGACTCTCCCGCAGCCAGCCGCTCCCTTCGCCAGATCTCCCCATCCACCAGATAACAGATTTCTCCCACCGTCGTTCCTTCCTTCACCGGTGCTTTCAGTTCCTCCTCTTTCCGGTAAAGGATCTCCACTTTCTCGTCTGTGCGCATAAGCAGGCCTTCCGCACCTTCCGCCTCCGGATCCAGTTCCACCGTCAGCTGTATTTCTCCTGTCAGTTCGTTATTCTGTGCCTCCGTCACCCGGATCGGCATAAGGCACTGTTCCCGTCCGGAGAAATCTTCCTCTCCGAACTTCCGGTAAGTAAAATTTTCCAGTCCATATCCGAACAATTCTCTGCTGTCGCTCCATTTATAGGTCTTATGATTTGGCCACCCACAGGCCAGAAGTGCCACGATCATACATTTTCCGTCCCGTTCCAGTGCTCCCACATAGCAGTACCCCGCCTTGTTCGTAAATCCGGTCTTGCCGGTAAATGCTCCGTCCATCATCTGCAAAAAAGCATTGTGATTGCGGCACTGAAAGGAGCGTCCGTTTTCTGTGAAGCTGTACTCCTGTGTCCGGGTGATCTCCCGGAACAGATCTCTCTGGGAAGACTCTCTGATACAGTACCGTAAAATACCGGCCAGATCCTTTGCTGTTGTGTGGTGCTCCTTTTCCAGAATGCTCCCGTCAGGTAATGTCATTGTCTCTGTTGCATCCAGTCCGTTGGGAGTGATGAACCAGGTATCCTCGCAGCCGATCTCCGCCGCTTTTTCATTCATTGCCTGTGCAAATCTATGTAATGCCGCCTTACTCTCTTCTGCGGTGTGCTCCGATGCCTCTTTCGTCTCACCCAGAAGCTTTCCGCCGATATATTCCGCCAGTGCTGCCGCAGCATCGTTGTGACTTTCCAGCATCAGGGAAAACAGCAGTTCTCTTACCGTATAATGTTCCCCCTTTTTCACATAAAGCTTCACCTTGGGCATAGTGGCTGCATAGGCGGAAACACTGACCTCATCCTCCACCTTTGCATTTTCCAGCACCAGAATGCAGGTCATGATCTTGGTGGTACTGGCCATAGCCATGGGTGTCTCTTCATTTTTCCCGTATAGTACTCTCCCCGAATCGGCATCTAACAGTACTGCCGCCTGTGCATACAGACGTAAATCCTCCTTCTGCTGCCCGGCCTCCTTTTCCGATGTCTCATTAAAAAGGGCCTCAGCCTGTTTCCGGATTTCCCCGCTGACATATCCCTGCGGACAGAGCCCGCCTAAGCCTTCCAGACACAGGATTCCTGTAAGAAGGGCACAAAAAAAGCCTCGCATAATCGTCACTCCCAAAAAGAGTTACTTAATTATTATGAGGCTGGTTCTTTGTCCTATTCAAGGATATGTAGTAACATGTGGTTTTAGACCTTTTGACCCTGGCATCATTTATATGTTCAGCGTCAGCTGCACTTCCTGCTCTGCCTGCTGTTTGAACTCCTCCACCTGCACCGGGTTCAGTTCCGGCAGGTCTTCCAGGCTCTTCACCCCAAAGCAGCGGAGGAACTGTTCTGTTGTGCCGAATAACAAAGGTCTGCCGGGCGCATCCAGACGTCCCAGCTCTGTGATCAGGTCATATTCCAACAGCTTGTTGATGGCATGATCACAGCTGACGCCTCTGACTCTCTCGATCTCGAGACGGGTTACCGGCTGTTTATAGGCAATGATAGACAGAGTCTCAAGCACCGTATCCGTCAATGTCATTTTCCGGGGTGTCTTGGCGATCTTGATCAGATATTCATACATATCCGCTTTGGTGCACAGCTGCACGGAATTGTCAAACTGTGTCAGTCCGATGCCTCTATCCTCTGCCTCGTATTGCTCCGCCATATCTTTTAATATAGATTTTGTCGTCTTTACATCCTCTCCGATCACCTCGGCAAGTCTGCTGATCTCCACAGAATCTCCCATGGTGAAAAGGATGGCTTCTATCACTGCTTCTGCTTTACTGCGTTCCATGTTCCGACCTCACTGTATCTTAAACGTTAGATGTGATCATAATATCATCAAAGATATTTTCCTGACTGATGTTGATCCTGCCAGTCTTCATCAGTTCCAGAATGATCAGGAAAGTCACAATGACCTCCATTTTGCTGTTCTGCTTCTCCAGAAGCTTCCGGAAGCTGAAAGTCTTATGCTCTCTGGCATAGGCCTCCACATACAGCATCTTGATATCCATGTCCACCTCGTCCTTTTCAATATTGCCGTACTGGCTGCGGACGGGGTCGATCTTGTCCTCCTGCTTTTTCACAATGGATTTGAATATTTCATGCAGCTTGTTCAGATTCATATCACCCATCAGCTCTTCGTAATCAACGGGCTGCCTGTAAGCTTCCACTTCCTTCGGAAGTCTCTGCTCTCTGTACATATTTCTGGCAGCATCCACCTGACGGTCTCTGAGTTCGAATGACATAAATTTGTACATCTTGTATTCCAGCAGTTTCTGTACCAGCTCCGCTCTGGGATCTTCTTCCTCGCCGTCCTCATTCACTTCCTTAGGCAGCAGCATCTTACACTTGATGTCGATCAGTGTTGCCGCCATGACTAGGAACTCACTCATGATGTTCATGTCTTCGCACTGCATCTGTTTGATGTAATCCAGATACTGGGCTGTGATCTCCACGATAGGAATATCATAAATGTCTATTTTGCTTTTCTCGATCAAATGAAGCAACAGATCCAGAGGACCTTCAAATGCTTCCAGTTTTACAGATATTGCCATGTAACAAAACTCCTATTCCCCCTCATTGCTCCCACCGGCTTCCTCTTCTTCCGGCAGCAGATCCACTTCCAGAACCTCTCCCGGATTGAACAGCCGGATGGGGATGGTATGCATTCCCAGCCCCCGGCTGAGCAGCATTTTAGTCTTCCCCAGGGTGAACTCTCCACCGTCGTATTTCGGAAAAAGTCTCACATTGGGAGACACCACACCTTTTCCCCAGAAAGGGACTCTCACCATGCCACCGTGAACATGCCCGGCCAGCACCAGATCAGCTCCCCATTCCGCATATTTCGGAAAATAATCGGGATTATGGGCGATCAGGATGGTGTAGTTCTCCTCAGAAGGTTGTCCCAGAAGAGCTTTCAGATATTCCGGGTCCATGGGTTGGATGCCAAAACGTTTGTAATAAAACTTATCGATCTCCGAGCCGTAAATACAGATTCCGTATTCCTCCAGTGCCGTGTGTTCATTTATAAGCCTCCGGATCCCGATCTTCTGCAATTCCTCTTCGAACCGCTCCGACATATCCCCGTAAGTCTCGGGATACAGCTTCAGTCTGTGCTCATGATTGCCGTTGCCGTAATAAATGGGATACTTTTCGGCAAGCTTCGTCAGCACGCCCACTGCGATCTCCAGATCTGCCTTAGGCTTCGCCGTCAGAAGATCCCCGGCGATCAGGATCATATCCGGATGGATTTCATCTATGGTCTGCAGCAGGCGTTCATTCTCTTTTCCGTATCTCTTGTTATGCAGATCCGCCAGAACCACCGCCTTAACAGGCTTTTTGATTCTGTGATCCCGCAGGGAATAATGCCGTACTACAAAACGGTTGCTGTCGTACAGCATTATCCACAGCATTATCACCAGGATCACTGCAATTGCGGTAATCACTACATCCAAATTCTTTGCCCCCATGGTCTGTTTCCAGTTTATTGCCAATATGTTCTATAGTATAACATATTTTCCGGGCTTACAAAAGATAAAATTCCATTATTTTAAAGAGGTAGTCTTTATAAACCGCTTTTGTCACATCGTTATCGTACAGAATCGGAACACTGCCGATCTCCACACCGTTCAACAGATAGACCGCTCTGCCTGCCTCTTCATCCTTTACAATGGGTGCCTCCACAGTCTCCGGCAGCTCTACTTTTTTCTCCACCCCGTCCAGAGAGTTTCCCTCGGTATCCAGATAACGGAATTCACTCTGATATCTGACGGGTACCGCATCTTCCACACCGCCTTCTACCCGCAGGTCTTCCAGGGCATCCGTATTCTCATCCAGATACAGGTCACTGACATTGAAGCCGTAGCTTAATAATGTCCGGGCATCCTTAAAACGCGCCTTGTAGTCCGGCGCTCCCATGACCACAGCGATCAGGTCGATCCCGTCCTTCGTGGCCGTGGCGGAGAGACAGAATTTTGCCTTGGATGTGGAACCGGTTTTTAATCCCGTGGTCCACTGATACTGTTTTAACAATTTATTGGTACTGTTTAAGGTAAACGTGGAACTGCCCTGTCTGGTCTCATGGATGATATCCTCCATCCAGATGCCGGTGTATTCAAAGACCTTGGGGTATTTCAAAGTAAGTTCTCTGGACATGACCGCCACATCCATGGCTGTCGTATAATGCCCATCGGAATCCGTCAGGCCGCAGCAGTCCTCAAAATGCGTATCCACCATTCCCAGTTCCGCAGCTTTCGCATTCATCTGTTCTACAAAAGCTTCCTCGCTTCCCGCTATGTATTCCGCTACCGCCACACTGGCATCATTACCGGAGGCCACAGCGATACATTTGATCATGGTTTCTAAGGTCTGTACTTCATTCTCCGCCAGAAATACCTGGGAGCCTCCCATGGAACTGGCATAAGCACTGACAGTCACTGGATCCTCCAGTTTTATCTTCCCCTGATCCAATGCCTCAAATGCCAATAGTAATGTCATGATCTTGGTAATACTGGCGGGACTCCGGCGTTCTCTTGCATTCTGTTCAAAGATCACTTTACCGGTAGAACTCTCCAGGAGCACGGCACTGGGAGCTTCGATTGCTGCCGGTTGTGCAGATACTCTGACACCGTCCCACCAGAATACCTGTATGCTGACCGTAAAAAGTAAGATCCATATGAAGATCCTTTTCCTGTTTTTTTGCATAAAAAAGCCACACTCCCTTATCCTTTCTTCTAAAAGATATGGTCGTATGGCCTTGTATATACCTGTAATCCATCCGTCCGGAATACTACAGTCTGGCGATCAGTGCCTGACAGCGCTCCTTCAGGGCTTCACTCTTACTGCGCACATCGATGTGAAATACTTTAATCAGCTGGACTGCATAATCCACAGCTACGATTGCCAGGATCACCTGAATCATACGTGTGCCCACCTGGATCTGTACTCTGTCAATAATGTGGTACATGGCATCGTGAACGAACTGTACGATTCCTATTGCATAAAAGCCCCAGGCAACGGTACTTTCCAGACAGATAATACCACGATAATTGAAGGGCTTGTTGTTATAATCCCACCAGAGTGCTCCGAGGAAACGGATCATGCCGATTCCCACCAGATATTCAAAAGTGGTGGCCAGAATGGCTCCGAGAAAATACAGCTTTACCAGTTTCCCGCGCAAGGGACTTAAAATCAGATATCCCAGCACACCGCCGAAACCATAGATTGGGCAAAAGGGTCCCTTGCCGAAGCCGCGGTTAGTCAGCTTGTGATTGCAGAAAGACATATAGGTAGATTCCACTACCCAGCCGAGAATACTGTACAATACAAACGCTGCTAACAGATGATATACATCTGTTCCCAGTATTTCATAATTCCACATTTTGTTTCCCTCATAAGTACAAAGTCCTCGGTGATCACGCCGAGGACTGTTGTTTTGCCTTAGTTATATTTACGTTTTCTTGCTGCTTCAGACTTCTTCTTACGTTTTACGCTAGGCTTCTCGTAATGCTCTCTCTTACGAATCTCCTGCTGGATACCAGCCTTAGCGCAGCTTCTCTTGAAACGACGTAAAGCGCTATCTAAAGTCTCGTTCTCTTTTACGATTACGTTTGACATCTTACACCCGACCTCCCTTCAGTCCCTTCAAGTAACATGACTGACTGGGTTATTCTAATGCGCAGTTGTTCTACACACATTTGATATTATAGCATAAAAAATGTATTCGTCAACTACTTTTTTAAATTTTTATTATATTATGATGCCAGGGTCAAAGGTCTAAGCCCATATGAGCTTGCTCATAAGTGGGTGAAAGACCTTATGACCCGCC
>ENA-ORNF01003518-ORNF01003518.1-human-gut-metagenome-genome-assembly--contig:-NODE-3518-length-10132-cov-4.148953_pt1 | contig 10132 bp, 7 predicted proteins | sample MGYA00242110_ERZ509012 | MGnify/ENA primary metagenome ERZ509012 (study PRJEB26280, sample SAMEA2338714) | human gut metagenome | biome: human gut; feature: human-associated habitat; material: faeces... | reverse complement strand
TTTGCCACCGAGGAGCTGTTTATCAAGATGCTGCGCGCCGCCGCGAAAGACGCGCACCGTCAGCTGCGCCAGATCGAAGTCCGGCAGCAGGCGCCCGACCACCCCATCCTCTGGGGCGTACCCGAGACCAACTACTTAAAATTCTTCCTGTTTCAGGTCATTTAAGTAATACTTATTAAATAGAATCGCGTCTCACTTCGCAAAATCAAAGCGTTTGCTCCAAAAAACCAATTTTGGGTTTGGGCAAAATCGTCAGTTTTGTCAATTGCGTTTTAGCCCCCGGTGGGCTATAATCATCGCATAGACAGCAACGGCGCTGTGAGTCACCTCCTGACTCGCAGCGTCGTTTCGTTTAACCAGATATTTCGCGGGCAGGGGTCTCCCCTCTCCGCGCAAAAATCCACGGCAAGCTGAAGCATTTTGTTCAAGTAAGGAGTAGGAATTTATGGCAGCAAATGTTATGGAGATCTACGGCAGCAAAGTCTTTAACGAGCACGTCATGAAGGAGCGTCTTCCCAGCGCTACCTATAAGAGCCTCGAGAAGACCCTGCACAAGGGCGCGCCTCTGGACATCGAGGTCGCAAACGTCGTGGCCAGCGTTATGAAGCGCTGGGCAATGGAGCTGGGTGCCACCCACTACACCCACTGGTTCCAGCCTCTGACCGGCATCACCAGTGAGAAGCACGATGGCTTCGTCTCCCCCGTGGGCGACGGCACCGCCATCATGGAGTTCTCCGGCAAGGAGCTGGTGCGCGGCGAGCCCGATGCTTCCTCCTTCCCCTCCGGCGGCCTGCGTGCCACCTGTGAGGCCCGCGGCTACACCGCATGGGACCCCACCAGCTACGCTTTCGTGAAGGACGACGTCCTCTGCATCCCCACCGCTTTCGTCAGCTACACCGGCGAGGCTCTGGACAAGAAGACTCCCCTGCTGCGCTCCATGAACGCGCTCTCCAATCAGGCCATCCGTGTGCTGAAGCTCTTCGGCAAGGATGTGGACTACGTCTCCACCACCGTCGGCCCCGAGCAGGAGTACTTCCTCATCAAGAAGGAGGACTACGAGGCCCGTCAGGACCTCATCCTCACCGGCCGCACCCTCTTTGGCGCACCTTCGGCCAAGGGTCAGGAGCTGGAAGAGCACTACTTCGGCGTCATCCGCCCCGAGGTCTCCGCGTTCATGAAAGAGCTGGACGAGGAGCTGTGGAAACTGGGCGTCCCCGCCAAGACCAAGCACAACGAGGTGGCCCCCTGCCAGCATGAGCTGGCCCCCATCTTCGATACCACCAACGTCGCCATCGACCACAACCTGCTGACGATGGAGATGATGAAGAAGCTGGCCCCCAAGTACGGCCTCGTCTGCCTGCAGCATGAGAAGCCCTTCGAAGGCGTCAACGGCAGCGGCAAGCACAACAACTGGTCGATTTCGACCGACACCGGCACAAACCTGCTGGAACCCGGCGAGACGAAGCGCGTCACGATTCCCTTTGACGGCTATACGTTCCGCTACTTCAACGTCCGCACGAACCGCTTCGAGGTGGAGGGCGGCGAATATGAGCTGCTGATTGGCGCATCCTGCCGCGACATCCGCCTGACGGCAAAGCATACCGAGCAGGGGACGAACGCGCCCAATCCGTATGCTCAGCTGGCGGTGCAGAGCTACCGCACGGCGCGCGTGACGGACGTGAGCGACGCGGAGTTTGCGGCGCTGCTGGGACACGCGATTCCGCCGCATCTCTGGGACAAGACGCAGCCGCTGACGCTCAACGACACGGTGACGCAGCTCAGCTACGCCAAGAACCCGCTGGCACGGCTGATCTATCGGATTCTCACGCGCATGAAGAACAAGGCGACTGCCGCCGGCAAGCCGGATTTGAACCTGCTGTTTATCTACAACATCCCGTTCCGCGGCATGGCGAAGATGATGAACGGCATGGTGTCGATGGCAATGGCGGAGGATATGCTGTTGATGGTCAATGGGCATTTCTTCCGCGGGTGCGGACGGCTCATCCACCACTTCTGCCACCGCCCGAAACTGAATTTGAACCCGGATAAAAAGAAGAAGTAATTGCGGAAAGCAATTATATAAAATAGGAAGCAACTCACAACAAGGAAAGGAAGCATGTCCCCCATGAAACAATCCTTCTGGCAGTCCCCCCTGACGCGCTCCAGCGTCCCGAAGGACAAGGTGACAACCCCCGAAACCCTGCTCGGCTACCTGATTGGCCCGTTCGGCGCGCTGCTGTCCTCCGGCATCTTCACCAGTTACCTTCAGGTTTATCTCGGCAAGGCGCTGGAATTGAGCAGCGCCTACCTGTCCATCCTCCAGCTGGTTTCCACCTTCCTGATTGTGGCGGCGAACCTCATCGTCGGTCAGCTGATTGAACGCACGCGCACCATGGCGGGCAAGGCACGCCCGTGGCTGCTGCTCTCCGCGCTGACGCTTTCCGTTGCCAGCGTGCTGATGTTCATCATGCCCTTTGAAGGCACGGCGCGCTATGTGTGGATTGCCGTTGCCTATAACCTCTACTACGCCGTCGCGTACCCGATTTACAACACCGCGAACGCGACGATGGTGCCCGTGTCCACCCGTGACAGCGAGAAGCGCAGCGTCTTGGCGTCAATGAGCAACTTCGCGGGTCTGGGCGTGATGGGCGCAGGCTCGATGGTCTTCCCGGTGCTGATGACGATGTTCCTCTCCACCACGAATGAGGCGGGCGAAACGGTTTACACCGGCTTCGGCACGCAGTGGTTCGTCATCATGCTGGCGGTCGCCATCTTCACGGCGCTGACCGTCATCCTCCAGTTCAAGTTCACCCGTGAGCGCGTGACCGAAGAGCTGATGGAAAGCAACGCGAAGGAAGAAAAGAAGCAGAGCGTCTCCATGGGTCAGCAGCTGAAGGCGGTCACCAGCGAGAAGTGGTGGTGGGTCATCATCGTGTTCTACCTGCTGTTCCAGTGGGCGGGCGCGGTGAAAAACGGCTCGATGGCGTACTTCTGCTCTGATGTGCTCGGCGCGGACTGGTATATGTCCATCCTGTCCATCCTTGGCGCGGTGCCGATGGCGATTGCGGCGGCGTTCGTGGTGCCGCTGGCGAACAAGTTCTCCAAGCAGAAGCTGACGCTGGCGGGTCTGGCGCTGGGCGTTGTCGGCGGCGTGATTGCGGGGCTGGGCGGCAATAACCTCGTGGTGGTCGGCATCGGCATCGCACTCAAGTGCCTCGGTTCGTCTCCAGCGTGCTACCTGATTCTGGCGATGCTGGCGGACGTTATCGACCATGTGGAGTACAAGCACGGCATCCGCACCGACGGCCTGACGATGAGCATCTACTCTTCCCTGATGGTCGCGGCGACCCCCATCGGCGGCGCGATTATTCAGGCGCTCAACGGCATGCTGGATGCGGGCACGGCGGCGTCGGTCAACTACATCTGGATTGAAACGATTGCTTACGCGGTTTGCGCGGTGCTGATGATTTTCTTCGGCGTGGAGCGCAATCTGAAGGCGGAGCAGCAGGAAATTGCCAATCGCGTGTCGAAATAAGACAGTAGATTGGTGAAAAGGGCAGCGCCTGCAAGGGACGGCGGCATCCTCACCGATGCACGACCTTGCAAGCGCTGCTTTTTCTATATAGAAAGGATGAAACCAATGAAACTCTTGTCGATTGCCATTCCCTGCTATAATTCGCAGGATTATATGCGCCATGCCATCGAAACGCTGCTTGCCGGCGGCGAGGACGTGGAAATCCTCGTCGTCAACGACGGCTCAAAGGACAAAACCGCGGATATCGCGGCGGAATATCAGCAGAAGTACCCGACCATCGTTCGCGCTATCAACAAGGAGAACGGCGGCCATGGCGACGCGGTGATGACTGGCCTCAAAAACGCGACCGGGCTGTACTTCAAGGTCGTCGATTCGGACGACTGGGTGGACGAAGAGTGCCTGAAGCGCGTGCTGGCGCAATTGCGCGCGTTCACGGAGCAAAAGGAAGAAATTGACATGCTGATTTGCAACTACGTCTACGATAAAGTGGGCGTGAAGCACAAGCACGTCATGCAGTACCGCCACGCTGTGCCGCAAAACCGCGTGTTCGACTGGAATGAAACGCGCTTCAAAATCGGCGAATATCTGCTGATGCACTCGGTCATCTACCGCACGGCGCTGCTGAACAAGTGCGGGCTGAACCTGCCGAAGCACACGTTCTATGTGGATGAACTCTACGTTTATCAGCCGCTGCCGATGGTAAAGAAAATGTACTATATGGATGAAGACCTGTACCACTACTTCATCGGGCGCGAAGACCAGTCCGTGCAGGAGAATGTGATGATCCGCCGCATTGATCAGGCGCTGCTGGTCAACCGGATGCTGGTGACGGAGGTGGATTTGAGCAAGGTGACGAACAAGCGCAAGCAGGCGTACATGCGGCGCTATCTGGAAATTGTGACGACGGTTTCGTCGATTCTGCTGCTCAAGAGCGGTACGGCGGAGAACAAGCAGAAGAAGGACGAGCTGTGGAAGTTCATTCGCGAAGAAAACCCGTATGTTTACAAGAAGCTGCGCCACGGGCTGATGGGGCATGTGCTGCACCTGCCCGGAAAAGGCGGACGGCGGATTGCGCTGGCGGGGTATAAGGTGACGCGGAAAATTTATGGGTTTAACTGATTGTTAATGAGCAATGGCGGGGGAACGACCTCATCCGCCGCTGCGTGCAGACTGCAATCCACCAACGCCAAAATCAGGAAAGAAAGCAAAGCTGGGGTATCGGCGAATCGCAAATTACCTGAAAGTATCATCCACAAGGAGAATGAGAATATGAAGTATGATTATCTCGTCGTCGGGGCGGGGCTGTTCGGCGCGGCGTTCGCGCAGATGGCGAAGGAAAAAGGCAAGCGCGTGCTTGTGATCGACAAGCGGAGCCACATCGCGGGCAACATCTACACCGAGGACGTCGGCGGCATTGCCGTCCACCGCTACGGCGCGCACATCTTCCACACCGACGACGAGGAGGTTTGGCAGTACGCCAACCGCTTCGCCACGTTCAACCGCTTCACAAACGCGCCGCTGGCAAAATACCAAGATCGCTTGTACCACATGCCCTTCAACATGAACACGTTTTACGCCATGTGGGGCGTGACGAAGCCGAATGAGGCGCGCGAAATCATCGAGCGGCAGCGCAAGGAAATCACGGGCGAACCGCAGAATCTGGAAGAACAGGCGATTTCGCTCGTCGGGCGCGACATCTACGAGGCCCTCGTGCGCGGATACAGCGAGAAGCAGTGGGGCCGCCCCTGCCGCGAGCTGCCCGCCTTCATCATCCGCCGTCTGCCCGTGCGCTTCACCTATGACAACAACTACTTCAACGACCGCTATCAGGGCATCCCGGACGCGGGCTACACGGCGATGGTGGAGAAAATGCTGGATGGCATCGAAGTGCGCCTGAATGTCGATTTCCTCCAGCATCGGGCGGAACTGGCGGAAATTGCGGACAAAATTGTCTACACCGGACCGATTGACCAGTATTACGACCAGTGCTTCGGCGCGCTGAATTACCGTTCCCTGCGGTTCGAGACGCGGGATTTGCCGGTGCAGGACTATCAGGGCAACGCCGTCATCAACGACACGAACGCCGACGTGCCCTACACGCGCGTGATTGAGCACAAGCATTTCGCCTATGGTCAGGCGGATGTGCTGAATCTGCCGCACACGGTGGTGACATACGAATATCCGGCGGACTGGAAGCAGGGCGACGAGCCGTACTATCCGGTGAACGACGCGAAGAACGGCGCGCTGTACGAGCAGTATCGGCAGAAGGCGGCGGGGGAGCGGAACGTCATTTTCGGCGGCCGGCTGGGGCAGTACCGCTATCTGGACATGGACGACACGCTGCGCGCCGCCATCGACTGCGCCCGGAAGGAACTGCAATAAGGGGGAGTAACGGTGCGGCTTGCCATCGTGGAGGACGACGACAAGGTGCGGCAGCAGCTGCAAACCTATGTGCTGCAATATTTTCAGGGACGCGAGAACGACGTGGAAATCCGCCTGTTTGCCGATGGCGACGAGATACTGGAAGACTACGCGGCGGACTACGACCTGATTTTCCTCGACATCCAAATGAAGCGCCTGGACGGCTTGGCGACGGCGGAACGCATCCGCGAGCGTGACGAGGACGTGTATCTGGTGTTCATCACGAATTTGGCAAATTACGCCATCCGCGGATACGCCGTCCACGCGCTGGACTTCATCCTCAAACCGGTGAATTTCCTCATGCTGCGGCAGGTGCTGATGAGCGTGGAGCGCCTGCTTGACCAGAAGCCGAAACGCTACATCACCCTGCCGACGGACACGGGGCTGACCCGCCTTGATGTGAGCCAAATAACCTACGTCGAAACGGACGGCCACGCCGTGAGCATCTACACGGAAAAGGGGGCGTATCGCCTGCGGCAGAGTATGCGCGGGATGGAGGAGCTGCTTGGAAAATACGGATTTTTCCGCTGCAACAGCTGCTATTTGGTGAATCTGCGGCATGTGGAGCGCGTGGAGAATGGCGGCGCCATCGTCGGCGGGCGGGCGCTGACCATCTCACGCCCGCGCCATAAGGCGTTTATGGAGGCGCTGACGAAATATCTGGGAGGGGCGAAAGTCTAAATGGTAGCGTTCCTCGAAGTCGGATTCTTCCCGCGCGTCCATACGGCGATTGCCGAATGGCTGGCGTGTATGCTCTTCATCCTGCCGCAGAAAAAGCGCTTCGGCGAAAGTAGCTGGCAGCAAATCGGCTGCTGCATTGGCTTTCTGGCGCTGCTGCTGGGGCTGAACCTGCTGAATCAGCAGCAGAGCGGGCTGACATGGATGCTGCTGATGGCGGCGTGCATGGGCACCATGCTGGCAATGATTGTCTGCTGCTGCAAGCTGAAGCTGATGAAAGCAGGCTACATTTGGGCGCACGCCTTCATCACGGCGGAGTTCGCCGCGTCGCTGGAGTGGCAAATCAACTATTATCTGCTGATGGCGGATTCGGTGGATTCGCGGGGCACTTGGCTGGTGATGGCGGGGACGTACATCATCGTGTTTTCCGCGATTTACCTGCTGAACCAGAAGCACCATATCCTGCGCAGCGGCACAAGCGTCACGCGGCAGGAGCTTATCAGCGGCAGCGCGATTGCCCTTGCGTCATTCTGCCTGAGTAATTTCAACTTTGCGTTTACGAACAACGTGTTTACCGAAACACTGGGGACAGGCATCATCTATTCCCGCACACTGGTGGATTTCGGCGGCGTCGTCATGCTGTTCGCGTATGACATGGCGCGGTCGGAACTGTACCTCAGCCACGAGCTGGAGGCGATGGAGAACCTGCTGAATCGGCAGTATGAGCAGTACCGGCAGTTCGACGCGAACAACAAGGCGATGCACCAGATTTACCACGACCTGAAGCACCAAATCGACTTCATCCGCAACGAAAAAAGCGCCAGCAAGCGCGAATCGTATCTGGCGGAGATGGAAAAAGTGGTCACGCTGCGCGACGCAGAGATGAACACGGGCAACGCGATTCTGGACACGGTTCTAACGAGCAAGAGCCTGCGCTGCGCCGAGGAAGGCATCGTGATGACGTGCTTTGCCGACGCGCACGACATGGGCTTCATCGACATGATGGATATTTGCTCCATTTTCGGCAACGCGATTGATAACGCCATCGAGTGCGTGGAGAAAATCGCCGACAAGAACATGCGGCTCATCAAGCTGACCGTGCGCACGCAGAACCGATTTTTGCTGATTCGCGTGGAGAACTGCACGGACAAGGCGATTGACCTGAACGGCGGTCAGCCCGCGACGACGAAAGAAAACAAGGAGAGCCACGGCTACGGCATCAAGAGCATCCGCAAAGCCGCGGAAAAATACGGCGGCTGCATGACGCTGGAGCAGCAGGACGGCTGGTTTATCATGACGGTGCTGATTCCGCTGGCGGAGGAGAATAAGTGAATCAAAAAACCCGGCTGGTCAAGCGGCGCAATTCCGCTTCCAGCCGGGGATTTTTATGCACTTAGTCGAGGTCAATCCGCTCATATTCGCGCGAACCGAAGCCAAGCTCCGCCGCGCATTCGATGGTGTAGATGCCGTGGCGGCTCTTGATGCGCTCCAGCATGTGTTTCTGCCCCGGATCGTCCGTCGCGGCGTACACCATGTCCACGCAGGCTTGGTCGATGGCAATCGGGTCGAGCGACGCCATGATGCCAATGTCCGCCATGCAGGGGTTTTCCGCCACTGCGCAGCAGTCGCAGTCCACAGACAGGTTCTTCATCACGTTGATGTAAACAGCCTTGCCCGCGAAGCGCTTGGCGACGGAGGAAGCCGCGTCCGCCATTGACGCAAGGAAGCTGTCGTGATCCGCGCCGAAGCCGACTTTCGCGTCGCCCGCACCGTGGATGTACGCCTTGCCGTGGGAGGATGCCACGCCGATGGACAGCTGCTTGAGCGCGCCGCCGAAGCCGCCCATCGGGTGCCCCTTGAAGTGGCTCAGCACGAGCAGAGAGTCATAGCGCGTCAGGTGCTTGCCGACGTAGTTCTTCTGGATGACCTTGCCATTGGGGATGAGCAGCTGCAAATCAGGCCCTTCTTCGTCCATGATGTCCACGGTGAAGGCATCCGACCAGCCATGGTCGCGCATGGTCTGCCAGTGGGCGGCGGTGGTGTTGCGGCTGCCCGGATACGCCGTGTTGCACTCGACGACCGTGCCGTGCACATGCTCGATCATCGGCCGCCAAAATTCAGGGGGCAGGAAGTTCTGGTTGCCCTTTTCGCCGGAATGCAGCTTCACGGCGACGTTCCCCGACAGTTCCAGACCACAGGCTTCGTAGAGCTTCAGCACGCTTTCGGGAGTGATATTGCGCGTAAAATAAACCTTCGATGGCATAAAATGTTTCTCCTTTTACCTATTTGTGTGGATGTTACGCCTCATAAGCGCGCTTGCTGAGTTCGTCGGAGACGTACCCGGCAAGAATATCCACGATGCGGGCGTTCTTGCCGCCACCCGCGACGATGATATCCGCAAATTCCACATAATTGGCAATATACTGGCTGAACATGGGGCGAACCGTCGCGCGGTACTGGTCGGAGATGCTGTCGATGCTGCGCCCGCGTTCCAGAATGTCGCGCTCGATGCGGCGGAGCAGGCAAATATCCGCGTCCACCTTCATGTACAGCTTCAGGAACATCAGCTTCATCAGGCGCGGGTCAAAGAAGCAGTGGATGCCCTCCAGAATCACCACATCGTGCGGGTAAATCAGCTCATCGGTGTCCGCACGGCGGTGCTGCGTGTAGTCATACGCCTTGCGGGTGATGGGCTGACCGCTGATGAGCGTGTTCATGTCGTGCAGCAGCAAATCGTGGTCAAAAATGCCGGGTTCGTCGTAATTGAGCTTTGCGCGCTCGGTAAAGGACAAATCCGGATGGTCGCGGTAGTAGCAATCCTGCTGGATGACCAGACAGCGGTCGCCCAGCCGGTTCGCCAGCGCGTCCGCCAAGGTGGATTTTCCGCTGCCGCTTGCGCCGCAGATGCCAATCAGAATCATCGTTCTGCCTCCCCATGTATTTCCCTCCAAAAGAGTACACCGAAAACGCCGCGCTGTCAAGGGGAACAGCAAAAAAAGCCGGAAAGTTTCGGCAATTCGGCGGAATGTGGCGAATTCTGACAGTGACAAAGCCGCACGCGTCATGCTATCATGGCGGAGCGAAAGGAAGTGAACCGCGGTGAGCAAGCAGATGCCGCGCACGAAAGAGACAAAGGGGAGGGGCTTCAGCCGGGTGATGCTGACGGTGCTGTCCGCCGCCATCATCGCGGCAAGCGTCTTTATCCCGGCGGCGCGGGCGGAAAATCCCCCGATGACCGTCGTTTATGCGCTCGACAGCGCGAATTTGACCTTCCGCGACTCGGACGCGGCGAACATCAACCAAATCAACTACGCCTTCGCCCTCATTCGGGACGGCGAGGTGGTCGGCAGCCATTGGGCGGCGATTGACCGCGTTCGCGCGTATCTGCGCAAGCACCCGCACATCCGCGGGGTGATGGCGGTCGGCGGCTGGGGCGCGGAGGGCTTCTCCGATGCCTGCGCGACGGCGGATGGACGCGCGCGGCTGGCGGACAGCATC
>ENA-ORNF01003506-ORNF01003506.1-human-gut-metagenome-genome-assembly--contig:-NODE-3506-length-10160-cov-7.003464_pt1 | contig 10160 bp, 3 predicted proteins | sample MGYA00242110_ERZ509012 | MGnify/ENA primary metagenome ERZ509012 (study PRJEB26280, sample SAMEA2338714) | human gut metagenome | biome: human gut; feature: human-associated habitat; material: faeces... | reverse complement strand
TACCAACGCATACCAAACCCTGATTTACGCCCGTTGTGTCGAGGGGCGTTGCCCCTATTTTGACATATTGCCCTTACAGGGCGCGATACCATTTAAACCCTTTTCATTGGGGGAAACCCAGGGTGTCGCAGTCCTTCGGTCTGCTTTACCCTGGGCTGAGATATCATTGCCCTTACAGGGCGCAACGGCCTCAAAACCTCCGAATGATAACTGAATATTTGTTATAAACATATTCTCACACCTTTTTGCTACTGATTCTAGAGAACCGGTATTTTTCATACAAAAAAGCCATGAAGCCGTCGTGCAGGGAGGAAGCTCGCCTGTATGACGGATTCATGGCTGAATGCTGTAGCGTCACGGTGGTGCGTGAAAGGCCGATTAGCGTTTCATGAACTCGCGTACCCTTTCGATGGGAATGCCGAAGTTAAAGTTGTCCGAACCGTTGAGTTTGGCAAAGTTCACGCCAACCAGGTTTCCCTCGGTGTCGATTACCGGACTGCCGCTTGAACCCTGCACGGTAGCTATGTCGTAAAGAATGCGCTGCCCGTCAGAAAGTTGCGTAACCTTTCCGCCCGTCATCTGCACCTGAATGCCCGCTTTGGTAGTGGCCAGCTGCGGTCCGGCGTTGTAGCCCAACATATACAGCTGCTGCCCCATTTCAAGGGGGTCAGATTCGCTGGGGATAGCAAAGACGTAGGCATTCTGGGGTGTTTGTTTGTTCTTTAATTGAATCAAAGCCAAATCAACATCGGGTTTATCCGACACGCGAATAATGACGCAAGGATTCTTCTGCAAAAAGTCTTTTTCGCCCGTTACGTGCGTATCGTTGTAGGCAATGCCGAGTTCGCAAACCGAACTGATGCGCAACTGTCGCGGATCGTCGAGCGCGCTAATCTGACGAATCAGGTTTTCCACTTCGCTGTACGCCTCGCGCAGCTCAGCCTGTTGTTGGGCAATCTGGTTCAGCTTTTCCGTATCGTCGTATAAGGCAAAGTCGCTGCCCATGTAGTAACAGCCGGGTTTCATGTTTTCCAACCGGTTGTACTCATCGCTCAGCTTCTGCTTGATGATGCCGTAGTACATGGCTATGGAGCGCAGCAAATTCCGGTAGCCCGTTTGAATTTGTTCCTCCTCAATGTAAGGTTGCGCCACGTGGCGGTTGGTCATGATGAGTCCTTTTTCGTCGACAAAGAAGCCCGTTCCCGACATCACTGAGCAATGTTTGCTGATTTCAGCCTCGTTGTCGGTGACGTTCGCCAAATTACCTTCGGCATCAACGCCCGAAAAGTACAGCACCTCGTTGTTGGGCAGTTGTAGCCGGTAATAGAACTTGTTGAGAATCAGCACTGAACCGCTTTTGGTCAGGTCGAAAAGCTCGGCCTGCGTCATCTCGCGCGAACACGACGAAAAGAGCAAGGCTACAAGCGTAACTAAGGACAATAGGTGTTTCATGCAATCAGTATTTAGGTGTGTGCATTTTATCAAGATGTTGAAAAAAAGAATTCCACATCGTATAATTCGAAGTCGTCTAAACTTTTCTGACGAAGATTGAATTTCATAAAAGTTCAGACGACTTCTTCTATAATTAAGAAACGTGACGCACGCTGATGCCACACGCTATTCGCGCGCACCGCTCTGCTTCATCAACTGCCGTACGGCCTCGTCCTCGCCCACAATCCACATGGCATCGGCGCGACAAATCAGGCGGTCGGCAGTAGCCGGCACAATGTTTCCTTCGCTGTCTTCAAAACCAACGACCGAGCAGTGGAACTGCGAACGAATGCCGCTGAGGCGCAAACTCTTGTCAATGAACGAGCTGCCGTCGTGCAAAATAACGCGGCGGAGCTGCAAGCGGCTGTTCGACAGGGGCAAATCGGTATGTTCCTGCGTCAGTCGCTGCGCAAAGGCCTGCAAGCTGTCGTCGCTGCCGATAGCCTCAATGCGGTCGCCCGGAAAAATCATGGCATCGCCATCGGGCACATTCTGTCGGTGTGCCCCGCGCACAATGGCGGCAATCATCACGCCGTCGCGATGGCTGAAATCCAGTTCGCGCAGACGTTTGCCTGCCCATGCCGAATCATCGGGCACGTCAAGTTCGGCAATGTGTATGTTGCGGCTGGTAAGTCGGCCGGCATATCCCGGTTCGGTGGCAGCATCGGCCCGTGCCAGTGTTTCGCGCGAGCGAAGGTTCTGCAGGAAAGTACGCTCCAGTTTGATACTCGTCCATTTGATGCGGCGCGACACGATGAACAGTAACATCACCACAAGCGCCGTGGCAATGTGGAAGTACCAGCGGAAGGGCGAAAGGAAGTCGAGTACATAATATATAGTAGCAGCAGCTATGCCATAGCGTATGCCAAAGGTAAAACAAAGACTCACGCGATGAAATTCGCCACGCAACCACAGCTGCTTCCACTCCTCCGAATGATTTTTGCGCATAACGATGGCACGCAGAAAAGGCGATGCGGCCAACAAGGTGAGCAAACCGCAGCTGATGTTGCCCGGCCAATGGCCCAAGGCACCCCGACACAGCGGTAGCAACACGGCAAAACTGATGGCAATGACGCCGATGCTCAGCGTGAGGTAAGCCCCCACCTGGCTGACGAGTGCTGTGAGCAGTTTGCGCCAAAGCCCCGTTTGTGCCTTGGCCGTGTTCTTTCCGTGTCGTCCGCGTTCGCTCAGGTGTTGCACCACCTGGGCAGGCATGATGCGTTCAAAGGCATCGGCCACAGGGCGGGCGGCACGAATCATGTAAGGCGTAAAGAAGGTGGTGATGATGCTCACTGCCACCACAACGGGGTAAAGAAAATCGTCGGTAACATGGAGCGAAATGCCGAGTGAGGCAATGATAAAGGCAAATTCACCAATCTGTGCCAGCGAAAAACCACCCTGAATGGCAGTGCGGAAGGGTTGACCCGAAAGCAGGAAACTGGTGGTTCCAAACACCGCCTGACCCAGAATGATGGCTACGCACAGCACAACGATGGGCAGCCAGTACTGCATGAGCACTTCGGGGTTGACCAACATGCCGACCGACACAAAGAAAATGGCACCAAACAAGTCCTTGACGGGCGATACCACGCGCTCAATGCTCTCTGCCTCAACGGTTTCGGCCAATATACTGCCCATCATGAAGGCACCGAAAGCTGAACTGTAGCCGGCCTTGTTGGCAAAGACCACGAGCATAAAGCAAAGGCCGATGCTTACAACCAGCAGGGTTTCTTTGTTCATCCAGCGGTGGGCTTTGCGCAGAAACGAGGGCACGACATACACACCCACCACAAACCAAAGAATAAGGAAAAAGCCGAGTTGGAAAAGGCTGCCTACGAGCTCAATGCCCTGAAACTGGCGGCTCACAGCCAGCGCACTGAGCACCACCATGAGCAAAATGCCGAGTATGTCTTCGAGAATGAGCACGCTGAGTACTTCGCCGGCAAACTTTTTTTGCCGCAGCCCGAGGTCGTCGAAGGCTTTGTAAATAATCGTGGTACTCGACATGGCAAGCATACCGCCGAGGAAAAGGCTGTTCATGGCTCCCCAATGAAACAGGTGCCCCACGGCACTGCCCACACTCATCATGCAAAACATGACGCTGCAGGCGGCAATGATGGGCCCCACGCCCATCTTGACAATTTTTTTAAACGAAAATTCAAGTCCGAGCGTAAACATCAGGAAGATTACGCCAATGTCGGCCCAGGTTTGTATGCTCTCCATGTTGCTTACCGAAGGGGTGTAGGGCATGTGCGGCCCGGCCAGGAATCCGGCCACAATGTAGCCCAGCACAAGAGGCTGCTTGAGCCGCTTGAACACCAGCGTCACAATACCGGCGGTAATGAGAATGAGGGCAAGATCGGAAATAAAGCTCTCCATTTTTCAAAAAAATAGCTTAGTAGGAATGTGTAATATCTGCTTGATGCCGATAAGTAGGTGTTCAAAATTATTTTTACATTTGAATTGCGTTATTGTGTCGTAGTTGTTTGTTCTGTGCGAAGGAGCATAGCGGGCTATGTGACTGAGCGCAGGGCAAACAAATGCGGTGCAAGAACGTAATGCAAAGTAAAAATACTTCGATAGAATTATATAAAATAATTTTGAATACCTACTTATGACTCTGAGCATCATTTCATTTTTACCTACAACGAAGGTCTGACATCCAACCACGATGTCAGACCTTTTTTTCACAAATGGTACTTTCAACCTCAGCAAAAAGTATACTGACCACAGATAATGTACTAATTCGTTAAATCAAAACGGATAGTTGGTCAAAATATGCCTTTATTATGTTATATTTTGTTTATTAACTTGTACATAATAATATTATTTGCTAATTTTGCACTGAATAAGTATTAGGCTTGATAACAATTTGTCCATATCAAACCTTACATATTCTCTTTTCACACGATAAGCTCTTGTTACAGAGCCTATATTTTTCCTATTGTTTGACATTCAAGTAAATATAACTACGGCAAACTGCGCGATGCATCAAACCGTATGAAGGATAACAAGCACTTTATTGAAAAGGTATTATTTTTTAAACGCCAAACAATCAATTCTTTAAAATATGAACGTAAACAAGGTTTGTATGCCCTTGCGAAAACTGATTACATTGCTGATGGTCTCGGCAATGTGTCTGTCGGATGTCTGGGCACAATTAGAAAATGGCAAAGTTTACCACTTTGTCTGTAAAGGTAATACCAGAGCCTTAAGTAGCGCTCCTAACTTAACGATAGGAGATGCCATGCTTAATAATACAAATCCCTTCCAACTTTGGATTGCAGTCGAAGGCAAAGGAGTCAATGCCGGACAATTTGCGCTACGCAATTTGGGTAATGGTTTGTATCTGAACAGTTCGGAAAAGCACTTAGAGCCTTGGGGGCTTATTCCCACCATTGCTTTAGACACTCCTTCATATCATTATTGTGTTGAAAAAGAGAAGAGTGGGTCAACGACCTATTATGTCATGAGCGACGTAAACAACCTTGGCAGTAAGCACTGTTTAAACTTCTCAAAAGCCAAGAATACGATTATCTGTCATAGCGATGATGATAATTTTTCAAAATGGAAAATTGAAGTTCAAACCAATTGGGATAAAGCTAAAATTGAAGAGCAGCTTAAAAAAGTAGCCCATTATGAGGTTTCGGTTAAAGATCACTTCCAAGCACTTGTTTACGAAAGAACCCTCTACAAGGTTTTCACCGACACTGCTTGCACCATGTTGCAAAACAAGTATGCCTCTATGGCAGAAGACGAGCTGGACAAGGATGAAGACTTGCTGAAACTTCCGAAAACACTCAGAAATCTGGTTAAAAAAATCAAGAAAAACGACTGGACTGAGGCAAACGGCAATCCTTCCAAACCTCAATGGGACGATAAATATGCTCGAAAATTTCGCGTGCAACTCTGCGAACCTTACAGCAACCCGCATGAAGCAGGCCTGGCTATCCACATTCAACCCCACTCTGTGATGAACAACCCTACGGGTATTTATGCAAGCAAGGGCGATACGCTCTACGTCATGGTGGGCGGAGACATTAAGGAAGGCTCTTATGTTTACCTCGGTACATTCGAAGGGTATAACCGCCCCGTGGGTGATACCAAAACCGGAACAAAGCTCAAGAAAGGCTTGAACATTGTTCCCATTAAGAATAACGAAACCAACACGTTTATTTGCTACACGGTCGAGACTTTCAAAGACCGCAAATTGACCGGGCTGAAACTTTCAAGTTACGATGATCTGAAAATCCACATTGAAGGTGGAAACCTCAACGGTTATTACAACCGCATGGGCGACTCGCTGTACACTCCCGACAAAAACGAGGATTGGGATTATTACGAAAAGCGCGCCAATATGCACGCCATCACCATTCTGGGTAAATACCAGATATTGCACCTCTATCAAGACAGCACGGTGGCCGGTGGTAGAAAATATCCCGGTCTGTCCAACTTCCTGAACGAACAGGTTAAGGTGGAAGATGTGATTGCAGCATGGGACAAACTCATGTTTGCCCAACGATTAACCCTGGGTTTGCTCAGCCGCGAGGAATACGAACAAGCCAAAAAGGATTTCCCCACACTCGACGACCCCTCACGAGGCATCTACACCTACATGGGCGACGACCCCATCACCCCGATTGACTACTCCGACGTGTATCGCGTTCATGGCAAATCGTGGGGTATGGTAACCGGCTATATGGTTGGTTCAAACGGCTATAGCGGCTACAACATCAGCACCTTCCCGGCTATCACCGTAGGTATGGCCTCAAAGGAAAGCAGCAACTATGGCAACATTTGGGGAGCTGCCCACGAAATAGGCCACCAGCACCAGGCCCTCATTCACATGAATGGTTTGAAAGAGTCGTCGAACAATATTTTTTCAAACATCTGCGTTTGGTTCGACGGTAAAGCCACCTCGAACATGGCCGACGGCGCATTGGTTAATCTGCTCAAAGTATATAACCGACCCGACGGCGACTTTTTCCATACCACGCTGGGTGTGCAAATGCACCTTTACTACAAGTTGTGGCTCTACTATCACCTGGCGGGCAAGAACAACCGCTTCTACCCTCGCCTGTTCGAACTGCTGCGCCGAGACCCAATGAACGTAACAGTTGATCAGGACGGTGCGCAGTGCTTGCTCCACTTCTACAAAATGTGTTGCAAGGCCGCCGGAGAAGACCTTACGGAGTTTTTCCGCGCCCACTGCTTCTTTACTCCGCTAAAGCAGCGCCATGTGGCAGACTACACCTCGTCGGACTACACCATGACGCAAGAACAGGTGGACGCAGCCATTGCCGAGGTTAAATCGTGGAACCTGCCGCTGAACCGCAACATCATTTTCATCAACGACTGTGCCGGCAAAACGGTTTATTCGCACGACGGCACTACGAAACGTCACAGTTACAGCGGTGCACCTCAGGCCGATATGGGTATGTACACCGACTTTATCCATGCCCAAAACGACACGATTACAGGCACCTACACCTATGTCATGCAGAATGGCCAAATCGTGGTTAGCGGTGCCAAGGGCGGTGTAGGCTTGTTGGCTTACGACGATGAAGGCATGCTGCAAGCCTTTTCGGACCGCTACAGCTTTACGCTTTCGGAACGTGCCCGTCAGAAACTGGCTTCGCGCAAATTACACATCTACGTGGTGAACGCTGCCGGCGAACTTACCGAAATCAAAGGTAGCGACGCCGTGGGCGAACAGCGCGACTTGCTGCGCACCGCGATGGAGGATGCCAAGAATTTGCTGAAGAAAGTCGACGAGAAAAGTCGCATTGTTGGTTTCTACCATAAGCAGGCCGTTGTGGAACTGGAAAAATTGCTGGCGAAGGCTGAAACTGTGTATGACAACAAAGACAAGGCGGCTTACATTTCAACCTCGCAACTGCTGACCGAGGAAATTCACCGCATCATGAATGCTGAGGATTCACGCATTTCGTTCGTACCGAACAGTTCATACTTATTGGAGTGCGAATATGGTCCGAACAAATATGTGTATCGCCATGACGACAATGCCATGAGAATCAAGCCCGAGGAAACCAAAGGCAGCGAATGGCTCTTTGAAATGGTGGGCGAAAACAGCTACTACATCAAGCACGTCGAAACGGGCAAATACCTTTCAGCTGCAGAAAAAAGCGTGCAGATGAAGTTGGTTGAAAAGAGCGAGACTCTGCCCTATCACATGGAAACCCTTGACAATAATTACTTTGCACTTGGTTGCAGCAAGGGTTACATCAACTACGAGCATCAAAGAGGCAACTTGCAAGGTTGGGCTAAGATTGAAGGTACGCAGAGCCGCTGGCGCCTGTCATTGGTCAAGGTTGAAGAAAACGAACAGGCTTTCCAAAACCTCGCCAAATCTGCCAGCATGGCCGAAGCTTTGATTCGCAAAAACGCTGAGATTACCGAAGTGAAACTGCAAACCACACAGGAAAACGAAACAGGCTATCTTTATTGCAATGCGGTTGGATCCAATAATTCGGTCAATGGCGATGCCAATAACGGATACAACTTGCTTGATAAGAACATCAACACGTTCTTACTTACCCAAACATCAAAGGATAGCCTTGACCACTATCTGAAAGTTGATTTGAAGAATCAGCAACTTCCGCTAATCAGCATGCGTTACGTTACGCGCAATGCCGACAGCAAGGAACGTCCGAGAACCATCCTTATTGAAGGTGCTAAGGATAATGGAGAATTCACCCCCATCATGACCATCAACACGGGACTGCCCCAGCATCGCAGTACAGAGTTTATCTCTCCCCTGTTTAATGCTGATTTCCGCTACCTGCGTTTCATGGTTAAGGCTACTTGGGGTGGAGAAACGAAGAAGAATCACCCTTACTTCTCGATGTCGGAATTTTCACTGACTACTCCTGTGCTGAACAGCAAGTACGAGGCAGCAAAAGCTGACTACAATGCCCTTGTTGAAGAAATTAAAAAAACTCGCAAGGTACTGGAAACGGGCAGAGAACAGATTGAGCAACTGAAGACTGCCAAAGAAAGTTTGGATGCAGCTTACCAAAAGTTTGCGGATGCTTGCCATAGCATCGACATGCAAGCTATGGAAGCTAAGAAGAACAACTTAGGTGCACTCATTGCTAAAACCGAAGCACTGATGAACGAAGTGGCTACAGTGGAATATAAAGAAGACCGCAATGTGGCTACTGCTGCTCCTATAGCCTTGCAATGTAAGGATGCAAACGGGAAAGCTTACCTTTCATCAAACGCCGACCAGAATACGGAGACCAACTTCCCTGCATCTGGTGGAAGTGAACCGGCATTGATCGATAACAATCCCAACACTTTCTATCATAGCCGTTGGAGAGGCACTCAGGTTAACGAGCCCCATCACATTCAAGTAAAAGTGACTGATATTGAAACTGATGCTGAGTTTGCATTCAGTTATCGAACCAGACACAATGGTGGTCCGTACCCCCATGCCTTCAGGATTGAGCAAAGTTTGGACGGACAAACATTTACGCCCATCAGAACCTTTAAATTAACAACGGATTCACTTCCGGTTCAAAATGGCAAACAATGGAAATCGCCCAAAATCACGCCCACAGGTAAATATCGTTACCTACGTTTTGTGGTGACGAAATCAAACGATCAGAAGATGGGACAGTATTGCTTTGCAATGGCAGAATTTTCATTGAACAGTTACGACTACAAACTTGACGTAAAAGTCAACAAGCGTAACGAGTTTACCTGCGTCAACGACTCACAAATCATTGATGCTGAACTCCTGATGGTTGCTGCCAAATCCATTCAAAGCGCAGCAGCATCCGACGCCATGATTGATGAGCAAATAGCCAACTTGCAACAGGTGTACGATTCACTATTGAAAGCTAAGGAAGCCTCGGCACCTTACAACGAATTGGTTAAGTTCAGCCAAACAGCCTATCTGCCCATGTACGAGCTGAAGGCTGGCAACAAAGTTGGACAATGGACTGCATCTTCTGCCGAAGCATACAATAAAGTATATGCACGCGCAGCCTACCTGCTTTCCTATCGTGGAGCTACGGCTGCTGAGTATACAAAAATTCGTCAGGAATGGGAAAAGGCGTATGGCAAACTGACATACCATCAACCCGAAGCCGACAAGTTCTACACGTTGCGCAAAAAGGATAGCCGTAATGCTGTGATGCTCTATGTCGACGCTGATAACAAACTCAAAGCCGGCACTGAAGCAAACGCTACCCAAAGTCAGGCAGTTTGGCAGTTTGTTAACGAATCAGGCAATATATTCCTGAAGAGTTTACACACTACTTCATTCCTTACTGACGCCAAGGAGGGAAGCGAACTCGCTGCTAAAGAAAATGGCAAAGCCTTCCAAATCAGACCTATAAACAACGATGGACTCGTTGCTCTGATTCATGCGGGAACCGAACCGGTGCGCGCTGAAGAATTGACCACTGAAGCCAAATTGGACGGATGGTACATTGACGAAATGGCCAGCGAAACCATAGGCCACGACCTCGTAATCAGCAAATACGGTTATGCCGGACTTTACTTGGATTACGCTGTGAAGTTGCCCGAAAATGTAAAGGCTTACAGAGTAAGTGAGATTAACGGCAACTCGTTAAAACTTACAGAAATAGCCGATGGCTTGGTGCCTGCTGCTACTCCGGTCATTGTTAAAGCCGCTGCCG
>ENA-ORNF01003503-ORNF01003503.1-human-gut-metagenome-genome-assembly--contig:-NODE-3503-length-10171-cov-2.089561_pt1 | contig 10171 bp, 8 predicted proteins | sample MGYA00242110_ERZ509012 | MGnify/ENA primary metagenome ERZ509012 (study PRJEB26280, sample SAMEA2338714) | human gut metagenome | biome: human gut; feature: human-associated habitat; material: faeces... | reverse complement strand
GAGCCTACATAAGCGATCTCTTGGCCTTGTTGTACGTGACTGCCTACTTGGATTCCTTTGGCGAAACGGCTCAGGTGCATATAAGTGGTGGTGTATACGGAGTTATGTTTCACTTTCAAGAAATTACCCCCACCGTTTTGATATCCCTTGGCGATAACCGTACCGGCTCCGATGCTGCGTACCGGTGTACCGGCCGGTGCCGCGTAATCAACCCCATGATGCGCCCGGTATCGTTTGAGGATCGGGTGGAAACGGGCGTTCGTAAAACGGGATGTGATCCGGAAAAAGTCCAGCGGTGCTTTCAGGAACGCCTTGCGAAGGCTGTTCCCTTCCTCATCGAAGTATTCGAAGATACTGTCTTGGGTGAAAGGAATCGCCACGAAATCCTTGCCTTGATGCGTAAAGATAGCCCCCTCGATAGAGGCGATGCTCAAGGCGGTGGTATCGTCGATGTAAGCCTCATTGTATAGAACCTTGAAGGAGTCTCCATCCTTGATATCGAAGAAATCGATTTGCCAAGCGTACACGTCCGATATCTTGATCGCCAGATACGGATCACCTCCGTTGGCCTTGATCACGTTCCATAGGGAAGAGTTTAATACTCCTTCCGTATATTTTTTCTTGAGGGTGATCGGCTTATTAAATTCATAGGCGTTGATCGTATCTCCGGTCAAGTCGATTACGGCATAATCGGTCAGCGACTTGGCGAAGGCGATATATCGGATCGTCTCTAAGGAATCTACCGTGGAAAATGTGTAATAATGCAATACTTGTTTGTAATAATTGCATAAAGGTGTTAGAATATCTTTATTGAAAATGAGAAGCTAAACAGGCAGACAGAACATGCTTTCAAGGCCGTGAAGCCCAGCCCGGAGAAGATGGAGGCGGGATTATCTCCGTTTTTCATCAAATACTCTTTTACGTCCAAGGAATCGATACAGATGCCGTATTGATACAGATGTTGTGAGCTATCCACCCACTGCGTATCCATGTCCGCGTCTTCCGTGGGCTGTTGGGGCTGTTTGCAGGAGAAACAACTCATCAACATGACTAATACGATACATATAGGTAGTTTCTTGTCCATTTGTCTTCGTTTGTTCATCAAAAATTATTCAACCGGATACAAACTTACGGAAAATAATAGAAATAGCGAAACCTATTTAGCGTAAAGCTTTGTACCTTCGCGGACTCGTAAAAAGGTGTTTAGGTAGAAAGCAGATCAATGGACATGTATAGACTATTCCGTGCCCCGAGAGGGCTGAGAGGTAAATTATTTAAATTAACAGGGCCTATCTTTCTGGAAACCTTGCTGATGTTGACTTTAGGCGTGGTGGATACGCTTATGTTGAGCCATCATTCCGATAATGCGGTGGCAGCGGTAGGTGTGGTTAATCAATTGCTGAACATGGTATTCCTGCTGTTCAATATTACCACGACCGGAACTTCCGTCATGTGCGCCCTTTATTTCGGGGCGAAAGATAATAAGAGTTTTATTCAGGTGTTAGGAACCTCCTTGTTGTTTAACGCCGGCGTAGGTTGCTTGATCAGCTTGATGCTTTTCTTGTTCGGTAGGGAGATGTTGGTCCTGATGGATATCCGTCCGGATCTGATGCCGGACGCTGAGACTTATATGCACATTGTCGGAGGGTTCGGCTTCTTCCAAGCGGTTAGTTTTACGATATCGGCGGTGCTCCGTGCGGCGAACAAGCCGAATTACGCGATGCAGGTGACCTTGTTGATCAATGTATTGAATGTGTTTGGAAATTATGCATTGATATTTGGCCATTTCGGTTTTCCTGCCCTCGGTGTACAAGGAGCGGCTATCTCTACCTCTGTTTGCCGGGGAGTGGCGATGACACTTTTGTTTATCATGCTGTTCAAGCGGTTGGTGCCTCGTATCCCTTTGGCTTATTTCCGTCCGTTCCCGTTTCAGAAGTTGAAAGATGTGTTGAAGATCGGCTTACCTTCGGCAGCGGAACAAATCTCGTATGATGCCTCGCAGGTGACGATTGTCTACTTTATCAATATGCTGGGTAATGAGTACTTGACAGCTCGTGTTTATGTGATGAATATCGTAATAATCGGCTATATCTTTTCTTTGTCGATCGCGCAAGCTACTTCTATTTGTACCGGCAATTTGGTGGGCGCGAGGAAGAAGCAAGCCGCTTATTTATTGAGTTGGTATGCTTGGAGGAGGTCGTTGCTGATTACGTTAGTCGCTAGTACCGGGGTTTATCTGCTGGGACGTCCTTTATTGGGGATATTTACTGAGAATCAAGCAATCATAACGATCGCGATGGGAGCCTTGCTGGTAGATGTACTCTTGGAGCAAGGGCGGGCCACGGTACTGCTGTTCTTATTCTGCTTGCGTTCGGTAGGCGACGTCGTGGTCCCGGTAATTATCGAGTTATTCTGTATGTGGTTCTTTGCCGTGTTCTGCGGGTATATGTTCGGTATCGTGTTCGGATTAGGCTTAGCGGGGATGTGGTTCGCTTTTGCTTTGGACGAGTGTTCCAGGGGAGCGGTACTCTGTTTGCGATGGCGAACGCAGAAGTGGAAAAAGAGGATGTTAATCAAGAATCCTGTTAATATAAGCTAAAACAGGGTGTTCTTGGGAACATTTCGCCTTCTATTTGCGTCTTACTAATTACAATAGATATTTTATAAAAGATTATGATGAAGATGAAAAAGGTATTGTTTTATGCGTTTTTGCTTCCCGCTTTCGTTGGGATGATGTTTTCTTGTTCAGACGTCAAGACAGATGTGAAGAAGTTGGAAGGTAAATGGAATGTGGTAGAAGTGAAAGGTGAGAAAGTCTTGGAAGAAGGCCTGCCGCAGATGGACTTCAATATGGCTGAGAAGAAATTACATGGAAATACAGGCTGTAATTTATTCAATACGACGATCACGTTAGATCCGGAAGATGTATCTTCTATTACGATCGCTCCGGGCGCTACAACTATGATGGCTTGTCCGAATATGGATTTGGAGACGAGCGTGCTTCAATCGATGGATCAGGTTCGTTCCGTGAAGGGCGGAAAAGATGAGAATGAGATGTTGCTGGTAGACCAAGATGGTAATGTATTATTAGTATTGGAGAGAAATTAATGCGAAAAGGTCTTTTTTATATTTGCCTGCTTTTGGTAGGCGTCGGTTTGTTCGCCGGCTGTAAATCCAAGAAAGCGGTGGTAGCTTCTTTCTCGGATCTGGATGGTGAATGGGGTGTCGTGGAGATGAACGGTAAGACGTTGAATCCCGAGGAGACTCATCAGGTTTTGGTGTTCGACGTGGCTCGTCAAGGGCTTTCGGGAAATGCCGGTTGCAATCGGTTGATGGGGAAGATCGAATATAATGATGCTTATAGAAATATCATTAAGTTCCCACAGGTAGCGACTACCCGAATGGCTTGCCCGGATATGAGCGGCGAACGTGAGTTGCTGGAAGCGCTTAATAAGGTGGTGCGCTTTGAGGCACAGGGTGAGGCGGCTCCTGTTTCGGAAATCGCTTTGTTCGGGACCAATAATGATAAGTTGTTGGTGATCAAAAAGCAAAAATAAAATCACCCAGTTGTAGAGACGGGGCACGCCCCGTCTCTACAACTGGGGATTAATATTTGAAACTATAACGGAATCCTGCCTTAAACCAAATACCCGGTTGGGGGATATTTCCCAGATCATAATAAGTGGAATTGAGCAGATTATTTAACTCCGCATATAGATTTAACCGCTGATATTCCCAATTTACTTTCATATCTACTAAGCAATAAGGAGCGTAAGGTTCCTCATAAGCCGGCTTAAGATTCTCGTATTTAGTATAACTACCTGCCCGGTCTTGCCAACGGACATACCAAGTGGCCGAAAAACCTTTCCAGATAGAATGGCTTAATTGAGCCGTGAACTTGTGCTTCAGATAATCTAACGCATAATTCGATATATACCCCTCACTATCCTTGTCTTGATGGATAAACGCATATCCCAGTTCTATTTTCCGGATAAAGAACCGTTCGTTGCCCAGTTCCCTCGGTAATAAACTCAGGTTAGTCTCGAAACCAAGGTTATCGACTTTTGTCAGATTTTGGCTTTCCCAGATATCTTCCGGTTTCTCTTTCACCCAATCGATCATGTTCTTACCTTTTCGGTAAAAGCCGGCTATATGAGCCCGGAGGAAGTAAGTGTTGTATTTCAGTCCGACCTCGAATGCCTCGCTTTCCTCCGGTTTTAGGTCTGGATTTCCTTTATTCGTCTTACCCTCATAATAAAGATCGGTGAAAGTCGGCATGCGCAATGCCCGGTTCCAGCTCCCATACAGACGGACATTGTCCCCGATACGGTAACTGGCATCTATTCCCGGATAGAAATGAATCCCTTCGTTTAAGGCCGAATTATAGTTTGCCAAGACCCCGACTGACAACGTGAAGCGGCGTAATAATACGTTATGCTCAAGAAAGTAGCTGATGTTACTTCGGTTATCGCTTTTTAGATATTGCCCCTCTTTCTCGAAAGGAACATCCTGCGGTTCCTTCATCGGCTTGCCTAATACATTACTCTTTACTCCCTCGTTTCGGAATTCCACGCCCATACTGGTTCTTCCTAGTTTCCACTGTGTCGTGGCGTTGAGGTTGGCTCCGAATACTTCCGTCTCATGGTAATTATGCCCGGTATACCAATCGGCGGGATCGCTACGGAACAACTCGTACCGGTCGAAATGTCGGGTCCAGTATACCTTGGGGGTGAACTTGATTTTGCCATGTGTTTCTCCTCCGGCGGAGAGGAAGAAGCGGCGAGTCTTGTCGTATTGGTTGGGATAGGAAGCGGAGTAGAAGCTATTCGCTCCATAACCTTTGTCGTTGTATCCGGCTTGGAATTGGAAATCGGCCTCCTCGCTTTTAAGTTCCGATTGCCAAAAAAGATTTAATTGTTTGAAGTCCGTATTGTCTATATACCCTCCGGACGAGGCATACCCTGCGGAAAGGCGCTGTCCGAAATGAGTGGTCGCATGATTGATGGCAGCCTCCAGTTTCCAGAGCTTATGCATTCCGGCGTAATTGTCGGTCGAGATCCTGTTCTCTTTTCCTGTTTTCGTGATGATATTGATCGCTCCGGCGAAAGCGCTGGCCCCGAATATACGGGAAGAAGGGCCGGATACCACCTCGATGCGCTCTATGTCCGAGAGATTCACCGGGAGGTCAAAACTATAATGGCCGGTTTGTGGGTTGGAGAGGTTGACCCCGTTTAAGAGAACCGCTATTTGGTCGAACGTCCCTCCCCGGATGGAGATATCGGCTTGGGTGCCTCCTTCTCCTCGTTGCCGGACGTCTATTCCCGCGGCATATTCTAAAAGATCTTGGATACTGGTGACAGGTGCCGCCGCGATCTCACGGGCGGGAATGACTGTCACGATCTTGGTCGCTTGATTCCGTGCGATAGGCGCACGGGAGGCGGTAACTTCTACCTCTTCCAGCTCTACGGAAGCTTCCTCGCCGGTCCGGTTAGGCTCGATTACCTTTTGGGCTTGCGCCGTGTCGGGCAGGGCGAATAGTAGCGTACTTGCTGTTACGACTCCAATGTTAATGACTTTGTGCATACTCCGGAACGCGGCGTAACGTTTCCGGTCGAATCGGCGGAAACGTACGGCGACTTGGGTATGCGATTCCCAATAATTCATTCGTTCTTATTTTTTATTTTGAGTAGGATAGTCCGGATAAAGTAAATACTTTTTACGCATGGCCTTGTATTGATCCAGCTCGGGTTTCCAACTTTCCCGGATCTCTTTCTCGGATAAGCCCCTTACGATCTGGTAGCGGAGCTGCTTCGTGCCTGCCAATAAATCGAACCAGTTCGGACGGGAGAAGAAAAAGGCTTGATCCTTTCCCGCTTTATTGTAGAAGTCGAGGAAGAATCGCAAGGTTAATCCTCCTTCGAACGGATATTCCCGCAGATCGATGCCGTAACATACTTTATCCTTTTGCAAGGGATTGGTATCGAATCCGGGCAAGGAGGTCGGGGTAAAAGTGAAATCCCCGTATTTAGGGTCCGGGAAACCTAGTACTTGAAACGGATAATAGGTTCCTCTTCCCACGCTAACGTTCGTAGCCTCAAAAAAGCAAAGCGACGGATACAGGCGGATAGACTGGTCATTCGGGAGGTTCGGAGAGGGCTTGACCGGCAACCAATAGGGATCTCCGTGTTTCCAATTCTCCATCTTTACGATCTTTAACCGACAGGTATCGGGCGTACTTTTCAGCCAGCCTTCCTTATTGATCATCCATGCCAATTCTCCTACGGTCAAGCCGTGCAAGATCGGGAGCGGATCGACACCGACGAAAGACTCGAATCCTTTCTGGCGGATCGGTCCGTCTACGAAGTCATTCGGGTTCGGGCGGTCCAACACGATAAACTCTTTGTTGTTTTCGGCGCAGGCTTCCATCACGTAATGCATCGTACTGATATAGGTGTAGAAACGGGCACCTACATCTTGTATATCGAAAACAATCACGTCGAGGTCATCCAGTTGCTCGGCGGACGGTTTCTTGTTTTTCCCATAAATAGAGATGATGGGGATGCCTGTTTTCAAGTCTCGGCTATCTTTTATCTCCTCTCCGGCATCACCGGTTCCCCGGAATCCATGTTCCGGAGCGAACACCTTCTTAACGTCTATGCCTTCCGCTACTAGCGCATCTAATAAATGAATCTGCCGCTTTTCCAAGATGGAAGTCTGGTTGACCACTAATCCTACCCGCTTGCCCTTCAGTAAACGAGTGACGACATCCATCCGCTCGGCACCTAGCTTTAACGGGGCGTTTTGTGAATAGACCGTTGGCGTCAGGCTAAAAAGTATGACTAGAAATATAAAGATCTGTTTCATTACATATATAATAACTGTATACTAACCGCAAAAGTACGAAATGTTTTTCACAGAAAGTTTATACTTTTGAGGCGAATAACAGACAATACTAGAATATGAATGTAAAAACACTTTTTTATGCGGTAGCCTTCTTGAGTTTATCATGGGTGCCTTTTACCTATGCGCAAGATGTCCTACCGGAATATACGCAAGCACGCCGTTTCGCCCCGTCGAATGCGGAACAGCTACTTTTCTCTTATACCCTTACCCCCAATTATTTTAATAATAGTGATAAATTCTGGTATGAGTATAAGACGAGTGAGGGGACAAACTGGTATCTGGTGGACCCCGATTCGAGAAATAAACGATTATTATTCGATCGGGACGAGTTGGCGGCACAGATAAGCGAGATCGTGAGAGAGCCTTTTACCGGACAACAACTTCCTATCGAAGATTTACGCTTAAAGGAAAATGATCGCACGTTTACTTTCTCGATAAAGGGTACGAACGGGAACTATTTTTTCTCGTATGATTATCCGTCCTCCCGGTTGACTCGGATTACGAAAGACGAGATTCCTGCTAAAATCCGTTGGGCGAATATATCGCCGGATAAAAAGCGGGTCGTCTTCGCGAAAGATTTGAACCTGTATGTCATGAGTTATGAGGATTATGAGAAGGCCGTGAAGGACCCGGAGGATAAGACGATATCCGAGATCGCCTTGACTACGGATGGAGAAAAAGATTTTGGCTTTGGTATGCCCCGGACCTTCTTGAATACCGATACTTTATGTGACCATAAGCGGAAATATGTAATGGGGAACTGGTCTCCCGATGGTCGTTATTTCGCCGCGACTTTGTCGGATCAACGTGCGGTACAAGATTTATGGGTGATTAACTCGATCGCCAAACCTCGTCCTACACTTGAGACCTATAAATATCAGATGCCGGGAGAGGCGGGTTCTCCAATCGTTCATTTATATCTCTTTGATTTGGAAAATGCCGGAAAGCGGAAAGAAATCCGGGTGGATTGTTTTAAAGATCAAACAATCAATCTAGCCTCCAAGCCGGATAAGGAGCGTACGGGACTCACTCGGAACTCGATCTGGTTGGGAGATAACCAGACCTTCTATTTGACCCGTGTCAGCCGGGATATGAAACGGGTGGATATCTGTTCGTATACGATCGGGGAGGATTCGGTAAAAGCGATCATTGAGGAACGTCTAAATACTTCTATGGAAACCCGCCCGCTAGCGATGACTGATAATGGTAAGGAATTGATCCATTGGAGCGAACGGGATGGTTGGGCGCATCTGTATCTATATGATGCGCAAGGAAATTTGAAAAACCGTATCACCAAAGGGCCTTGGCATGTGGACGCCATCGTAGACGTGGACAGTAAGAATCGTGTCGTTTACTTCAAGGCGAATGCCCGGGAAAAGGGAGATACGACTCCTTATTACGAGCATTTGTATCGGGTGAATCTGGATGGTTCGGGCTTAAAGCTGATTACTCCGGGCGATTATTTCCACCTGGTTTCTATGGATAAATCCATGCGATATATCGTGGATAACTATTCTCGTGTCAATACGATCCCGGCTACGGCATTGTATGATAACCAAGGTAACCGATTGATGACCTTGGAGGAGAGTGACTTCTCCCAATTATTCATGGCAGGTTATAAATTCCCTGAGCCTTTTTCGGTAAAGGCGGCCGATGGGGTGACCGATTTGTATGGTGTCATGTATAAGCCTTTTGATTTTGATTCCACGAAAGTATATCCGGTCATTAACTATGTATACCCCGGACCGCAACAGGAGGGAACTTTCTTTCGCTACATTCCGTTGAATCCTCGTACGGATCGTTTGGCGCAAGCCGGATTTGTCGTGGTTTGCATGGGACACAGGGGAGGGCATCCCAGTCGCTCCAAGTGGTATCATAATTATGGATATGGAAATTTGCGTGATTATCCGATGGCGGATCATAAAGTGGCTATCGAGCAGTTGTGCGCTCGTTATAAATTCATGGATATCAACCGGGTCGGCATACACGGACACTCCGGTGGCGGTTTCATGTCTACAGCGGCTATGCTGCTTTATCCGGATTTCTTTAAGGTGGCAGTATCTTGTGCCGGCAATCATGACAATAACATTTATAACCGGTGGTGGGGAGAGAAACACCATGGAGTAAAGGAGATCACGGATGATATGGGAAATATCTCGTTCGATATTCGCATCCCGACCAATCAGGAATTGGCGAGGAACTTGAAAGGCCATCTGTTATTAATCCATGGCGATATCGATAATAATGTGCATCCGGCAAATACCATTGTTGTCGTGGACGAGTTGATCAAGGCGGGCAAGCGCTTTGATATGTTGATCGTACCGGGAAAACGTCATCATTTTGATGACTATAATGAATATTATTACTGGCGGATGGTCGATTACTTCTCTGAGTATTTGAGAGGCGAACGGGAAACAGGTGCGGATATAAAAGATTTGAAGCTGGGCAATTGGTTTCAGGGGTATCAGTGATGAGAAGTAGTACTGACTTTGCCAAGTAATACATACTAACATCGCTAACGCAGTATATATTACTTGGCCAATGCAGTATATCTTCTGCGAACTCATCCATATGTGAGAGAGATTGTTTATTTTTGTCTCGCAAAAAAATAAATAGGATGAAACCTCTTGATATAATAAAGAAATATTATCCGGAAAGTTCGGATGCCTACCGGATTTTGGTGACTCATAGCCGTAGCGTGGCGGATAAGGCATTAGCATTGGCCCGTTTGCATCCGGAGATGAATCTGGATCTGACTTTTATTGAGGAAGCGACGATGTTGCATGACATAGGGATCTTTTTGTGTAACGCACCGGATATCGATTGCCATGGGGAGGCCGATTATATTTGTCATGGCTATCTGGGAGCCGATTTAATGCGGAAAGAGGGGTATCCTCGCCACGCCTTAGTTTGCGAGAGGCATACGGGAACGGGGCTTTCGCTTGCCATGATCGAGGAACGGAACCTGCCTGTTCCACATCGGGATATGCGTCCCGTGTCATTGGAAGAACAATTGATCTGTTTCGCTGATAAATTCTTTAGCAAGACTAAATTGACGAAAGAGAAACCGGCTGATAAGATAAAACAGAGCTTATCCAAGTATGGAAATGAGACAGTTGAGCAGTTTGAACACTGGTGTAAACTCTTTTTAGGGGAATAAAAAGGGATTGGCTCGCTAAATTGTTATACATTTGCCCGCTGTAACACACTGCAAATAACGACGGAATGTTTTTGAAATACAAATGCCTGATTATTTTGTTGCTTTTCC
>ENA-ORNF01003502-ORNF01003502.1-human-gut-metagenome-genome-assembly--contig:-NODE-3502-length-10172-cov-6.551053_pt1 | contig 10172 bp, 6 predicted proteins | sample MGYA00242110_ERZ509012 | MGnify/ENA primary metagenome ERZ509012 (study PRJEB26280, sample SAMEA2338714) | human gut metagenome | biome: human gut; feature: human-associated habitat; material: faeces... | reverse complement strand
CCTACGGTAGCTTCCCCAAAGCGGAAAAGCTCGGCTACGGCTTTGCCGGCTTCCAGACGAGCGACGGCAAGACCATCACGGAAAACAGCATCGTGAACGGCAACGCGGTCGTCACGGCGCAGTGGACGGCGACGAGCTACACCGGCAAGACCTATACCGACGTCAACAAGTCCGACTGGTTCTATAACTATGTCATGGAGCTGAGCGAGCAGGGCATCGTCGGCGGCTACGGCGACGGCCGCTTCGGCTATGACGCCAAGATTATGTACCAGGATATGTGCGCGATGCTCGTCCGCGTCCTCGGCTACGAGACCGACGAGATCATCTACGGCCGCGGCGGCTCCGATCAGGAGGGCGGCATGGCTTCCGCTGCCTACGGTGCGAAGATCATGAAGGACCTGAACCTCATCCCCGAGGGCTATAAGATCATGGTCGTCGGCTCCGTGCAGGAAGAGGACTGCGACGGCATGTGCTGGCAGTCCATCGTCAATGAATATTTCAACGGCCCCGAGGACGCCCGGAACCAGGTGGAGTTCGTCATCTCCACCGAGCCCACCGACGGCGGCATCTACCGCGGCCACCGCGGCCGCATGGAGATCCGCGTCGATATGCACGGCGTCTCCTGCCACGGCTCCGCGCCCGAGCGCGGCGACAACGCCATCCACAAGATGGCCGAGGTCATCCTGAACGTCCGTGACCTGAACGAGAACCCCGCTGACGGCTCCACCGAGATCAACGGCCTGGTGAAGATGCTGGATCCCAAGTTCAACCCCGAGCACTATGAGGACGCCCGCTTCCTGGGCCGCGGCACCTGCACCACCAGCCAGATCTTCTACACCTCCCCCTCCCGCTGCGCTGTGGCCGACAGCTGCGCCATCTCCATCGACCGCCGCATGACCGCCGGCGAGACCTATCAGTCCTGCCTGAAGGAGATCGAGGACCTGCCCGCCTGCAAGAAGTATGCCAAGGACGTGAAGGTTTCCATGTATATGTATGACCGTCCCGCATGGACCGGCCATGTATATGAGACTGAGTGCTTCTTCCCCACCTGGATCAACAAGGAGACCGCGCCTCACGTCCAGGCCCTGGTGGACGCCCACCACAACCTGTGGGGCGACAAGCGCCTGATGCCCACCGAGCTGGCCGCCTCCAAGCGCGAGGGCCGTCCCCTGACCGACAAGTGGACGTTTTCCACCAACGGCGTGTCCATCCAGGGCCGCTACGGCATCCCCTGCGTAGGCTTCGGCCCCGGTGCCGAGTCTCAGGCACACGCTCCCAACGAGGTGACCTTCAAGCAGGACCTGGTGACCTGCGCCGCCCTGTACGCCGCCGTTCCCGGCCTGTACAAGCCCGAGAACAAGGACGGCTCCGCCACCAGCTTCCGCCAGGAGCTGACCGGCAACGACATCAAGTAATCATACGCCATATACGTTATATTAAACATACAAGGAGAACGATCAAAATGAGCAAGACTGTTGAACTGGCACGTCATCTGTCTACCCTGAACATCAACAATATGTACAAGACCGATTTCTATTGGACTTGGGACAAGACCGACGACGAGATCGACGCTATCTTCACCGTGGCCGACGCCCTGCGCGACCTGCGCGAGCGCAACAAGAGCACCCGTGTGTTCGATTCCGGCCTGGGCATCTCCATCTTCCGCGACAACTCCACCCGTACCCGCTTCTCCTTCGCCTCCGCCTGCAACCTGCTGGGCCTGGAGGTCCAGGACCTGGACGAGAAGAAGTCTCAGATCGCCCACGGCGAGACCGTCCGCGAAACCGCGAACATGGTGTCCTTCATGGCCGACGTCATCGGCATCCGCGATGATATGTTCATCGGCGAGGGCCACAAGTATCAGAAAACCTTTATGGACGCCGTGAAGGAAGGCTACCGCGACGGTATCCTGGAGCAGCAGCCCACCCTGGTGAACCTGCAGTGCGACGTGGACCACCCCACCCAGTGCATGGCCGATATGCTTCACGTCATCCACTACTTCGGCGGCGTGGAGAACCTGAAGGGCAAGAAGGTCGCTATGACCTGGGCCTATTCTCCCTCCTACGGCAAGCCCCTGTCCGTGCCCCAGGGCGTGATCGGCCTGTTCACCCGCTTCGGCATGGACGTAACCCTGGCCCATCCCGAGGGCTATGACGTGATGCCCGAGGTGGAAGAGGTCGCCCGCAAGAACTGCGAGAAGTACGGCTCCAAGTTCCACAAGACCAACAGCATGGCCGAGGCCTTTAAGGATGCCGATATCGTGTATCCCAAGAGCTGGGCTTCCTACGCCGCTATGGAAGAGCGCACCAAGCTGTACGCCGCCGGCGACAAGGAAGGCATTGACGCACTGGAGAAGCGCCTGCTGGCCCAGAACGCCCAGCACAAGGATTGGGCCTGCACCGAAGAGATGATGAAGCTCACCAAGGACGGCAAGGCCCTGTATCTGCACTGCCTGCCTGCCGACATCACTGGTCTGAGCTGCGCCGAGGGCGAGGTGGACAACTCCGTGTTCGACCGCTACATCGTGCCTCTGTACAAGCAGGCCTCCTACAAGCCCTATATCATCGCCGCCATGATCTTCATGGCCCAGGTGAAGGATCCCGTCAAGGCCCTGATGGAGCTGGACGAGACCAAGGACACCCGCAAGAAGTTCTAAATAATCGACCCGATAGCGGGAGGGGCTCCCCCTCCCGCTATTTTCTGTCCCCTGCCGCATTTTTGTGTAAATGTTGTGGGTGATAGATATTGTGTACTGTATACAATCTGTGTTATACTATCTAAGCACCGTCTCCTCCTCGCCCCGAAAACGCCCTTTCCCCCTGCGCTTCAGAGCGGGCGCACGGAGACGAAAAAACGAAAACAGTGAGGTAGAGCATTATGTCTAAGAGAATCGTTATCGCGCTGGGCGGCAACGCACTGGGCAATACCGCCGCTGAGCAGCTCCAACTGGTCACCGAGACCGCCAAGTCCATCGTGGACCTGATCGCCGCAGGCAATGAAGTCGTGGTCGCCCACGGCAACGGCCCCCAGGTGGGTATGATCAATCTGGGCCTGTCCACCGCTGCCGAGGCCAAGGCCATCAAGGCCGATATGCCCTTCCCTGAGTGCGGCGCCATGTCCGAGGGCTACATCGGCTACCACCTGCAGCAGGCCATCGGCAACGAGCTGGCCAGCCGCGGTATGGACAAGCCCGTGGCCACCATCGTGACCCAGACCGTGGTGTCCAAGGACGACCCCGCCTTCCAGAACCCCACCAAGCCCGTGGGCGCTTTTTATGACAAGGAGACGGCGGACCGCATCGCCGCCGAGAAGGGTTACACCATGGTAGAGGACGCCGGCCGTGGCTATCGCCAGGTCGTTCCCTCCCCCAAGCCCTTTGACATCGTGGAAAAGGCCAGCATCAAGGCGCTGGTAGACGCCGGTCACGTGGTCATCGCCGTGGGCGGCGGCGGCATCCCCGTTATCCGCGAGGGCAGCAAGCTCTCCGGCACCCCTGCCGTCATCGACAAGGACTTCGGCAGCGAGCTGCTGGCCGAGCTGCTGGACGCCGATATGCTCATCATCCTGACTGCCGTGGAGAAGGTGGCCATCAACTACAACAAGCCCGATCAGAAGGGTCTGGACGATCTGACCCCCGCCGAAGCCTACAAGTACATGGAGGAGAACCAGTTTGCCAAGGGCTCCATGCTGCCCAAGGTCCAGGCCGCGGTGAAGTTCGCCGAGTCCAAGGCCGGCCGTACCGCCCTTATCACCCTGCTCGAAAAGGCCAAGGACGGTATCGAAGGCAAGACCGGCACCCGTATTCATCAGTAACGCGCTTATCCCTGCCATATGGAACGGGTATTTCGGAACGGGAAATTTCTATCAAATGCCGCATACTGCACAAGATTTACAAAGATTTTTTGTGCGTCAGAAATAAATTTTGCCGTAATTCACATTTTCTGTTGAAATCGGCGGTGAAATCCTGTATAATACCCACGTTCTTATGAGTCGCGTGAATACCGGGCCGGACGCCCGTTGTTCAGGCGCGCGCCAAATTTGCCTTACTTTTAGGCGTGCGTCACATATTTTAAGGAGGAAAACAAGAATGAAAAAGTTCCTTGCAATGCTCCTCGCCCTGGTCATGGCTCTGAGCCTGGTGGCCTGCGGTGAGAAGAAGGACGACACTCAGGGCAACGGCGACGGTGATGGCACCGCTGCCAAGGTCAAGGTCGGCTTCATCACCCTGCATGATGAAAACTCCACCTATGACAAGAACTTCATCGATGCCGCCAAGGAAGCCTGCGCCAACCTGGGTCTGGTCGAGAATGAGGATTACTTCATCAAGACCAACGTGGGTGAGACCGAGCAGTGCGCCGAGGTCGCCGCTGATCTGGTGGATGCCGGCTGCAACATCATCTTTGCCGACAGCTTCGGTCATGAGCCTTACATGATCGAGGTTGCCAAGGCGAACCCCGAGGTGCAGTTCTGCCACAGCACCGGTACCCGCGCTCACACCGAGGGTCTGGCCAACTACCACAATGCCTTCGCCTCCATCTATGAGGGCCGCTATCTGGCCGGTATCGCTGCCGGTCTGAAGCTGAACGCGATGATCGAGGCCGGCGACATCAAGGCTGAAGAGGCCAAGATGGGCTATGTGGGTGCCTTCACCTACGCCGAAGTGGTTTCCGGCTACACCTCCTTCTATCTGGGTGCCAAGTCCGTCTGCCCCACCGTCACCATGGATGTGACCTTCACCGGCAGCTGGTACGATGAGACTCTGGAGAAGGAAGGCGCCGAGAAGCTGATCCAGGGCGGCTGCAAGCTGATCAGCCAGCACGCCGACTCTCTGGGTGCTCCTACCGCCTGCGAGAACGCCGGTGTTCCCAACGTTTCCTACAACGGCTCCACTCAGGCTGCCTGCCCCAACACCTACATCATCTCCTCCCGCATCAACTGGGCGCCCTACTATGAGTATGCCATCAAGGCTGTCATGGACGGCACCGCCATCGATGTTGACTGGACCGGCACTCTGGCCACCAACTCTGTGGTCCTGACCGACCTGAACACCACCGTGGCCGCCGAAGGCACTGCCGAGGCCATTGCCGCTGCTACCGAGAAGCTGGAGAAGGGCGAGATTCACGTGTTCGATTGCTCCACCTTCACCGTGAAGGGCGAGACTCTGACCTCCTACCAGGCTGACGTCAACGCCGACAGCGATAACACCCCCGACACCGAGGTCGTGCATGACGGTTACTTCGCTGAGTCCGAGAAGCGTTCCGCTCCTTACTTCGATCTGGAGATCGACGGCATCAACCGTCTGGATGTCAACTACGGCGGCTAATAGCCAGGTTTTCCAACAGCATATTGCACCACAACGAGGTGGGCTGCACAGGCAGCCCACCTCTTGCTTTTTCCCTCCTACACGCGGCTTTGACGATTTACACAAAGAGAATGACTCTTTCTTGTGTAACCTCACATTCTTTGTATATACCTGACAAATTTTTTGCTGATTTTGATTTACAACGCTCACCATGTATGGTAGAATAAGTCGTATGGAATTTATCCCCGGCGTATTCGAGGTGTTGCAGCCATCTGCGCCGAAAGAAAGGATGACAGCCTTGGAAAAGAAATGCGCGATCAGAATGGAGAACATCACCAAGCGGTTCGGCAGCAAGGTCATCGCAAACAAAGATGTAAACCTTGAACTGTACGAAGGCGAGATCCTGTCCCTGCTGGGCGAGAACGGCAGCGGCAAGACCACGCTGATGAACATGCTCTCCGGCATCTACTTCCCCGACGAGGGACAGATCTACGTCCACGACAAGCCTGTGACCATCGCATCTCCCAAGGATGCCTTCGATCTGGGTATCGGCATGATCCACCAGCACTTCAAGCTGGTCGACCTGTTCACCGCCACCGAGAATATCATCCTCGGCCTGGAGGGCAAGCTTGACCTGAACAATGCACGTCAAAAGGTCAAGGACATCTGTGATAAGTACGGCTTTGATATCGACCCGGACATGAAGATCTATGATATGTCTGTTTCCCAGAAGCAGACCGTGGAGATCGTCAAGGTGCTGTACCGCGGTGCCGATATTCTGATTCTGGACGAGCCCACCGCCGTGCTGACCCCGCAGGAGACGGACAAGCTGTTCGCCGTCATGCGCAACATGAAGGCCGACGGCAAGTCCCTCATCATCATCACCCACAAGCTCCACGAGGTGCTGGACGTGTCCGACCGGGTGGCCGTGCTCCGCAAGGGCGAATACATAGGCGACGTGCTGACCAAGGACGCCGACCAGCAGTCCCTGACCGATATGATGGTGGGCCACAGCGTGTCGTTGAATATCAACCGCCCCACCCCCGTGAATGTGGAGCCCCGGCTGAAGATCGAGGGGCTGACCGTGTTCGACGAGCTGGGTGTCAAGCGTTTGGACAACGTGAGCTTTACTGTTAACGCCGGCGAGGTGCTGGGCGTAGCGGGTATCGCCGGTTCCGGCCAGCGTGAACTGCTGGAGTCCATCGCGGGCCTGTATCCCGTCAGCTCCGGCACCGTGACCTATATCTCCCCGGAGACCAACGAGGAGAAAAATCTGGTGGGCATGGATCCCATGGACATTCGCAAGAGCGGCGTGGCCATGAGCTTTGTCCCCGAGGATCGTCTGGGCATGGGTCTGGTAGGCTCCATGGGCATGACCGGCAACATGATGCTCCGCTCCTGGCGCAAGGGTGCCAGCATTTTCCTGGACCGCAAAAATCCTGAGGCGCTGGCACAGCGCATCTGGCAGGAGCTGGAGGTCGTCACCCCCAGCACGAATTTCCCGGTACGCCGTATGTCCGGCGGTAACGTGCAGAAGGTCCTGGTGGGCCGCGAGATCGCCCAGCAGCCCTCTGTGCTGATGACCGCCTACGCTGTCCGTGGTCTGGACATCAATACATCTTACACCATCTACAACCTGCTGACCGAGCAGAAGATGAAGGGCGTCGCCGTTGTGTATGTAGGCGAGGATCTGGATGTGCTGCTGGAGCTGTGCGACCGGATCGTCGTCCTGTGCGGCGGTCAGGTCTCCGGCGTGGTGGACGGCCGCAAAACCAACAAGCTGGAAGTGGGCGCGCTGATGACCCGCGTGGAAGGAGGCAAGGCAGATGAATAAAAAAGGTTCGCTCTTTCATATTTCCAAGCGCGATGCGCTGCCTCTGCCCAAGGCACTGCTGATCCGCGGCGGTATCCTGCTGCTGGCACTGGTGTTCTGCGGACTGATCACCACCCTGCTGACCGGTCAGGATCCCATCGCCGTCTATGGCACGATCCTCAAGGGTGCCTTCGGCACCTCCCGTAAAATCTGGGTCACCGGACAGAATGTTGCCGTCTTGCTGGGTATCTCCTTAGCGGTAACGCCCGCATTCAAGATGCGCTTCTGGAACATCGGCGCCGAGGGACAGACCCTGATCGGCTGCCTGGCCACCACCACCTGCATGATCCTGCTGGGCGGCAAGGTCTCCAATTTCCTGCTGATCGTCATCTCTCTGGCGGCCGCGCTGCTGGCCGGCGCCGTATGGGGCTTCCTGCCCGCCTTCTTCAAGGCCAGATGGAACACCAACGAGACGCTGTTCACCCTGATGATGAACTACATCGCCATGCAGCTGGCCTCCTACTTTATCATCATATGGGAGGTGCCCAAAGGCGCCGGTAAGATCGGCATCATCAACCAGGCTTCCGAGGCCGGCTGGCTGCCCCGCATCGGCGGACAGGCACAGCTGCTCCCCATTCTGGTGGTCGCACTGCTGACCGGCATGATGTATATCTATCTCACATACAGCAAGCACGGTTATGAGATCGCCGTGGTGGGCGAGAGCCAGCGCACCGCCAGCTATGCCGGCATCAAGGTGGATCGCGTGATCATCCGCACCATGGTACTCTCCGGCGCGATCTGCGGCCTGATGGGATATATCCTGACCGCCGGAATCAGCCACACCCTGACCACCACCATCGTGGACAGCCGCGGCTTTACCGCCGTCATGGTGTCCTGGATGTCCAAGTTCAACCCCTTCATCATGATCGCCGCCTCCCTGCTGCTGGTGACCATGGATCGCGGTGCCGGCGAGATCTCCACCGCCTTCAGCCTGAACCAGTCCTTCGCGGATATTCTGACCGGTATCATTCTGTTCTTCATCATTGCTACCGAGTTCTTCATCACCTACAAGGTCACTCTGCGCAAGAGCAGCAAAAAGGAGGCGTAACGGATGGGCTTCGACTTTGTATCCTTCTTCCCCCGCGCGGTCATGCAGGGTATCCCCCTGCTGTTCGGCAGCACCGGCGAGATCCTCACGGAGAAGTCCGGTAACCTGAACCTGGGTATTCCCGGCATCATGTACGTGGGCGGCATCAGCGGCGTTATCGGCTCGTTCTTCTATGAGCAGGCCGCCGGCGGGCAGCTGAACGGCTTTCTGGCCATCATGATCCCCATCCTGTGCTCCCTGCTGGGCTCCCTGCTGATGGGTCTGCTCTACTGCTTCCTGACCGTCACCCTCCGCGCCAACCAGAACGTCACCGGTCTGGCTATGACTACCTTCGGCGTGGGCGTAGGCAACTTCTTCGGTGGCTCCCTCATCAAGCTGACCAACAGTGAGGTTCCCTCCATCGCCCTGGCCAACACCAGTCTGTACTTCAAGACCACGTTGCCCGGCGCCGACAGCACCGGCTGGTTCGGAGAGCTGTTCCTGTCCTACGGCTTTTTGGCCTATGTGGCCATCATCATCGCCTTGGGCGCCTCCTACTTCCTGAACCACACCCGTCCCGGCCTGCACCTGCGCGCCGTGGGCGAGAGCGCCTCTACCGCCGACGCCGCTGGCATCAACGTCACCAAGTACAAGTACCTGGCCACCTGCATCGGCTCCATGATCGCGGGCCTGGGCGGACTGTACTACGTCATGGACTACGCCAACGGCGTGTGGTCCAACAACGCCTTCGGTGACCGCGGCTGGCTGGCCATCGCGCTGGTCATCTTCACCATCTGGCGTCCCAATGTCAGTATTCTGGCCTCCATCCTGTTTGGTGGTCTGTACATTCTGAACATCTATCTGCCCACCGGCGCACAGATGGCTGTCAAGGAGCTGTACAAGATGCTGCCCTACGTCATCACTCTGATCGTGCTGATCATCGTGTCCCTGCGTAAAAAGCGGGAGGATCAGCCCCCTGCGTCCCTCGGTCTCTCCTACTTCCGCGAGGAACGCTGACCTGATAATGAAAAGAGTAGGCCGCTTTGCGGCCTGCTCTTTTTTCCTACCCATCTATCACCATAAGGAGGAATTACCGTGTCCACCCTGCTCATTAAGAACATTCACCAGCTGGTCACCTGCGACGACGAAGACCGCGTACTGCATAACGCGGACCTTTACTGTGAGGATGGCTTCATCAAGTCCATCGGCACGGCGCTGGACATCAGCGCCGACGAGGTCATCGACGGCATGATGAACGGCTACAAGGACATCGCCGTTGTCTACTCCGGCGACGCGGCCGTGGTGCTTGATGAAAACGAAGACATGAGCTTCTATATGCCCTCCCAGGGCACGAACATCTGGTGCGATGCCATGGTCATTCCCCAAAATGCCGAGAATCCCAAGCTCGCCCACGAGTTCATCAACTATATGCTCACCTATGAGGCCGCATTTGACAATACGGAGACGGTGGGGTATACTTCTCCCAACGCAGAGGTCTTTGAGGAGATGACCTCCTCCGAGGACCTTTACGCAGAAAATGCCGCCTACCTTCCCCGCTCCGGCTACGAGAAGGACGAGATGTTCCACGACAACCAGACGCTCATGCGTGAGCTGAGCAAGCTCTGGATCAAGGTCAAGGCAGCCAAGTAAAAACATCGCACGAAAGAAAGGAATCAAACCCATGCAGATCGGAGACACTTACGAATACAAAAATGTCGTCACCAAGGAGATCACCGCCGGCGCGCTCGGCTCGGGCGGACTGGACATCTTCGCCACGCCCTTCCTCATTTGCTGGATGGAGGCCGCGGCCTACTACTACATGAAGGAGCAGCTTCCCGAGGGCAAGAGCAGCGTCGGCACGATGGTCAACGTCCGCCACGTTTCCCCCTCCCCCATCGGCGCGGAGATCACCGCCAAGGCCGAGCTGATCGCCATTTCCGAGAACGGCAAGATGTATACCTTCAAGGTCG
>ENA-ORNF01003501-ORNF01003501.1-human-gut-metagenome-genome-assembly--contig:-NODE-3501-length-10175-cov-6.554941_pt1 | contig 10175 bp, 10 predicted proteins | sample MGYA00242110_ERZ509012 | MGnify/ENA primary metagenome ERZ509012 (study PRJEB26280, sample SAMEA2338714) | human gut metagenome | biome: human gut; feature: human-associated habitat; material: faeces... | reverse complement strand
GAGTTCGTCCGGTTTACGGCAGCCCTACGTTACGAGCCATGCCCTCAATTCATAAATGTGTCGCAAAGGACGCTCCACATTTATTGGCAATTCTCCGCAATGAGCCTTGCGTAACCCTCTATTCACTTTACAATTGACTTCTTCACAACACCGATTCCCAGCGGATAAGGGCCGGTGTGTACTCCAATGGTGGCACCGATCTGGAAAATATGAATATCCTCTATGGGATAGCCTTTTTCTCTCAGCCGGGCAAGCAATCTGCTGCGGAATTCCACAGCTTCTTCATAATCATAGCCGTATCCTATGCAGATACTGTAATGATCAATATCTGTCTTCTCCTCTGCCAGATATGCCAACAGCAGATCAATCGTCTTATCCACAGTCTTGCGGCGGCTTCTGCCGATACCAGAGGGAAAGATTTCTCCCTCTTTTAAGGTAATGATGGGCTTGATTCCTAACAGGCTGCCTGCTACACTTGCCACCTTGCCGATCCGTCCACCATGCTTTAAATATTCCATATTTCCCACGGTAAAAAAGATTCTGCCGGAGCTCTTGATCTCATTCAGGCGGTCAATACTCTCCTGGTAACTTTTCCCTGCATCTCTGAGCCGTACTGCCTCCAATACATAGATGCCCTGGAGAACGGTATTCACGGTGGAATCGCAGACATAAATCTGTGCCTCTGGATATTCTTCTTCCAGAATTGCTTTGGCATTCAGTGCAGACTGCATGGAACCGCTGAATTTGGTAGTGATACAGATGCAGATGACCGGAGTCCCCACCTTGACAAAAGGAAGAAACGCATCTACATAATCCTGCACAGAAGGCATAGAAGACTTCGGATACACATCCGGATGATCCACCATCTCCTGATAGAATTCACGGACACCGATCTCTACCATTTCCTTCTGATATTTTCCCTCTTCAAAAGATACATAGAAGGGAACTACTGTGATATTTTTCTCTTTGGTAAGTTCCACGGGAAGATCGCAGGAACCATCTGATATAATATGAAATGCTTCGCTCATTCTCACATACACCTTTCTACTTCTTTGCAGAGTTTAGCTTACCACGTTGTAGAGCAAAAAGCAATGAGTTTTTGGCATTGTATCTCAGTTCGTGGTATTTTAAGTCTTTTTATGTAGTTTTTATAACTACATAATTTTAAATTCTCACTTGCGAATTGTTTTTTGGCTGAATAAAATTTATTTTCAATGATAAGTGCAAAAACGTAAGAAACAACCATTATAACTACGGATATAATGATTTTGAAAGAGCAATTCTACGATAGGTGGACTTATATCTACGGAAAAGGAGTTGTTCTAAATGAAAAAAAGCATAAAATATAATCATGACAAATGGCATTATTTACAATTAGGGAGGAGTAAGTGTCAATGGATCAAGAAAAGATTGGAATATTCATATCTACATTAAGAAAAGAACAAGGAATGACACAACAGCAATTAGCTGAAGCCATAGGTGTCAGCAACAAAACAATATCCAAGTGGGAATGTGGTAGAGGAATGCCAGAGTTAGCATTGATTGTTCCTTTATGTCATATTTTACAAACTAATATTAATGAATTATTATCAGGTGAACATCTGTTGGAAAATGGATACACAGAAAGAGCCGAAACAAATATGATGAATCTTCTCCAAGAAACACAAAATAGCAAAAAGAAAAGTCGAAGTTCATTATTTGCTTTTGGAGTAGCCATAATAACATTTTTATTCGTCATCTTATATGCTGTTATTGCAAATATGGGAATCAGTATGAATATGCTTTTTATGGATGTTCCTACATTTTTAAGTATGCTTTTAGCTACAGCAGTATTTTTGATTGGGACAAATTTAGGTGCCCCATTTTTCGAATCATTTAGATTCTTTTTTCGGAGGGGAAAAACAGTATCAAAAAGGCAATTGTTTCAAGCAAAATCAGCTATAAAGCTTGCTGGAATTACATTTTTAGGAACGGGAGTCCTTGAAAGTTGTATCGGTTTTATGGCAATTCAGCCAATGGGTGAAGGAACACTTCTTCTCAAAGAATTAAGTATATCAATTTCAATCGCATTAAATGGAATTTTATATGGATTAATTGGTTTTTTGTTATTGTTACCGATTCGAGTTAAATTAGAAATAATGTATATGCAGAATTCGGAAAACGTTGAGAGTGAGTAGAAATACATAGCTACATAAAGAAATAAACTATATGATGAAAGAGGTGTTTCCAATGAATTTGATATGAAATATTTTAGAAGAATTGCCATTATTGTTAACTTTTTACAAACATACAGAAAACCAAATATTACAAAGTTGTAATATTGTCATCATTGACAACGGAGGAAATGAATCTGAAAAGAGTAATAATCATTTTAGTTGCTACATTTGCACTATTTACCGATTATATACATGTCAATGCACATCCGAATTGCGAAACTTTTTCTGTCAATCAGCTTGAAAATGATAATTCGTTTATTGAACTTATGACAACTAATCCAGAGGCAATTTATGAGAAATATAATAATGTCATTGATATTCAAGAGGTGCCTTTAGAAGAGGAGATAAATGGATGCGTAGAGGCTTATGAATATGATGAAACCGGTCTGATAGAAGAATTAGATTACAATGTAAAATTAAATAGAATTGTATATCAAAGTAATTCAAACACCGTATATTCTGTTAGTGCAAATACGTCAACATTATATATTTTAACTGCAGAGGCGAGTTCAAAAACATCAGAAGATTCCTTAACAGACGATGGTGTAACATTGAAAGGGTGTATTGGATGGAATGATGTATTAGGGATAGGTAATAGCTTTGAATATGCTAGCGGAAGCAGAAGTGGGTCGATTTCAGGTGAAGGATATTATCAGGCATTAAGAGGAACTCACACTTTGTGTTATGGTAATTTTGCCACTAGCTTTTATAGTACGAGCCAAGATGCTGATACTTCAGGCACACAATTTAGACTAATTGTTAGATCAGGTACAACTAGTGGTTCAACAGTACAACTTAATTTCACCACTAGCATATTCGATTAAAATCAACTGAACTTTCACTATTATGCACAAATGTGTTTGGTGGACAATTAAAATATTAAATGGTAACAAATATTCTAGGCTAAATGAATTGTAAATTTGGGAATATAGGGCTCCTAAGTAAGGTGACTATTTCACTTTCATTACATAGATGTTGATGGGTGGGAAATCCCGTAAATGTTGGAAAGTTAGAGAAATACACGAATTAATTTGATTTTTTATGCGATATTTGTCGATAAAAGTCCTTCAACTAGCGCCTTTCTTCGGTTGACATTCTGCTGTTCTACCGATATACTAAAGTTGTTAACCACCAATTTTCTTGGTTAACATTGCCTGTCAGAAGAATGCCCCCTTCATTCTCTGACAGTAACAACAACCCGGCAGGTAATCCTGTCGGGGTGCTTTGCTTTGTTCTATATTTATATGGAGTAATCCAGATTCTCCAGTCTCTTTTTTCTACGTTCCACCAGATCTGCGATCGTCACGCCATCCACTACTTTATTCACAGCATTATACAGTTCCTGCCATACCTCCAGGGTCTCACAGGTGTCACAGCGTTCACAGATGTCCGCACCATCTTCCAGACAGGCCACCGGTGCCAGCGATCCTTCCGTCAGCCGCAGGATCATTCCTACAGTGTAATCCGACGGATCCTTGGCAATACGGTAACCGCCCTGTGCACCGCGGACGCTCTTCACATATCCTGCCTTATTCAGCACAGCAATGATCTGCTCCAGATACTTTTCGGAAATCCCCTGTCTGGCAGCGATCTCTTTTACCTTGATACATTCTCCGGTGTTGTTCAACGCCAGATCCAGCATGACACGTACTGCATATCTTCCCTTGGTTGAAATTTTCATCCTATCCTCATTTCCGAGCATTGTCCTGCTCTGTTTCACTTTTAATATCAGCCTGCTTACACCAAAGCGGTTCTGAACTACTCCGATTTTTCTACGTTTTCCACAGATTCTACCTTATTTTTCTTTTCCTATAGTTCATATAGGATTTGTGGAAACAGCAGAAAAATCAGGAGAGCACACACTTGAATGCTGTTCGGAGAAATCTCCTCCCATTCCACGGAATGCTCTCCAGATTTTCGTATTACTTATGTTGTATTACATGCAAATCCGTTTCACTTTACTTGTAAGGAATAACGCCGCCGTTGTAATTATCGTTGATGAACTGCTTAATCTCATCGGATTTCAGGGTATCTACCAGAGCCTTGATCTTAGGCAGATTCTCGTTACCTTCCTTCACAGCGATCACGTTAACATAGGTAGCTGCTGCTTCGGAATCAGCGCTCTCATACAACAGTGCATCTTCTGCAACGGTCAGTCCTGCTTCCATAGCATAGTTGCCATTCAGGACACCAAAGGATACCTCGGGAAGGGTTCTGGGAACCTGTGCTGCTTCCAGCTCTACAAAGGTGATGTTGTGAGGGTTCTCAACGATATCCTTGGCAGTAGCGGTCAGACCTACACCATCCTTCAGGGTGATGTAACCGTTATCCTGTAACAGTAACAGGGCACGTGCCTCGTTTGTGGTATCGTTGGGTACTGCGATGGTTGCATTGTCAATGTTGTCCAGGCTGGTCTCGGTTCCGGGATACAGTCCGAAAGGCTCATAGTGGATACCGCCGGCATTTACCAGGTGGGTACCCTTCTCCTCGTTGAAACTCTCCAGATAAGGGATATGCTGGAAGTAGTTGGCATCGAAATCACCGGACTCTACTACTAAATTAGGCTGTACATAGTCATCAAAAATCTGAATCTCCAGAGTATAACCCTGCTCCGCTAACAGAGGCTTTGCTGCCTCCAGGATCTCTGCATGAGGTACTGCACTTGCAGCTACCTTGATAGTGGTATCGGTGTCAGCTACTTCCTTGCTTTCTGTTGCCTCGGTAGTCTGGGCAGCGGTTTCCTGGTTAGCTGTTGTTGCAGCTGCCTCGCTGGTCTGAGTAGCTGTTTCGTTGCTGCCACAGCCGGTCAGTGCGCTCACGGACAATGCTGCAACTGCAATCAAAGCGATTACTTTCTTTTTCATAATACTTCTCCTCCTAAATCTTTTGGTAAAAAATTTTAGTCTATTGAATCAGATGCCTTACATCTGCCTCAATCTTTTCGTTTTCCCTAACGGGTTCTCTTGTCCAGCTTCTTGGATAACTTCATTCCAACATATTGCATCAGCTGTACCAGCACTATCAGTAATACCACAGTCACCCACATGATGCTGCTATCGTAACGGTAGTACCCGTAACGGATTGCGATATCACCCAGTCCGCCACCGCCTACGATACCCGCCATAGCGGAGTATCCCAGGATCGTACCCAGGGCAATCGTTACATTGACGATCAGGGAAGTCTTTGCCTCTCCGATCATTACTTTCCAGATGATGGTCCAGAGGTTCGCTCCCATGCTCTGTGCCGCCTCAATAACGCCGTGATCCACTTCCAACAGAGAGGACTCTACCATTCTGGCTATAAACGGTGCCGCTGACAGTGTCAGCGGAACGATCGTTGCGGTCGGTCCATAGCTTTTTCCTACGATGATCCGTGTCAACGGCTGAATCACGATCAGCAAAATCAAAAACGGAAAGCTTCGAACAACATTCACAACCACATCTAATACCTTATAAATAATCCTATTCGGTCGAAGTCCCTTCGGTGCGGTAATTACCAGGGCAATTCCCATCGGCAGTCCGAGCACATACCCCATAAACGTTGTTGCCAACGTCATGTACAAAGTAACAAAGATGCCTTCCACCACCATCATAGTCGTTGCATTATCCCACATAGTCTTTCAGCTCCTCCACTTCCAGTTTTCTCTCCTGTAAATAATGAACCATCTTGTTCGCTGCCATTTCATCCTCCGGCAGCTGTAAGATCATCTGTCCATGAGCGATACCGCCGATGTCCTTGGTATCCGCTAACAGGATGTTGACGGGAGCCTTGCACTCCAGCACCATGTTAGCGATCACCGGTTCAAAAGAAGAGTTCTCGGTAAACACAATGCGGATGCAGCGTTTTCCGGACATTTCCTTTGCTTTGGGATCCACCATAAATACCAGCTTTCTTGCGGCTGCGGACTGAGGTCTGGAAAATACCTCCTCCACCGTACCGTGCTCTGCCAGTTCTCCGGCATCGATAATGGCTACATGGGAACAGATCTCCTGTACCACGGCCATCTCATGGGTGATGATCACGATGGTGATGCCATACTGTCTGTTGATGTCCTGTAATAATTTCAGGATTTCCTTGGTCGTCGTGGGATCCAGGGCACTGGTCGCCTCGTCACACAGCAGGATCTTCGGCGTATTGGCCAATGCTCTTGCAATAGCGACCCGCTGCTTCTGTCCGCCGGACAACTGGGAAGGATAAGCATCTGCCTTTTCCTTCAGTCCTACGATCTCCAGAAGCTCCATAGCACGCTTTCTGGCCGCCTGCTTCTTCACACCTACGATCTCCATGGGGAAGCATACGTTGTCAAGTACACTTCTCTGCATGAGCAGATTGAAATGCTGAAAGATCATTGCGATGCCTGTACGCACTTTACGGAGTTCAGCTTCTGTCAGGATTGAAAGATCCTGATCTTCTACCACTACGGTTCCGGTGGTAGGCTTCTCCAGATAGTTCAGACAACGCACCAGGGTAGACTTTCCGGCACCACTCATACCGATGATGCCGTAGATGTCTCCTTTATTGATATCCAGGCTGATGCCCTTCAGAGCCTCTACCTGATTATCTTTACCAATAAAAGTTTTTGTTACATTCTTGATCTGAATGATCGGTTCCATAAGTTCCTCCATTCCAGGTTCGTGCTTTTAAGGGGAGAAAAGCGCAAATTCCTTGAATTCCTAGTACCATGCCATACATTCTAACACAAGAATGCAAGTCTGTCCAGTTCTGTAAATTTCGTCTTAAGCTTCTGCAAACATCGGTGTGGACAGGTATCTGTCACCGGAATCAGGAAGTAATGCCACAACCGTCTTACCTGCATTTTCAGGGCGTTTTGCGATCTGTGCTGCTGCATACAGAGCTGCGCCGGAGGTGATTCCTACCAGGATACCTTCCTTGTGTGCGATCAGACGGCCGGTGGTAAATGCCTGATCTGTAGTCACGGTAAAGATTTCATCATAAATGCCTGTATTTAATACAGAAGGAACGAATCCTGCACCGATACCCTGCAGCTTATGAGGTCCGGGCTGTCCGCCGGAAAGTACAGGAGAGTCTGCAGGCTCTACCGCTACGATCTTCACATTAGGATTCTTGGATTTTAAATAAGTACCGATACCAGTCACGGTTCCGCCGGTACCAACACCTGCTACAAAGATGTCAACCTTGCCGTCAGTATCTTCCCAGATCTCGGGACCTGTAGTCGCTGCATGTGCAGCAGGGTTCGCAGGGTTATCGAACTGTCCGAGGATCACGGCGCCCGGAATGGATTTCTCGAGTTCCTCTGCCTTGGCGATAGCGCCCTTCATGCCTTTGGCACCTTCGGTCAGCACCAGTTCTGCACCGTAAGCCTTCAGGAGATTCCGGCGTTCCACGCTCATAGTCTCGGGAAGGGTCAAAATAGTTCTGTAGCCTTTGGCTGCTGCCACACTTGCCAGACCGATACCGGTGTTGCCGGAGGTAGGCTCGATGATGGTGGAACCTTCTTTTAAGAGGCCTTTCTTCTCAGCGTCCTCGATCATTGCCAGTGCGATTCTGTCCTTAACGCTTCCTGCGGGATTGAAGTACTCCAGCTTTGCCAGAAGTTCTACGCCTTCAATGTTCTGGTCTTTCAAGTAGTTGTTTACTTTTAAAAGGGGTGTATGTCCGATCAGCTGGGTTGCGGATGTGTAAATCTTGCTCATAATAGAATCCTCCTTAAATTTGAAAATTGTTATCGTTTTTGTTTTCCTACTTATCTGATAGGGATGTTGTGAATTTATACTATACTATTCCGCTAGGAATGTCAATCATTATTTTGAAAATTTTTGAGAGTTGTGCCGTGGAGCGGAAAATGGTATGATTTAGATAATATGATGTCGGGGTCAAAAGCCCCCGACTTTGATGCCTGCGGATTGTTCCGTGCTACGCACTCCCACAATCCTACCCTCTATTCGCAAAACCGCTGCTTCGTAGCTTTCTTGAATAACATGCTTGCATGTTATTTGCTCATGGTGGTTACTTTTATTCTGCCAGACCACGTACATATTCTTTAAAGAGTTGTCCTCTGACCTCATAATTAGGGAACATGCCCCAGCTTGCACAGGCAGGGGATAAAAGTACCGCATCCCCGGGCTCTGCCAGTTCCGTACACAGTTTCAGACATTCCTCATAAGTATCTGCAAAACGTATCCTGTCGAACCCGTGCTTTCTGGCACACCCGGCAATCTTTTCTCTGGTCTGTCCGATCAGTACCAGCCACTTTACCTTGTCGTCAAAGCTTTCGATCCACTCATCATATTCGCTCTGTTTGTCATAACCTCCGCCGATCAGAATCGTGGGCTTACTCATTGCCTTAATGCCCTGAATGGCAGCATCCGGGTTGGTTCCCTTAGAATCGTTATAATAATCCACACCCCCTTTGGTGGCTACAAATTCGATTCTGTGCTCTACCGCATGGAATCTGCGGATCACGGCAAGGATAGTCTCCATGGGCACCTGCATGCCTTCAGCAATGGCAATGGCCGCCATCACATTCTCCACATTGCACAGGCCTACCAGATTCATATCCTTGTGAATATCCATCAGTTCCGTTTCTGCGCCGTTCACACTCTTCACGATTTTGTCACTGCGCAGGAAATAGCCGTTCTGCAGTTCCTGATGTGAGGAAAACAGCACCGGTGTGGCAGGGCATCTATCTGCAAAATCTCTGGTATAATCATTGTCATAGTTCAGGACACAGATATCCTTTTTTGTCTGATGGGAAGCTACTGCTTCTTTGGCTGCCACATAGGCCTCCATGGTATGATGTCTGTTTAGGTGATCCGGTGTAATGTTCAGAATTGCTGATACTACCGGATGGAATGTATGTATGGTCTCCAGCTGGAAAGAACTGATCTCTCCCACAGTGACACTGTCCTTAGATGTCTTCGTTACCTCCAGCGTATAGGGGTTGCCGATATTACCCACTACAAAGGTCTTCTCCGCACCGAAATGAGCCTTCATGATCTCGCCTGTCAGTGTCGTGGTGGTAGTCTTTCCGTTAGTGCCGGTAATGGCGATCACTCTGCCCTGTTCCGCAAGAAATCCCAGTTCAATCTCTCCCAGGATCTGTACCCCACGGTCTCTCATACGGTTCACCAGCGGAATATCCGTAGGCACTCCCGGGCTTAATACTGCCGCCTGAATGCTCAGTTCTACCTCCTCCGGCAGTTTTCCGGCAATGCAGCCTGCCTTACTTCCCTCGGGAAGTCTCGTCTCCAGGTCTTCCTTTGTTAATTTATCACTGCTGTCATACAGAACCACGTCTGCATGGTATTTTTCCAATAACTCTACCGCACCGACTCCGCTGATACCGGAACCAATGACCAGAACTTTCTGCCCTTCTAACATTTTACTTACCATACCTTTCTGTAAAAGTCCATTAGTTCATTATAACGCATTCCCTACAAATGGGGAAGAGATTTTTACAGGAGACTTACGCAAAGAAGCCCTCCAACATATATATGTCGGAGAGCTCCGGTTCATTCCAGTTTCTGTGTACAATAATCTTCAGTTCTATGCTTCTACGATCAGATATCTGCCGTCTCCGATATCGAACACTTCATCTGCCTCCAGGATTTCATCATCCACAGCGCCGTCCACATCCATGCCGGCCTCATCAAAATACTCGATGACATCCTCCACGGAATCTACCACGACTGCCATGCACTCTTCCAGAAAATCTTCTGCCTCATCCAGGGTCTCTGCTACAGCTTCCGGAAAAAGCTGGAGCTGTTTGTCCAGAAAGCATTCCAGTACCGCATCATCATACTCACGCATATTATTACCTCCAAATTCTTATGAACTGTCCAATCTGTTTTCATCATAATATGGATATGGAGTTACGTCAATTAGTAATTCGATATAGATGTAAATATAGAGTTAGTGACCGTAGCCATTTCTATTGCTTTGGTGCAAATCGCATCAAAATAGCAAAATCAGTACAAA
>ENA-ORNF01003492-ORNF01003492.1-human-gut-metagenome-genome-assembly--contig:-NODE-3492-length-10199-cov-4.094046_pt1 | contig 10199 bp, 7 predicted proteins | sample MGYA00242110_ERZ509012 | MGnify/ENA primary metagenome ERZ509012 (study PRJEB26280, sample SAMEA2338714) | human gut metagenome | biome: human gut; feature: human-associated habitat; material: faeces... | reverse complement strand
TGGAAGCGTTTTAGAAAATGGGGCGGTATTCCGACAGGTTTGACGCAGAACGTGGGCGATTTTCTTCGTTCTGAGGAGATTGAAGGTATTTTGGGTAACAGCGATTTTGTGTATCTGTTAAACCAGAATGCCAAAGATCAGGCAATTCTCGCTGATAAACTGGGACTTTCTGATAAGCAACTTTCCTATGTCACCAACTCCGAGCCGGGAAGTGGTCTGATACTGTTTGATAACGTGATAATTCCCTTCGTGGATAAATACCCGACAGACACCAAGACCTACAGAATTATGAATACCAAGCCGGAGGAATCGGTGCAGAAGGAGGACGCAGTGTAAATGGCAGAAAAGAGACAGAAGAAGCAGGCGGCAAAGGCATTTGAAAAAGAGACATTTTCCAAAGATAAGGAAGTGACTGGAGCAAAACATACAGAACACAGGCAGGATAACACCTTTTCTGCGGAAAATCAGTTTAGTGTCAGCGAGAAGCCTGTGAGCAATCTGCCACGGGATGCGAACCATGGCAGTGATACAAAAAATGTAACTTCTGGTCACAATGTCCAAAAGTCGGAAACTGGAGCAGAGAGAAAAACGGGCAATAAAAAGAAATATTACCGTCAGTTGCAACAGCAACAGAACACTTCTGGTCACAGCGTCCAGAAGTCGGAAGCCGAAGCGGAAAAGGCATTCTTAAAGGAAAACAGCTTCATGCAGGACGAGCAGACTGATTTTGAGACTTCTTCTGACAGTACAATAGAAAATAAGGCTCATGTCAGGGATACCTACCAACGGTCTGAGGAAAAAGGAAAATATCACAAAGGGCGTGTGCAGAGAGAACACGCACACAGAGAGCGTGCAAAGTCAGAAAATGCAAAGCAGTCCGATTATGGAGATTTTCAGACAAAGGATGCCACATTTTCGCAGGGGCAGACGGAAGAATTTACCGACAGAAAAGTACAGAAGGCTTTTGATAAGTCGGAAAAGAGCCGCCGAAAGTTGCAGAAAGCAAAGGACAAGATGCCGACAAAGCGGCAGTATGAGATGAAACGTGTCTTTGATGAACAGAACGGAAAAGCAAAATATATCGTAGTTCCGGTGGATGTGGAGAAGCCATTTAAGCAGGATGGTCTGGGAAAGACTGCGGTTCATAAGCTGCAAACGGAAAATATGTATTTTGTGCATCGTAAGATTGCAGAAACAGAAAGGGACAATTCTGCGGTTGAGGGTGCACACAAGACGGAACAGCGTGCCGAGGACATTTATCACTATATGAAGTATCACCGCAAGAGCAAGGCACAGAGAAAGCGTGACCGCTTAGAGCGATTGCAGAAAAAGCAGGTCACAGCAGATATGAAGCTGGAGTATGAGAAATTCATCAGTGAAAATCCACATCTAAAGGGCAACAGTCCAAAGAAACAGTTACAAAGGCAGCTACAGAAACAGCGCATCAAGCGTGAGTATGCCAAGGCAAGGCGGGTAGGAGCAGAAGCCAAGACTGCAAAGGAAACATTTACAAAGACAGCCAATGCTGCAACCGGGATTGCAAAGAAGTTACAGGAAATTGCCACGAAAAATAAAACACTGATTATCACAGTGGGTATTTTTGCACTTCTGCTCATTATGATCATGTCGGCACTATCAAGCTGCGGTTCCATGTTTACCGGAACTGTGACAACAACGATGGCAAGCACATATCTTAGCCTTCCGGCAGAGATTGATGCAGCAGATTTATCTTTTACAGAAAAGGAAATGGAACTGCAAAATAAGATTGACCGGATTGAAACTGATTATCCGGGATACGATGAATACGATTATAACCTTGGTGCAATCGGGCATGATCCGTACACACTGATCAGTTATCTTTCCGCAGTCCATACGGAATTTACTGCCGCAGGAATAGAGAGTGAGATTCAGGAATTATTTGATGCCATGTATTCACTCACTACCGAGGAAGTAGAGGAAACACGGACAAGGACAGTCACAAAGACCGGAACCAGAATAGTAACAAATCCGGACGGGACTACCCGTACCGAGGAATACGAGTATGAGGAGGAAGAAGAATATACCGTAACAATTCTTCGTGTCACACTTACGGTCACACCGCTTGAGAGCATTGTAGCCGGACGCATGGACAGCGAACAGACGGAAATTTTTGGAGCCTATACGGAGACAAAAGGCGGCTTACAGGTCTTTGCTTCTCCGGTTGATTATTACTGGTATTACTATATCAGCAGTTATTATGGCTACCGGAAAAATCCAAACACCGGAGCCGAGGAGCTTCACAGGGGTGTGGATATAGCGGTGCCGACAGGAACGTTTGTATATGCGGCACATGATGGAACGGTAACAGAAGCAACTTACGATTCCTATTATGGAAATTATGTGGTGATTACGGACAGTAAGGGATATACCACAAAATATGCCCACATGGACAGCTTAAATGTGTCCGCAGGGCAGAGTGTAAAAAAAGGTGACAATATAGGCAAAAGCGGAAATACAGGAAGCAGTACCGGAAGCCACCTTCATATCGAATGTCTGTATAACGGGGAATATTATAACCCGTTATTTTATTTTGAAGCAGGAGAACAGACCATTTATGGAGAAACAACGGGCGGCACCGGAGGAGGAACCAGCAATGTGATACCGCCGGAATCCTATGATGATGCAACCGTACAGACGCTTATGCGTGAAGCAAACAGGTATCTGGGAATGCCATATACTTTTGGCGGCACAGCTCCGGCTAGTTTTGACTGTTCCGGTTTTGTATGCTGGGTATTTTCAAACAGTGGCGTACATAACCTGCCAAGAACCACAGCACAGGGCATTTATGACCAGTGTACTCCGGTATCAGCGGCAGATGCAAAGGCAGGGGACATTATATTTTTTACAGGAACCTATAATGCAGGACGTCCGGTTACACACGTTGGTATCTACTGTGGAAACGGTACGATGGTGCATTGCGGTGATCCAATTCAGTACACATCAATCAATACTTCTTACTGGCAGAGCCATTTCTATGGTTTTGGAAGATTGAATTAGCGAAGGGAGGAATTATTTTTGTCAGTAGAACGAATCAATTCACAGCTTAAAAAGGTCAGAGAGCAGATAGCACAGCTACAGGCAAAGGAAAAAGACCTTGCAGAACAGAAACAGATGGCGGAGGATGCCGAAGCCATGAAGATCATACGAAAATATAAAATCTCATCGGAGCGTTTGCAGATGTTAAACAAGCTCAGTGAGGATGAAGTCAGAAATTTATTACAGAAACGGGAACAGGAAAAGGAGGTTTCAATCAATGAAAAACAGGAAATTATCGGCTAGGGCGGTAGTGTCCCTTATGCTGTCGGCAATACTTTTTTGTATGCCGATTGGGGCATTTTTTGCCAACAGGGCAAATACTGTGGAGGTTCATGCGGAGGATACAGCAGAGCAGAAAACAGAAAGTGCGGCAGAGGAAAGCAGTGCAGAAAGCACAGCGTCCGGTAATGATAACAAGGACAGTTCCGGTAGTGGAGAAAATCACACAGAGCAGTCCACAGAGAATACAACGGAAAATTCCACAGAAGGCACAACTGAGGAGACACAGCCTGTCGCAAAATGCACCTGCAAGGAAAAATGCAGTCAGTATGCAGTAGATGAAGATTGTGAGGTGTGTGCAAAGGATTACAAGGAATGTGCTTATATCAATCCGAGCGTAAAAATCACAATCAATACACCTTCTGGGTGGCATAACGATACCACGAAAGTAACAGTCAAGGTGGAGGATACTATTGTATCCGGCAATTTTACCATTCAGACAGTAAAGGCAAAAGTCGGACAGAATGGAAGCTGGACAGATATTACCGAGGATATGTACATAGAGATTTCCGAGAACAGCACCATTTATGTGCAGGTCACAGACCAGAAGGGCAAGACCTATGAGAAAAATCGCTATATCAAGTGCTTTGATTTTACGAAGCCTACCTTAAATGCGGCAGTCAGCGATGGTCTATTGAGTATTCAGGCACATGATACGGATTCCGGTATCAAGGCAATCTATGTCAATGGCTATGAGTTTACAGAGCATACGAATGGAGCCTTGAATATCCGTCTGCAACAGTTCGATGCAGGGTATCAGTATTTCACGATTTCTGCCATGGATAATGCAGGAAATACCTCTGAAATCTATAAAACAGCCAATCCGTATTACACCGATCCGGAAAACAAGGACAGCAATGAAAAAGATCCGGCACAGCAGCTCCCGGTGGATGCGTCAGCAACCAAGCCTAGCTCTGCAACCGCACAGGTCACAGAGCATACAAAAACGGATGTGAATGGAAATACAGTTTCCCAGACAGGCAGTGGAACAACTTCAAGCAGTTCCGCAACAGCAAAGCAGTCTCCAAGTATGGGAGATACTTCCAAGGATGCAGACCAGAGCAGTGACAGCCAGACCACAGAAAAAGGCAAGGAATTTTACACAATCCAGACTGCATCAGAAAAGGTATTTTATCTTGTGATTGATCGTGATGGGGAAGATGAAAAGGTGTATTTCCTTACAGAAGTCAGTGAAAACGACCTGCTGAATACCACAACGGATAACAGCGAGACACTTCCGAAAAATTCAGCGGCATTGGAATCTGCAATTCCTACCAAAGACAGTGCATTGTCAAATAATAATGCAGATACCACAGGAGAGAAAAAACAGGGAACGGAAAGTGTTGAGGGCAGTACCGAAGAAAGCACGGAGGATACAAGTAAGCCGAAAGAGGATACCGCAAAAGCAGATGGTTCCGGCTTTACATATATTTTAATGGGCATTGCTGCGGTAGCTGTGATCGGAGTGGTATATGTTGTGAAGTCTAAGAAGAAAAAGGAAAACTTCATTGATGAGGATGAAGATGAGGACGAGCTTGACGAGGACTATGATTATGAGGACGAGGACGAAGCCGAGCAGGATTCAGACGAAGCATTCTTAAATGGTGGCGATGATACAGAATCAGAGGACACAGGCGAGAATGACAGTGAAGATAACAGTGACAACGATAATGATGAAGAAAACGGGGAGGAATAGAGATGGAGCTTGTAATTGCAGAGAAGCCGAGTGTGGCACAGAGCATTGCGGCAGTTCTTGGTGCCACACAGCGTAAGGACGGATATTTGGAAGGCAATGACTATCTGGTATCATGGTGTGTGGGACATCTGGTAGAACTGGTACAGCCGGAAAGCTATGAGGAAGCATGGAAGAAATGGAGTTATGACAATCTTCCGATCATTCCGCAGGAATGGCAGCATGAAGTGAAAAGTGATACGAAAGCACAGTATCAGATTTTGAAAAAACTTATGCATGATGACAGGGTGGATGCAGTCGTGTGTGCTACCGATGCCGGAAGGGAGGGAGAGTTGATCTTCCGCCTGACCTACAACATGGCAGGGTGCAGAAAACCGATGAAACGATTATGGATTTCTTCCATGGAGGAGAGTGCTATCCGTGACGGCTTCCATAATCTTCGTCCAGGCAGTGATTATGACAATCTGTACAAGTCAGCACTATGCAGGCAGGAAGCAGACTGGCTTGTGGGTATCAATGGCACTAGGCTTTTTACGGTATTGTATGGTGGCAAGGCATTAAAGGTCGGCAGAGTGCAGACACCGACACTTGCCATGCTGGTAGACCGTGAAAGTAAAATCATGAATTTCAAGAAAGAAGCCTATTATATGGCTCATATCATGGAAAATGGTCTGGATGCTGTATCGGAGCATATCAGTGATAAAACGGAAGCAGAGAGGATTGCAGGAGCCTGTGAAAACGGACAGGCTCTTGTCACTTCCGTGGTAAAGGAAGAAAAGTGGGTAGCACCGCCGAAGCTCTATGACCTTACCACACTCCAGAGGGATGCAAACCGTCTGTTTGGCTTTACTGCCAAGCAGACATTGGAATATACCCAGAGCCTTTATGAAAAGAAACTTGTCACTTATCCGAGAACGGACAGCCAGTACCTTTCTGATGATATGGATGGTACAGCAAGAAATGTGATCGAAGCAATCTTTAATTCCTTATTATTTGAGCAGAATGTCATGTTTAATCCGGATATAAAAAGGATTTTGAACAGCAAGAAAGTGACAGATCACCATGCGATCATTCCGACCATGGAGATTATTAAGCAGGACTTAAAAGCAATCCCGGAGAGTGAAATGAAGATACTTTCCCTGTGTGCAAACCGTCTGCTGTGTGCTACCGGGGAGAAGCACATTTATAATTCCACAAAGGCAGAGCTTACCTGCAACGAGATTGTGTTTAAGGTATCCGGTAAGGAAGTATGGAAAAATGGATGGAAGGAATTTGAGGATTTCTTCAAAAATTCCTATAAAACCGCAGAGGATAAATCGGATGCAGAGGAAGAAAAGAAGCTGCCGGAGCTTCATGAGGGCATGATGATTGCAGTGGAGCAGACAAAGGTTTCCGAGCATTTCACACAGCCACCGAAGCATTACACGGATGTGATATTTTGTGAGCGTAAGGAGTGGATAGGAATTGAAGAAAGGAGTTCAGCATGAGAAGAAAAAAAGATAAAAGCAATGGCATTACTGCTTTGTATGAAAGACTGTCTCGTGATGATGATAATGCTGGAGAGAGTAACAGTATAGTTCATCAAAAGCAAATGCTTGAAGATTATGCTATGAAACATGGTTTTACGAATCTTGTTCATTTTACCGATGATGGTTGGAGTGGAGCGACCTTTGACAGACCTTCATGGAACAGACTTGTTGAAGGTGTTAAAAACGGAGAAATCACTGCCTGTATCTGCAAAGATATGTCCAGAATCGGCAGAGATCATCTGCAAGTAGGTTTTTTCACTGACATTCTGTTTAGAGAAAAGGAAGTTCGATTTATAGCAATCAATAATGGTATTGACAGTGACCGTCAAGAAACCAGTGAGTTTGCCCCTTTTCTGAATATCATGAATGAGTGGTTTGTCAGGGACACAAGTAAGAAAATTAAAGCTGTACTGAAATCCAGAGGTTCTTCCGGCAACGCTCATACAAGTAATATCCCACCATACGGCTATTTGAAAGACCCCGAAAACCCCGACCATTGGATTATTGATGAAGAAGCTGCTGAAGTAGTCCGCAGAATTTATCGTATGACTATTGAGGGAAAAGGACCTTATCAGATAGCAAGAGAACTTTCAGAAGAAAAAATTGAAAGACCATCTTATTATCTTGGCAAAAAGGGACTTGGAAATCATGCAAGCAACTATGACAAAGAAAATCCGTATATGTGGCGAGGAAATCAGGTTACTACTCTGATTGCCCGACCAGAGTATATCGGAAAGACTGTCAACTTCAGGACATTCAAAAATTCCTATAAGGACAAAAAGACGAAAAGGGCAGATAAGGAAGATTGGGTGGTTTTTGATGATACACAAGAGCCTATTGTCGATGAAGAAACATGGCTGCTTGCTCAAAAGTTAAGACAGAATGTAAGAAAAGCAGATCCTATGGGCGAACCTAATGTTCTGACCGGAAAGATTTACTGTGCTGACTGTGGTGCGCCGATGTATAATCACAGGGAACGAAAAGGGCGAGAAAGAATATATTATACTGCTAAAGGAGAAAAAAGGACAAGTTATTCCAATCCGGCAGATTGTTATGAATGTTCCACATATAATCTGGGGCGTCAGAAATATGACCGGCATTGTACTTGCCACCATATTTCAACAAAAGCACTTAAAAGCATCATTCTGAAAACCATACAGGAGACTTGCCATTATGTTTCTTTGAATGAGCGGGAGTTTGTTTATTCTCTGCAAGAAGAATCGGCGATGAAAGATATTGCTGTTTCTGAAACTGTAAAAAACCGCATTGAAAGAAATCAGAAGCGAGTTCACGAACTGGATATGCTTATCAGGAAAATCTATGAAGATAATGTGATTGGAAGATTGCCGGACAGACTTTTTCAGAGTATGCTTACTGATTATGAAAATGAGCAGAACGAGCTGAACAAGATTATTGAGACTGACACCGCTGATATGCAACGGATTATAGGCGGTCAAAATAATGTGGAGCGTTTTCTAAAGCTGGTTAAAAAGTATGAGAATATTACAGAACTTACTCCTGCCATGATAAATGAATTTATCGACAAAATTCTGGTTCACGAGCCACAAGGAAAAGGTGCAGACCGCACCACAGAGGTGGAGATATATCTTAACTATGTCGGGCAATTTCAAGTACCTGTGGAGCAGCATGAACCAACAGAGGAAGAAAGGATTGCTGCTGAAAAAGAGGCGGAACGACTTCGCAGAAAACGAGAATCCAATCGTAAGTATATGAAAAAGATTCGTGAGAAATCAAAAGAATTTGCGGAGCATGAGCGTATAGCAGAAGAAAAAAGTTCTGATAGCAATGTGTGTGTTGAACAGAACGTCACAAGCAAATCAAATCGGCAAAAAGTGAAAGGAGAAAAAATAGCATGACAGAATTGAAATCACGAATCCATGACAAAAGCAACGGTCTGGACTATGTTCTTGTGGGCGATTACTATGTGCCGGACTTGAAGCTGCCGGAGGAACACCGCCCTATCGGTATGTGGGGCAGACTGCACAGGACATATTTGGAGCAGTACCGCCCTACAAGGTTCTCTGCCCTCTGTTTATCCGGCGAACTGCATACTTACCTTGCTGACCTGGACGAACAGGCAACGGAAAGGTGCAGCCTTATCATTGAGCAGATGAAACAAGCCGAGGGTGTGACCGAAACCATGAAAGCAGACAATCAGATGTTGTGGGTACAGTCCATGAACTCTATCCGTAACCGAGCCGAAGAAATCATCAGACAGGAAATGATTTACTGCTGATTTTATCAAGTCCAAAACCAACAAATTTATATCGTAAACGAAGCGACAGGTATTTCCTTATGAAGTGTCTGTCGCTTTTCATTTATCAAACTTTAAGGAGGAAAACACAATGAAGATGAACCGGAATGAAATGGAAGCCCTTTATGCCTTTGGCTGTCCGAACCTGAAAGCAACTGTCGAGCGTTTGCGTATGGTAGCTGCCCTTGCACCCGATCCAGTGGCGAAGAAGCTGTTTTATATGCTTTCCGTTAAACTGAGTGCTGAAGGTGTTGAAAGGTGGTATCGCTGCTTTTACTGCAAGCTGCGTGTGTTGAAAAACCATAGGGAGGGCTGCTATGGCGAGACTGACGAAGATTGAGAAAGAAACAATCGTTCTCTTTAATGAGGGCGAGGACAAGGCAAATATCTACACCCACAACGCCGGATTGAAAAAGAGGTTGGCTGCTTTTGCTAAGAAGTACCCTGACCTTTGCCGACTGGAAAAATCCAATGTTCAAGGCGGTGTTTCTTATGAGCTGGCAAAGTCCCGTCTGTCTATCCGTTTCCTGCCGCCTTACAGTGAGGAACGCAGACAGAAAGCCAGCGAATATGCGAAAAAGCATGGGCTGAACAGCCAGCAGGGATAATGTGATAATCAGGGCTGATATGCGGTTAAAATGTCAGGTGCAGACCTGATGTTTTGACCGTTGCCTATCGTCTGCAAGGAAAGTATCGGGGACTATGGATTTTGCAGAAATGTGCGTTACAAGGCTTGAACAGGAACTCTGCACACAAAATTTTTTCTTCCATTCTTTAAGTTGATGAAGTATAATAAAATATGAAAAATTGAGGTTTTTAATGCTCGATTTCAAACAATCATTTTTATATATCTGGGACTATGGAGGGCAAAATGAATGATTTTTTACGAATGTGTTTTAATATAATTACACAAATAGGTCCCTATTTAGTTGTACTTCTTCTTTTGAAATATCTTGTAAATCTTCAACAAAAGAGAGCTAAAGAACGAGAGGAAGAACAGAAAAAGGGAATAATTAGAACGCATTATACAATAAAAACAGAGAAATTCCTTGTCGTGGCATTTATCGTAGGTACAATATTTTTTGCTTGTTGTACGGCTATGAGTCTTAGGGAAAAAGAAGATATGTTTGTCATTTGTATATTTGGAATATTTTTTTTAGTAGGCATAAGCGGAATAGTCAATATGGTAATGTGGAAACTGGAAGTGAACGGAGATGAAATCACATGGCGTTCAACTTTTGGCAGAAAGAGAACTTTTCACTTTGAAGATATTACCTATTGCGAGAGAAAGAAAGGTTCTATGCGTGTATATGTAAATGGAGAAAAATTATTTACCATTGATAGTAAT
>ENA-ORNF01003489-ORNF01003489.1-human-gut-metagenome-genome-assembly--contig:-NODE-3489-length-10206-cov-2.631662_pt1 | contig 10206 bp, 6 predicted proteins | sample MGYA00242110_ERZ509012 | MGnify/ENA primary metagenome ERZ509012 (study PRJEB26280, sample SAMEA2338714) | human gut metagenome | biome: human gut; feature: human-associated habitat; material: faeces... | reverse complement strand
TTTCCAGGGAATACCTTCACCCCGGTCGAGTTCCAGAATCCATCCGGCCACATGGTCGAGGAAGTAACGGTCGTGCGTAATGGCGATAACCGTACCGGGATATTGTTGGAGATGCTGTTCGAGCCAATCGATCGATTCGGCATCGAGATGGTTGGTCGGCTCGTCGAGCAATAAAATATCGGGCTGTTGCAAAAGCAGGCGACACAATGCAACGCGGCGTCGTTCGCCACCAGAAAGGAATTTGATCTGCTGTTCCTCGGGCGGACAGCGCAAAGCGTCCATTGCCCGTTCGAGCTTATTATCGATGCTCCATGCGTCGCAAGCATCGATTTTGTCTTGCAACTCGGCTTGGCGAGCCATCAGTGCGTCCATCTTATCGGGATCGTCGAGGACTTCGGGGTCTCCGAATTTCATATTCACCTCTTCATATTCGGCAAGAAGATCGAGTACGGGCTGCACACCCTCTTGTACGACCTCTTTTACCGTCTTTTCGGGGTCGAGTTTCGGGTCTTGTTCGAGATACCCCACTGTATATCCGGGTGAAAAAACAACTTCGCCCTGATAAGAGGTGTCGATGCCGGCGATGATTTTGAGCAACGTCGATTTTCCGGCGCCGTTGAGACCGATTATACCGATCTTGGCTCCATAGAAAAACGACAGGTAGATGTCTTTCAATACCTGTTTCTGGGGAGGATAGACTTTGCTTACCCCCACCATCGAGAAGATAATTTTTTTGTCGTCTGCCATAAATGTTGTTCTTATTTCGTGTCGGGGTTTTCAGCGTTTGGCGTTTACGGATTTTGTCCGGTAATCGCAGCGTGCTTTTCCCCGAATGATATTATTGAGTTTCGATTTGATAAGTTGTTTGCGTATGGGAGAAAGATGGTCGATAAACAGTTTCCCGTCGAGATGGTCATACTCGTGCTGGATAACCCTCGCCACATATCCCTCGAAGACTTCGATGTGTTCTACGAAATTTTCATCGCAATAACGTATCTTCAATTTCTCCTGACGTACTACCGACTCATGAATACCCGGCAGACTGAGACAACCTTCTTCACGGGAAATCGTATCGCCTTCGGTTTCTATGATGTGTGCGTTGATCATTGCTTTACGGTAGTTCTTGTACTCGGGCCATGTATCGGAAAGAGGATCGAGATTGATGACCAATACCCGTATGTCGAGCCCTACTTGGGGGGCTGCCAGCCCTACGCCTTCGGCGCTGTCCATCGTCTCGAACATGTCTTCAATCAATTTTTTCAAACCGGGATAATCGGGCGTGATGTCGGTTGTCATCTTACGCAATACCGGTTGCCCGTAGAGGTAAATAGGTAATATCATAGTTTATCCTTGTAAGTTTTGCTTTCCATGTAGCTTTGTAAAATGATGGTCGCGCTTATTTCATCGACCAAGGCCTTGTTTTGCCTGTCTTTACGCTTCAACCCGCCGTCGAGCATCGTCCGGTGGGCCAATGTCGAGGTGAACCGTTCGTCGAAAAACTCGATAGGCATATCGGGCAGAGATTTGCGCAATTTCGTTACGAACGGAGTGATATAACGCATACTTTCCGAGGGAGTATTGTCGAGCCGGCGGGGTAATCCTATAATGATACGCTCTACCGGTTCTCGCTGCACATAATCGAGCAAAAAAGCCAGTACGTCGTGTGTCGCTACCGTACATAAGCCGTTAGCGATCAATTGCAACGTATCGGTTACAGCAATACCTGTACGCTTGCGTCCGTAGTCGATAGAGAGAATGCGTGCCATTATTAGAGGACAAAGATACGAAAATTTGTAACATCTTCACCGTTTGAGTCTGTTTCAGAAAAAGAAACCCTTACTCTCCTTGTATAAAGAGAATGTTTTACGACGCAAAATAGGCAGTAACAGAATCAAAATAATTAGTCAAAAATGACATTCATCTTATATCTTTGCAAAATAAAATTTTTTAACCATGAAAAATAAAAAGTGTATTATCCTGAATTTGTGGATATTTTTTCTAATTTCCCCATTTATGGTAATGGCGCAAATGCCGCAAATCGAGACGCTCGACCGGGGTATTGTGGCTGTGAATATGTCGAAAAAAGAAGGTCAGAAAAAGAACGGTATTTTTCTGAGTTGGCGTTTTCTCGACAGCGATGATAAAACAACTGCTTTCAATGTGTACCGCGACGGAAAATTACTTACCGAAACACCTCTTACAACCGTAACCAATTATACCGATACCGAGGGTACGACATCGTCGGAATATGTCATCGAAACCCTTGTTGGTGGTAAAGTAACAAAGCGTGATACTGTGAAAGAGATTTGGCCTAACATATATAAACAAATACCATTGGATAGACCGAAACCGGGAATTACTCCGCCTTACTCGGTAACCGTCGGCGGTAAACTTGAAGATTATCCTAATGGGCAATTTTATTCCTACACGCCCAACGATTGCAGCGTGGGCGATGTCGATGGCGACGGAAAGTATGAAATCATCGTTAAGTGGGATCCGACCAATTCACGTGATAATTCCCAACGGGGTTACACAGGGGAAGTCTACCTTGACTGTTACAAACTCGATGGACAGAAACTCTGGCGTATCAATCTCGGAAAAAACATACGGGCCGGTGCGCATTACACCCAATTTATGGTGTATGACCTCGATGGAGACGGTAAGGCCGAAGTGGCCTGTAAAACGGCCCCGGGCACGATTGATGGAAAAGGAAATTACGTACTGATGAATGATGATGATCCCACTAAAGATTACCGAGCCGATGGGAAAAACGCAGGTATCGTAACAAGTGGTCCCGAATACCTCACGGTATTCAACGGAGAAACCGGAGCAGAAATTGTTACCGTAGAATATTCCCCTCGACGAGGAAACAGTAAAGATTGGGGCAAAGACGATTATTTCAACCGGTCAGAACGTTATCTGGCTTGTATCGCTTATCTCGACGGTGTACATCCGAGTCTGGTGATGTGTCGGGGCTATTACCAACGTACGGCGTTAGTGGCATATGACTTCGACGGAAAGAATCTGACGCAACGTTGGATACACGATTCGACTACCGATGGAAAAGGTGCATACGGGCAAGGTAATCACAACCTTTCAGTGGGCGATGTCGACGATGACGGTTATGATGAAATCATTTATGGAGCTTGCGCCATTGATCAAGATGGTAAACTTTTGTACCGAACCGGTATGGGGCATGGCGATGCTATCCACTTCTCCGATTTGGATCCTGATATCGACGGATTGGAAGTATTCTCTCCCCACGAAGACAAATCGGCAAAATACGGTTTCGACATACACGAAGCCGGTACAGGTAAAATCATATATGGCGAATTTACAGGCTCTGATGTAGGTCGGGGTATTGCAGCCGACATCGATCCGACAAGCCGGGGATTCGAGTTTTGGTCTTCGGCCAACAATAACATCTACGATTGCCGGGGAAATGTGCTTTATACCGGAGGACGGCCGTCGGTAAACTTCCGTATTTATTGGGACGGGGACTTGCAGGACGAACTCCTCGACGGCGATAAAATCGATAAATGGAATCCCGAAAAGAAACAAACCGAACGTATATTTACTCCTTATCAATATAGCAGTGCTTCGACATGCAACGGTACTAAAAAAACACCGTGTCTGCAAGCCGACCTCTTTGGAGATTGGAGGGAAGAACTGGTTTTATGGAATGGCAGTGATAGTTCATCTTTGGTCATCTTCACGACAACCTATGACTCGGACTATCGTCTCGTTACCCCCATGCACGATCATGTATACCGTATGGGAATTGCTTGGCAGAATGTCGCTTATAACCAGCCTCCTCACTTGGGTTACTACATCGGCGACGGAATCGACCCGACGGCAGCCCGTCTTGTAAAAACAGGCGAAGGAAATTTGGTTCAAAACATTGAAGTGGGAGAACAGATAGAGACCATAAGTTATACATGGATCAATGCCGACGGTGTTGAAATAAACGGACGGTTACCCAAAGGGATAACGGTCGATATCGATGCCGCCCAGTCATCTGTTACCATAAGCGGGATACCCGAAGAAGTCGGAACGTTTGAATATTCTATCGACACTCACGGCGGAACGACCGACATTTCTTTGCCGGGAACTATAACCGTGCGGAAACAAACGGTTCTTACCGAAGTTGCCGTATTCCATTTCGATGAAACATCGGGTACGACGGCTCAGAATAAAATTTCGGGAGAAGCCGCTGCACATGATCTTACACCTACTTGGACAAACGGTGTGAAAGGTAATGCCATATCTTTCCCCGGGATCCGGGGCTATATGGCTCAGTCCCATTATGATGCTCTAAATATGGGTACGGGGTCATTCTCTATTGCTTTATGGTTCAAATCGGCCGGAGCCGACAATATAGACTGGTATTTGTTCCACAAAGGCAGCCATACGGCAAATGCATCGATCGGGGCTACAGGCAAATGGATAGGTATTCAATACAAGAACAATAACCTTACATTCGGAATCGATGATAATGTAACCAAAACCAATCTCGATGTAGCAGCCTCGGACTATTTCGATAACGAATGGCATTTCCTCACATGCGTACGCGACTCGGCAAATCGACAGATCATAATGTATATCGACGGAGAAGTCGTGGGTAGCAAAGCCGACGGTACAGGCAATATTTTCGAAACCGAAGATATGGTAATCGGAAATTGCAATGTCAATTTCAATACACCATTCCAGGGCGCTATCGACGAACTTGTTATCTATACGGGGGCATTGAGTGCGGTTAAAGTTCGCAATCTTTACGAGGAACAACGGCCTTCCGGTGCCATCGATGCAACGACAATGAGTGTAACGCAACGGGTTAAAGTCTACCCGACGACTTTCAGCGACCAGATTACCGTAACGCTCGATGGTCTCGAAAGCGAAAATGTTTCCTTTATTATTCATTCTGCGAGCGGTATGGAAATGTACAACCGCAGTTACTTTGCCGAAAAACATTCGCCTTTAACCATCAGTGGATTGAACGAATGGGTCAACGGTCTATATACCTTGACGGTCATAACTTCGGAAGGTACGTTTACACGCAAATTGATCAAAGAATAAGATTCATCACAACCGATAGAAAAAGGCTCTATGTTATAGAGCCTTTTTTTGTTTAAAAAAATATTTACAGGCGCAATCATGTTCTCCCTTTTACGTACATTTACATCATATTTCATTTATAATATAATATCATGAAAAGAAAATACATTTATGCGGCATTGCTATACGCCTTCACAGTGGCGGTAACACCGGCTGTCGCCGGGCAGCCCCAGCAGGAGAAGATAGGCCGGGGCGTTGTGGCCGTCAAGACCGACGAGGGAGTTTTCGTCAGCTGGCGTTACCTCGGCACCGACAGCCCTTCGGCGGGATTCAACCTCTACCGGGACGGGGAGAAACTCAACGACGAACCGATCATGACATCGACCAACTACGTCGACAAGGAGGGGACGAGCGGGTCGGTGTATGTCGTGAAACGGGTCGATTACGGCAAGGAGACCGACAGTTCGGAAGAGACGGGCGTATGGGACAAGTTCTACCGAAAGATAAAGTTGCAACGTCCTCCCTCGGGCGTTACCCCGCCTTACTCGGTAACCAACGGAGACGACAAGGAAGATTATCCCAACGGGCAACCCTACTCATATTTACCAAACAGTTGTAGTGTAGGAGACGTTGATGGCGACGGGAAATATGAAATTGTCATAAAATGGGACCCGACGAACCTTAGAGATAATTCCCTTTATGGAATCACGGGAGAAGTCTATCTCGACTGTTACAAGTTCGACGGCACGCAGTTGTGGCGTATCAGTCTCGGGAAAAACATACGGGCGGGCTGCCACTACACCCAATTCATGGTTTACGACCTCGACGGGGACGGTAAGGCCGAAGTGGCCTGTAAAACGGCTCCGGGCACGATCGACGGGAAAGGGAAGGCCGTATTGATGGGCAATGACAGCGCCGACGCCGACTACCGAAAATCTAACGGTATGGTTCTCGAAGGGCCTGAATATCTGACCGTTTTTAACGGTGAGACGGGAGCCGAGATTACGAGTGTCCCATATAGTCCTCTGAGGGGGAGCGTATCGAGTTGGGGCGATAACTACGGCAACCGTTCGGAACGTTATCTGGCCTGTATCGCCTATCTCGACGGTATACGTCCCAGCCTGGTGATGTGCCGGGGGTATTACCAGCGTACAGCTTTGGCGGCATATAATTTCGACGGGAAAGAACTTACGCAGTTGTGGCTTCACGACTCGACCAAGTCGGGGGAGGGAGCATACGGCCAGGGCAACCATAACCTCTCGGTGGGTGATGTCGACGAAGACGGTTGCGACGAGATCGTCTACGGTGCCTGCGTCATCGACAACGACGGATCTTTGCTCTATCGTACCGGATGGGGTCATGGAGACGCTATGCATCTTTCAGATTTAGATCCGGATATTCCGGGATTGGAAGTCTTTTCTGTACACGAAGAAACTTCCGCCAAATACGGATATGAAATACACCGTGCCGGAACAGGAGAATATTTGGCAGGAAGACCTACGGGTTCAGATGTTGGCCGAGGTGTCGCTGCCGATATAGATCCCAACCATCGTGGACAAGAATTTTGGACGACGGAAGGTGGCGTTTGCGACTGTAAAGGAAATTCTATCAAAGGTTCTCGCCCGTCGATGAATTTCAGGGTTTATTGGGATGGCGATTTGCAAGACGAACTTTTTGACCGTAGCGAAATTACCAAATGGAATCCTTCACGAGGGAGAGCCGAAACCTTGATAAACTTGAAGAATTATGGCGACGCAACAGATTGTGCCGTTGTGAAATATACGCCCAATATTCAAGCCGATCTATTTGGTGATTGGCGGGAAGAAATCATTTTGTGGGACCGGAGCGACTCCGCCACACTGGTGCTCTTCACCACCACAACCCCCACCCAGTACCGCATACCCACCCTCATGCACGACCACGTCTACCGTATGGGCATCGCCTGGCAGAACGTAGCCTATAACCAGCCACCCCACCTGGGATACTACATCGGAGACGGAGAAATCGAATACGCCCGCCTGACAAAAATAGGACAAGGAGCCCGCAACCAGACCCTCGGCATACACACCCCCATCGACACCATCACCTTCCGCTGGGATCGCTGCGACGGCGTGGAACTCAACACGAGCCTGCCCGGAGGAATCACCTCCAAATACAACGAGTCCGACCACACCATCAGCATCTTCGGGACCCCCACCGTATCAGGCACCTACACGATCTATCTGAGCACCTACGGCAACCCCGTCTCCAACCCCACCGAGACCATCACCTTCGAGATCATACCCGAAGAAGAGATCACCGCCGTAGCCCGATATCCTTTCGATGAAACCGCCGGCACGACAGCCGCCAACACGATCTACGGGCAGGCCGCAGCCGAAGGCTTCACCCCCGAATGGAGCACCGGACACAGCGGGAACGCCATCACCTTCCCGGCCACGGCCGCGGAGACAAGCCGGCTCACACAAGCCAGCTACCCCGAACTGGCAGGACTCTCCGACAACCCCTTCACCATCGCCCTGTGGATAAAAGCCGAAAAAGCCGACCAGAACCTGCTGAACATCGAAGGCGACAACGGCTCATATATCCGCATCGAGATGAACAAGACCTTCTCCTTCTCCATCAGCGACGGCACAGAAACGACCAAAGCCGCCCTGCGCAGCACCACCCTGTTCAACAACGAGTGGAACCAGCTCATCTGCATCAGAGACCGGGAAGACGGTAAACTCTACCTCTATATCAACGGAGAAAGAAAAGCGAATATCAGCGACAAGTGCGGCGATCTCGAAATCAGCCGCATCACGATCGGCAACCGGACAGAAGGCGACACACATCTACCCTTCCGGGGCATGCTGGACGAGCTGGTGATCTCCACCGGAGCCATGAACGAACGGCAAGTCGAAGAATACTACCAGAAGACGAGCGCCGGCATCGCAGAAACAGCGGCATCGTCCCATGAAGACCCGGTTCAAGTCTATCCGACACGATTCACCGACCAGTTGCAGCTCCGCTTCAAAAACACGGAAAGCCGCCGGACGAACATCGTGCTCTACAACAATGCCGGCACCGCCGTCTTCGAGCGGGAGTACAACACACAAGGACTCCCCCGGCTGGTCATCAGCGGACTGGAAGCCCTCCCGAATGGCAGCTACACCCTGACCATCTCGCAAGACGGTAAACCTCTCCCCGCTAAAAAATTGTTTAAATGGTAATCCATCGACCACTTCAAAAAACCTCCGACCTAAAAATCGGAGGTTTTTTATTTCTTTACGTTTCTCGCCCATTGTAACCTTCCTTCTTATCGGTATTTCCCAACAAGTTTCTACGCGAACACCCATCCTATCGATATAATAATGCGATTCATCACTTCGCTACTGCTCCGTTCAGAATAACAGAGACTTGGAGGCGACCGTCTGATACCATTCCGAACGTATGAGAGGAATCCTCGGCTGGCTATCGGTAGAGATTCTTCATTCCACTGCGTTCCATTCAGAATGACAATAGTATCCATTCCGAACGTATATAAGAATTGCAAAATTGACTGATAAAGGAACAAATGATGAAATAAAACATCGTTTTTTTGTTCTAGGTGGAGTTGCAGTAGAAAAAGGTGTATGCATTAATTTAGATGATGTTTATGATTATATCGGTCTTCAGTCTAGCACACGCGAAATGAAGTTCAAACATCTTTGTCCATATAGAAATAATTTTACAAATATTATAAAATCTAAAAAACTATTGTCTTTTTTCAAATTTTTAGACACAAAATCAATATATATTCATTTTTATGCTTTTCATTTTTTATATTGGGCTTTAGTTGATATTATAGATTCTCTGTTTGATAAAAAAGATCATTTACAAGATTTGTTTTTCATTTATCATGAAAAATTAAAAAGTGATTTTATGGAAGTGTTGTTAAACGATTATGTTAATTTAATAAAAATGCTTTATGATTATTCATTTCCAAACATTCCAAAAGAAAAAGTGAATGATTTTACTAAAGATGTTTATAAATTATATCTTGAAAATTTAGATTATTACGATTTAACACTGTATGAAAACTTTAGCAAAGAGCTTTTAAGACAAATGATAAAAACAAAACTAGAAAAAACGGAACTTATATTTTTACAAGATAATCAAGATTATTTGATTTGTGGCGAATTGGATAGTGTTTATATGCAATCTATGGTAACATTTAAAAACGAAAAAAAATATTATGATGAAGAATTATACATTCAAGAACGAATAAGAGAAAAAGATTCTAATTATGAAAAAAAATTAAATTGTAACTGGGTAAATTCTAAGGATAATATTCATATACAAATGTCAGATTGCGTTTGTGGATTTATTGCTCAAATTTATAAATTTGCAAGTGAATGCGAACCTGATGAAATATATAATTTTGTTGAAAAAATAGAACTAGATTCTGTAGAATTTCAAGTTTTATATATTTTTAATAATTTATTTGAAAAATCTGAAAAATATAGTAAATTTTTTGTTTGTAGAACAATTCCAGAATATATACAATGTAAATTTTTATATTTACTAGATTTAATTAAAAATAAGATATAAAAAATCGTGCCATTTTTGACACGACTTTTTATACTATACCTTTGATTTGAATATCAACTGAATTAGGATTATTATAAACATTTATTTGTTTTGTTTTGTCATATATTTGCAAATTTTCAGTATCTGCATTTTTGGTTGATTTGTTATATTTAAAATAAATTTCTATTTTGTCATTATACAGTTTGATTTCTTTAACAAGCATATCAATCATTTGTTTCGGTTTCTTTTTGAGTGCTGTTTTAAGATGTGCAATTATATCATCTTCGGTTATCATCATCTTTACTCTTGTTTTTTCAATAACTAGTTTTGATTCTAATTCTTCTTTTTGTTTTTCCATTTCTTCAAGATGTGATTTGGTTGATGGTGTGATAATGCCTGCATCTATAGCTGTCATTATGTTTGCAATTTTATTATCAATGTTAGATATCTCTTTGTTTAGTAATTTTAAAACGCTATCATTTTCAATTCTTTTGTTTCTAACTTCAATTATTCGTTTCGCTATTGTAACTATTAAATCATTTGTTGCAAAAGTATCTATAATAGCATTCACTAATACAAGTTGTAGAAATCAACGAAAAAGAA
>ENA-ORNF01003488-ORNF01003488.1-human-gut-metagenome-genome-assembly--contig:-NODE-3488-length-10206-cov-5.229140_pt1 | contig 10206 bp, 6 predicted proteins | sample MGYA00242110_ERZ509012 | MGnify/ENA primary metagenome ERZ509012 (study PRJEB26280, sample SAMEA2338714) | human gut metagenome | biome: human gut; feature: human-associated habitat; material: faeces... | reverse complement strand
ATGCGACTTTCTTATTTTCAATTTCTTCCTTTATCAGACTTCCTACACTTGAAAAATGCGAACATAAAAATAGTTTCATCAATATTCTCCTTTATAAATCCCGATTTGTTAAGCTATCTATATAATATACAATATCATCTCTCTCTGATTATTACAATACCGACCGCCCTCGTTAGTTTTCAGGTCTAACGAAAGTGGTCGGTACATAAAAAAGCATTATTATTTTTATTCCACTGCTTCCATAAAGTAAATTCGGGAGGAAAAATCCGGGAACAGTCGGGTGTCGGAATTATATCCGGTACCGGCGAAAGCGGGTTTCAGGGCAATTCCCGCACGCATCAGGGTATCTCCATAAGCAGTCAGGTCTTCTTTTTCCCCATCCATATTTACAAATCGCGAAAGAATCTCCTGTAATGCAGATCCCTGCTTGATATGAATCGGAGAAACGGTGTTCACAAGGTCTCCGAAGTCTTTCAGATTGTATTTGATATTCCTACCGTAGAAATGATATTTCACATCCGGAAGTAACCCCACCGGGCGATACCAGTCATGGGATTGGTTCGGAACTGCCAGGCGCCGGAAGAACAGCCCCACTGCTCTTCTGCCATCCGGGGACACGCAGGTCCAGGATAAGGTTTCCGAGTCAGAATCCTCGTTTTCTGTTCCACGGTAAAAGGTTCCAAACTGGAAAACATCCCGCCATTTTTTATAAAGTGCAATCTGCTCCCGGATAGCGCTTAGGTCACTTCCGGACAGATCCTTTAAATTACATTCATACCCTAAGATTCCGAAAGAGGCCACTTGAAAACGGGTCTCAAGGGGCGTGATCCTTAAGGTCTGATGATTTGGACAAGATGACACATGTGCTGTAAATACCGATAAGGGATATCCATAGCTGTAACTGTTCTGAATCCCGGTACGGCACAGTGCGTCAGTATTATCGCTCGCCCAGATCTGCGGGAAATAACTTAATATTCCCAGATCAAAACGATTTCCACCTGAACTGCAGCCTTCAAACAAAATTTCAGGGAAACGTATGGTCAGCTCATCCATAATGTGATACAGCCCCAGTACATAACGATGTGCCGTCTCGCCCTGTTTCGCAGCCGGTAGATAAGGGGAATAAATATCACTGAAATTACGGTTCATATCCCACTTCACATAACGGATGTCTCCGGAGGAAAATACCTTCGTCATGGAATCTATTACATATTGCTGTACTTCGGGATTGCACAGATCCAAAAGGCGCTGATTGCGCCCCTCGGAATGGGGATGTCTCGGAATCATCATTGCCCAGTCGGGATGTTTTTCATAGAGCTTACTTTTCTCACTGATCATCTCAGGCTCTACCCAGAGACCGAAATCCATCCCCAGGGCTTTGATCTTTTTACTGAGGGAAAAAACTCCTCCGGGCAGCTTCTTCGGATCGGGGATCCAGTCTCCCAGGGAGGAAGTATCGTCATTCCGCCCGGCAAACCATCCGTCATCCATAACGAACAGCTCAATACCGACATCTTTTCCGGCTTTGGCAAGCTGTAACAGTTTCTTCTCATCGATTTTGAAATAACATGCTTCCCAGCTGTTTAACAGAAGCGGACGGGGTCTTCTCTTCCACACTCCCCGAACAATATGCTCTCTGATAAAGGAATGTAACTGTTGGCTGAGCCCACCGTAACCCTTCGAAGAATAGCTGAAAACAGCCTCTGGTGTATCAAAATGCGTTTCCGAAGTCAACTCCATGGAAAAGCTCTGTGGATTGATCCCACTTACAAAGCGAAGTTTCCCATAAGAGTCTTTCTCAAGGGCTTCATAATGATTTCCACTGTAGATCAGATTGCAGCCGATACAGGAGCCGAAAGTCTCACAGGTGTTCTTATGTCCCAGGATCATAAAAGGATTTGAGCGGTTCGAAGAGGTTCCCGTATAAGACGCATTTATAAATTTGCCGGAACGTAAGGAAATCTGTTCTCTGTGCATTTCTCTTGCCCAGGCACCGCTGAAATGAGTGATCACGGAATAATCCTCTGTCAGATCTAACTGTGCACTGAGGCATCGATCCAAGGTGACAGATGTGTCACTATGATTAACTAGCCGTGCACTTCTGGTAATGACATCACATTCTTCGAAAACAGTATAAAACAGCTGCAACTCCAGATGATTCGTAACATCCTGCAAAATAATCTGAAGACAATCAGTGGAATCAGTTTCCGCTTCCGAATAACTGTGAGGGAGTCCGGAATCCTGCAGGCACTGTTCTTTTTCCTTTAAAGTAATAACTTCATAGGAATCAAATGTAAAGTCAGAGGTGACGCTTCCGTCAGCAAATCTGATTTCCAGAAAAGGCTCTCGGATATCTCCCTTTCCATAAGTCCCCACTTCCAGACAGACATCCTCCATGGAGATCTGCGGATGTTCCCTGTCGTAGGTACAGGTATTTCCCGGAGCGAAAGCTCTCTGTATGACCAAAGGCACACATGAGGAAGGATCCTGTGAATCTACAGTAATTCGCTCCCCGTAATACAAGTGCTCTAAGTGCCCGGTCTCCATGACACGCATTCCGTAAGCAGTATGGGCTGTCTGTAAAAAGAACCATGGCCTCGTATCTTTTAAAATCTGAATCATACCTGTGCCTCCTGAATCTCTTTTAATCGTTCCTCGGTCAGTTCATATTTTTTATGAAAGAAAATGACACCGATGACAAGGAGCAGAATGGGGAATAACGTCATCGTCATGCGAAGCCCGACTACAGAGCTTCCGGAAGTTCCTGCAGCTGCCACTGCATCACTGGTATCAGCGCTTAAGTTACAGAGATTCAGGCACAGGGAAGCAACCAGTGCCGCAATACCGGAAGCCAGTTTTACCACGAAGGTCTGCATGGAGAAAATGACACTCTCGTCTCTGCGATGATTTTTCCATTGACCGTAGTCTACGGTATTGGCTAAAAATACGGTAGTCAGTACTGTCAGCATACCATTGGCGGCAAAGATCAGGAAGCCGGGAATGAACAGTAAAAATACATTACTCATGTTCGTAAAGCATAAAAGCAGCAATACAGCATATCCGGCAATTGCCATCAGGAAGCTGACATAGAAGATCCGGATGGTACTCATAAAATTACGAAGTAACGGGAACAGAAGCATCATGGAGAGAATCTGAACCGCTCCACCGAAAGTGTTGAACAGTGTATAGGAATTATACCAGGTATCACCGCCAAAATCGTATTTGAAGAAATAAATTACCAGATTGGAGGTGGTATAGACCGCACAGTTGATCAGTACGATGGTAATGACTACCGCCATTGCCTGATCGTTCTGAATCAGTGCCTTGAACATCTGACCGATGGAAGGAGCATCCACATCTACGGTAGATTTTTCTTTGATGTTAATGCAGGTAACCGCAATGAATATCACGAATAACACAGCGATGATCAGAGTGAAACGGGAAAACCCTGCCCTCTCTTCTCCCCCACCCAGGGCATTGACGCAGAGCATGGTGATCACGGTGATGATTGCAGAGCCGACACCGGCACAGGAACGTCCCAGCGTAGACAATCCTTCACGCTCTTTTCCGCTGTGGGTAAATGCCGGGATCATGGACCAGAAGGGAATATCCATCATGGTATAGGTCACGCCCCAGAGAATATAAGTGATTGCCGCATAAGCTACCAGTCCGCTGCCATCCAGTGCAGGCGGTGCTGAGAACATCAGATACAGAACAACGGCATTGGTCACTGTGCCGATCATCAGCCAGGGGCGGAACTTCCCCCACCTGGTCCTGGTCTTTGCCACGATGACACCCATAAAAGGATCGTTAAATGCATCGAACACTCTTGCAGCCAGCAGAATGATACCCATGGCTACAGCGTTCACACCTAAAATATCCTGATAATAATACAAAATATAGCTGGCAGACAGCATGTATACCATGTCCTTGCCTACCGCACCCAGTCCATAAGAAAATTTCTCTTTTCCGCTTAAACTCATGATTAACCCTGATCCTTTCTTTTGAAATCCTTTGAAATCTATTTCTCAAATGAAAAAATTTAAATCCTAATCTGAAAAGGTATCCGTACTTCTCCTGCCGTCTGCGATTGCAATAGCAAAGATCCCTGACCGGATCTTCCCAGACTCTTAACATAGGTTCCACCCATGCCTCCCTGTAAAGCAATGATGTCAGATCCGATGATGGAGATATCCCCTTCCGCAATCAGACGGACAGGCTCCTGATAAAAGGGAAGCACATTTCCATGGTCATCCACTGCACGGATCCGCACCAGTGCCACATCATAGCTGTGATGTTCCGTCAGGATGGTATGATCCGCTTCTGCTTCCAACCGGATTTCCCGAACCGGTTCTTTGGTAACAGATTTTACGACTTTGCCGTCTTTGATGGCGTCAAAACGGTATACGGTAGCCGTACCACCCCAGTCACCGATATACTTCGTATAGAGCCTGGTCACTTCCGCAAAATCGATATGATAGATCAGAAACAGTTTTAAGGCTGTAAGATATAATCTCTTCGGAATGTGGTTCAGGCTTCCTCTTGCAACGAGATTCATGGCATCCGTGATCTCCTTTGCATGCTTCGGACGGAATCTTTCGTTTTGAGCAAAAGAATCTCCGATAAAGTCATCGATCAGGATGGGACCGTGCTTCAGGTGCTTATAAGGTGACATCCCCGGCAGATATTCCTTGATAAAATGGTCATTTTTGTACATCTTTACGCTGTCCGCATTGGATAGAATATAAATGTTCCCGCGGTTACAGCCGGGATGCTCTCCGATATCCATGGAAGAAGTAATCTCCAGTACAGGAGTCTGCTCTTGTTCACAGGCATAGATATTCGCTGCCAGCTTCGGATTCCGGAACATATCCATGACACCATGATAACAGATCCGGTCACCGCTTCCGAAGTCTTTGTGGGTGTTATAGTCGAACATGCACCAGCCGAAGCTTCCGGCGATATCGGTCTGACCTGCCACAGCATCCAGTACATTGGCATGGCGGATCGCATGTTCACTCCGGCGTTCTTCGTTGTCAAAAGCCTTGGTGGGATACATATGTCCGTTGTATTCACTGATCAGATAAGGCTTCTCCATATCGGCTGTGACCTTTTTCTTCGGATCACAGCCGGGCATCTCACCGTCATGCAGGAAATCATTATACGTATAGACATCTTCTAATAAATGACTTTTCTTAATCGCCCGGACACCACCGGTGGGTCTCATAGGATCCAGCTTATGTGCCACGGCATTGGTCTTTTCATAAAAGGCATCGTCATCCGGAGACTCATTGATCCGTACTCCCCATAAAATGATGGAGGGATGATTACGGTACTGTCTGATCATGTCTTCGGCATTTGCTACAGCCTGTGCTTTCCAGGCATCGTCACCGATATGCTGCCAGCCGGGGAATTCCGTAAATACTAAAAGTCCAAGCTCATCACAGCGCTCTAAAAAATAATGGCTTTGGGGATAATGGGAAGTCCTTACGGCATTTAAGCCCAGCTCCTTTTTCAACAGATCCGCATCCAGCCGCTGCATGCTCTCCGGCATGGCATAGCCCACATAAGGGTAGCTTTGGTGGCGGTTTAATCCGCAGATCCTCAGTTTTTTCCCGTTGAGATAAAAGCCCTCCTTTTTAAACACAGCTTCTCTGATCCCGAAAGTGATCTCCGATTCGTCCAGAAGCGTTTCTCCCTGCCACAGCTGGGTTTTCAGCAGATACAGATGGGGATGCCCGGTATCCCACAAAGCCGGATGGGGAATGATACCTTGAAAAGATATCGCCGCTCCGGCACAGTCATCCGCAGGCACCGTCTGTCCGCAGAGAAGCTGCCAGCCGGAATCCTGCGTTATATCTGACGAATCTGACGATGTGCCTGCAGCTGTAATATTGTTTTTTAATGCATAATATTGTCTGACCTGAAGGTCTTTCGCAGTTCCATAAAAGGTAATCTCAGATGTCACCTGAGCAGCCTCCGGTGTGAGCTTCGTATATACAAAAACATCCTGAAGGGAAGTCTGCTCTTTCACTTCCAGATACACATCCCGGTAGATGCCACCGTAAGTCATATAGTCGATCACGTAGCCGAAAGGAGGCACATTTAAGTCTTCTCTGCTGTCCAGACGGAGGCACAACAGGTTGTCCTGGCCATAGTTCACATACGCCGTCAGATCTACGGTAAAGGCAGTATAGCCGCAGTGATGTTCTCCTACTTTTCTGCCGTTGCACCAGACCGTACTGTCATGGGCAGCACCTTCAAACGTTACCAGGATTCGTTTGCCCTGCCATTTCTCCGGAATCTGCAGATGGCGTCTGTAGCCGCTGACCATCTGGTAGATGGATTCATCAAAATAGTGAAACGGTGTCTCCTTACAGGTATGAGGGATCCGGACGTGCTGCAATGTCTCCTCAGGGTATTCCGGCCCGAGTATATTGTTTTGAAATTGTTCAGTGAAAAGCCAGTCTTCGTTTAAATAGATCCGTTGATTCATGGTTCATATTCTCCTGTCTGTTTCTATCGTTCTTACCCTGCGTTTTCTGCCTGAGAATGAGACCTGCAGTCTTTTGCAGGAGTATTTTACTTATTCTGTTTTTGCCGCAATGCCGTACATAAGAATTTCCACGACTTCTTTCAGGGCATCGGCATAAGTCAGTTGATTCCTGGAGAGAATATCTCTCTGGAAGAACTGCTCGATGGAGGCTTCCAGCATCATTTTCACCAGACAGATGGGAACCGGACGGATACTGCCCTCAGCCATTCCCATTTCGAGCAGCTGGATCGTGGGTTCCCAGCCGGTGGAAAGCCGCAGTTCTACTTTCTGATAGATTTTAGGATATTTGTCCCGCAGCGAATATAATTTCCGCAGATCGATATTCTGATACCCTTCCGGAAGCACCCCCAGGATACGTTGCAGCTTTTCCAGGATACCGAGGGAAGGATCTGTCAGGATCATCTGCTCGCTTTCCTTGATGGAGTCGAAGATATAATCCACCATGGCAAGAAACAGAGCTTCTTTGTCATCGTATACGGTATAGATGGTTTTCTTACTGATTGAGAGCTCTTTCGCCAGATCGTCCATGGTGAATTTCAGTCCTTTCCTGTCAAAGACACGAAGGGTGGCGTCGAGAATATTTTTTTGCAGACCTTCTGTGGTATCCATCGTTTGATTTCCTCCATTCGAATGCGTGGTTATTTACAATAGTTACATTGATATTTATTTTCAATGGAAACTAAAAATGAATTACTGGTTTCCTGTAAGATCAGAGTATCATTTTCCGGAAAAACAATCAAGAAACGATTTTACCAAAAAGAGTTTCCTATAATTGTGAAATATAGCAAAAAACCAGCCAACAAAGCTGTTGACTGGCTGAAATACTTTTTGATGTTTTACTTTTTAAATTGTTCCGCTAACGTCGGATGGGTTTTCTTGCGGGTGATCTCCACCAGACCCAGGGGTGTCATGTCCACGACCCTGGGATGCAGGGGATCGTCTGCGGTCAGGCTTCTTAAATGTTCCAACAATGCCGTCTGCCGTTCCTTTTTGGCCATATTGATGAAATCCACGATAATGATACCGGACAGATTCCGCAGGCGCAGCTGTCTGGCCACTTCTTCCGCCGCTTCCAGATTCACTTGATAATAGGTATCCTCTCCCGCTTTTTTTGCCTCGTTTTTGCCGGAATTGACATCGATGACCGTCATAGCCTCGGTGGGTTCGATGACCAGATAACCGCCACATCTGAGCCAGACTCTCGTATCCAGTGCTTCTTCCATGCCACGCTCCAGAGAATACAGCAGACGTAAGGAAATCGCAGGATCCTCATAGAACCGGAGGGATTTTGCCTGTAACAGAGGGTGCTCCCTTTCCGAAAGCTTCTGAAAGATTTCCGGATCATCCGTAAGGACTTCATGGTATTCCTCAGGCGCAGCCAACTGCTCCAAAACCTCGTAAACGGCTTCAGAAGGTGCGAAAAGGCAGGTAAAGCATACTTTATGGGCTGCCTGTTCCAAAAGGCTCTGAAGGACTTTAGATGCGTTCTCAGGGGTGCTGCCGTTTTTAAGAAGCAGCTGTTGCATCCGAGCGGGATCCGCAGTGGCGGAGGCCCGTTTTGTCTTCTGGGCATCTCTGGTGACCATGACTACCAATTCATCTCCTGCTTTTAAGCATCCGTCAGGCCTCCTGTTGGTAAGGCGCGCCAAAGCTGCTTCCCGCAGTGGCAGAAAGCACAACTCTCCGGGGGCAATCTCCACAAAGCAGGCATCAATGTTTTTCGCCACATTCTGTATTTTTCCCAGATAGATGCCGCCGGTCTTACTGGCATTTGAACGCAGCACCCGCACAGCTGCAATTCCACCGGAGTTCACAAGCAATGCCACATTTCTATCACGCAGCTTCGTAAAGATCAGTTTCCCGGAGGTACAGTCCGTACTTTTGCGGATCTCATTTATTTCTTTTTCTCTTGCCGGTCTGCCACCGGTGAGACTACGGCTCATTCGGCATCTGCGGAAGCCGCTTTGTAAGCCTCCTCACTGTCATAACCGATGGCATCTAAGGGAAGCAGTTCTCCGGCATCGTTTCTTAAATAGGTCTCTTCTCTGGTGACTATAAGTGCATTCTCAGGGAGATTTTCTCCATTTTCAGCAAATAATGACTCCACTACCTGGATCGGTTTGATATTCCCGGCGCTGGATGCATCTACCAACAGATACAGACTGTCAGCATCCACGGTTTTCATCTCGTAGATGCCTTCTTTCAGATTGATCTCACGGCTGCCTTTTTTGGTTTCCTTGGTGATCCAGATCTCGTCCCTTTTCAGAAAGCACTCTACGGCAGATTTCAGTTCAAAATGAGGACCTCTGCCTTCCCTGAAGGTTACAGTATATCCGGCGGCAGCCACGCTTGCCATGGCATTTCCGGCATTGTCCGGCAGGATTTTCACCGCTGTGATCTCAATGCCGGGCACCGATGCGGCATTCAGCCGTTCTTTTATATCTTTGCAGGATGTCAGGGAATGTACTTCCAGATCCATATATTCTCCGTTACTGGTCAGTCCTACACCCAAAGGAGCTGCGAAGGACATGATCTGATGGGGGCTGAAGCCTCCGGTATAGGCTACGTCCAGTTCTGCTCTGCGGTTGGCTTTCTGGAAGAAGCGCATTACATCCAGATGACCGATAAAACGTACCGGTCCGTATTTCCTGAATTTGATTCTTAACTTCATAATTTCTTTCAGATTTCTATGCGGCCTTCCGTGAAAGACCTGCAATTTCCCTTTCTTCTTATTCTGCTACACTCATAATGTGCCACAAGGGCATGCCTATTACAATCAGCCTCTGGGCTCTACGCAGATACCGCAGCCGAATCTGGCTGCTCCGCAGCCCTGACAGGCATTTTTACAGTTCGGTGAGATCGTCTCGTTTTTGGCTTTCTGCCATTCTCTCTCCAGAAAGGCTCTGGATACACCGCAGTCCAGAAAATCCCAGGGCAGGATCTCATCAAGGGGACGTTCTCTGTGAGAATAGAAATCCGGATCCAGACCGCAGGCAGCGAAGGCTTCCATCCAGACATCATTGCGAAAATACTCGCTCCATGCATCATAAAAACAGCCTTTGTTATAAACATATAAAAGCACCTGGGACAATCTTCTGTCACCTCTTGCAAGAACTCCTTCTAAGACGCTGACATCCGCTTCGTGCCAGTTGTATTTGATACTCTTCTGGTTCAGCTGTTCGGAGATAGCCTTTCTGGTCAGATAAGCCTTTTCCACGAATTCTTCCTTGGTACACTGGGGTGCCCACTGGAAAGGAGTAAAAGGCTTCGGTACAAAGAAGGAGGTACTGGTAACGATCTGTACTCTGCCGTTGACACGTTTCTCCTTCGGTACCGTATCGAAGAAAGTGGCAGCGATCTTGTTGGACAGCTCGGCAATTCCACGGATATCTTCTTCTGTTTCGGTAGGATGTCCGAGCATGAAATACAGCTTGACTCTGGTCCAGCCGCCCTCGAAGGCAAGGGCGGAACCCTGCAGGATCACTTCCTCGGTAAGACCCTTGTTGATGACATCCCGCAGTCTCTGGCTGCCGGCCTCCGGAGCAAAGGTCAGACTGGATTTCTTTACATCCTGTACCTTACTCATGACATCCAGGGAAAAGGCATCGATACGCAGGGACGGCAGGGAGATATTGACGTGTTTTTCCTTA
>ENA-ORNF01003487-ORNF01003487.1-human-gut-metagenome-genome-assembly--contig:-NODE-3487-length-10208-cov-3.257067_pt1 | contig 10208 bp, 8 predicted proteins | sample MGYA00242110_ERZ509012 | MGnify/ENA primary metagenome ERZ509012 (study PRJEB26280, sample SAMEA2338714) | human gut metagenome | biome: human gut; feature: human-associated habitat; material: faeces... | reverse complement strand
CATGGCAGCCGCGATTGCACAGACAAACCGTGCGGTACGCTTTTCTTTTGGTACACCGGCAAGACGGTCTAAGATCGCCTGATTTTTGATCTCATAAGAGGTATCCTCTCCAAGATACCGCGCAGAATAAACACCCGGTTCCTTGTTCAGATAATCCACTTCCAGACCAGAATCGTCCGCTAACACAATGTCATCGGTCAGTGCTGCGATCGCTTTCGCCTTGATGATGGCATTTTCCTCAAATGTATTTCCATTTTCCTCGATGTCTGCCGTAAGACCGGCTTCTTTCATGGACAGGATCTCAGCCCCTGTGTCAGCCATGATCTCCCTGATCTCTCTCATTTTACCTGCATTTCCGGTTGCAAATATAATCTGTTTCATTAGAATCCCTCCTCAAACGCCCGAAGTATCGCATTATAGATACCCGTTGCTGTCTTTTCCTGATAATCCTCTGAGCAAAGCAGTCTTAACTCTTCCTTATTAGTCATAAATCCGACCTCGATCAATGCCACCGGCACATCACTGGTTCTTATGATATAAATGCTGTCACCTTCTATAATGCCCCTGTTGCGGCTTCCGATCACATCAGTCACTTCTTTTGCACAGATTTCTGCCAGTTTCTGGCTCATGCCGGTCTCGTCCGACTCGTCATACATGACCGCGGTTCCGCTTGCACTTGACATTCTGCCGTTTCCGGTCGAATTGTTATGTATACTGATAAACAGATCCGCATCGGATTTATTTGCCAGTTGGACTCTCTGGTCAAAAGTCGGATTGCTGTCATCGGTTCTGGTGTAGTACACCCCAATATTCTGCCCCTGTTCCTCGAGGATTTTCTTAAGTTGCAGCACGATTGCCAGATCGATATCTTTTTCATTGACCCCCTGTTTGGTTGCTCCTGGAGCCCTTCCGCCGTGTCCGGCATCAATTACAACCACTTTATCATACACCTCATGCGGTGTCAAAAAATCAAAATAGAAACTCCCATTCTCATATCCAGTGTTAATCTCATAAACACGGTCCATAACAATTTCGATCAGTCCCTGCTCCCCTTTCTGTACGTAAGAAAGGCTGTCAATGTGATTACTGCTTCCCGTTACCGGATGGCTGGCAAAATAAGCCTCATCGGTCCCCGGGATTGTGATCTGGATGGTCTGCGTGACATAGTCATTTGTAAAATGGATATCCTCTTCGCTCACACCATCCGGCAGTCTTAAACTCAATTTACCTCCATAGCTGCCTGTCCCGCCTCCGGTATTTACGATCGCAAGGTCATTCATTTCAACCTGCCCCGCCTCATATTCTTCTTCCGCCACCTGCGCCTCTTTTGCTTCCTCTCGCTGCACCCTGATCTTTGGGAAATAGGGCAACGTCACACACGTTACAATGGTCAAAAGCAAAAGTACGATCGCAGAAAATTTTAACGTTTTCTCTTCCATGTACTATCAAACCTTTACTGATTATTACTAAATGCTTTAATGCACAGATTAGCCTCTTTTACTGTATTGATATTTTCCCATTTGTCTCCATTGGAACTGATATAACTCTCTCCATCATCCAGGATCACATTTGCAGAATCCTCATCTGCTGCATATTCGATTGCCATCGGATGGACGGAATTTGGTGTGATGATATGAAGTACCACCGCATACCGTTCTCCTGCCTCCACAGTGATCCCCTGATTGAATTTTATCGTATAATAGCCGGCATTGCTGAGTTTACCGGATGCTACCGGTATCATATTTGAAAACGAACTTTTATCCTGAAACTGTCTTACGACATACAGCTCATACTGTGAATCCTTTGCTGTTGCGTAGAAGCCTGCTGCCACCACGCTTTCTGCGCCCTCCGCGGTGTAGATATTGGCTCCATACATGCTCTCTTTGTTGTAGCCAAGCTGTCCTCTCCATCCACACAGATCACTCTGATAGATATGGTCATAATTGTCCGTGCTTTCAATCCCCGTATAGACAACATTATGCGTTCCAATATTCGTATCATAATAGGAAATATAAAAAAATCCGTCATCCCCGAAATTTTCTCCCCAACTGTTCTGACAGATAAATGCACCATCTGCCTCCAGATCCATGGAAAAATTCTCCTTTGGATAATCGTCATCCCAGCCAACGATCACAACATCGTGATTTGGCTTTTCCGTACCGATATAGCAATAAGAATTGGTTTTCTTATCAAAATATGGAGAATATGTCTGTGAGCTGCGCAATGCATTATAAATGGACGTCTGCACGCCGCCGTACTTAAAGACAGCCTCCTTGATCTTCTCATAGTCTTTTCCGTCAATAATCTGCATCTCCTGCACATGCTTAACCGGTTCCAGATCGCTTCTGGTCTGGTTATCCCCATACGGATCATCCTTTTCATACACAGGCCCTTCCCATGCGGCAAGGTACGCCATTCCCATGGTATAGTCTCCACCCTCATATGGGTCCACCCCAAAATTGTTGGATAATGTCATATGATCCACGGAATACTGCGCGCTCTCCTCCGGCAGCAATACCGATTCCATTGCTCCGAGTGCCGCAAAAGACCAGCAGGTTCCATAACTTCCCTGATTCCGCACCTTTGCCACACGTCCTCTTTCCCTTAAGTCATAACGGGAGGGTACAACTGCAGTATTGACAGAATTATCGGATGCCAGAGCCTGATTTTCCTGCATATCCCAACTATAATTATAATCTAAATATGTAGAGAGATCATTCAGACTCACATAGAACTGGTCATCTTTCTGGATGAAGGGAGAAACGATCTCCTCCTCCTCGCCATTAACCGTCGCCGTATATTCATTTTTTACAAATTCCATCTCACTTGCATGTTTTTCAACCAGCAATCTGTTTCCATCATATACATGTGCACTGCAATTTAGGGCATCTCGCAGGATACTGACCGGCACCATGATATTGAGATTGTCATCCATGAAAAAAGAATATTCTTCATTGGTATACTGCTTGTTGTCGATCACGACGGATAACAGATTGTCATTCACGCTCGATGCAATGAGCGGATTCCACGTCTCCGCCTCCAGATCTCCACCGCGAAACTGACCAATCTGTTCATACCCTGCAAAAATCGTATTATATTTGATCAAAAAAGTAATTGCCACAACTCCACCAAGGGCAATAAATTTTTTTGAATAGTTCATTTACACTCCGTTTCCGCACCCTGGTGCTTCTTTTAACTATCTAATCCCTTTTGTCTCTTTTGGGTGGTCTTGGTCCCATAAACTGATAAAAATACGTTTTTATCATTCCATTATAGATCTTGCGGTTTTTATCCGCTTTTCTTCCAATATAACGCTCCGCATCCTCATAACTGGTGATCAGATACATCGACCAGGAATCCAGGTTGCGATACGCCTCCCCGATCTGACCATACAGTTCCGGCAGATCTGCCTTATCTTCCAGACGCTCTCCATATGGTGGATTGGTAATGATAAATCCGTATTTCTTCGGATGATGCAGTTCTGCAACCGGGCGCTGCTGGAAATGGATCAGATGATCTACCCCTGCACGCTTTGCATTTTCTCTTGCTGCGCGTACCACATCCCCGTCAATATCATATCCCTGAATGTCTACGGTAACGTCATCTTTTATCATTTCTTCCGCTTCTTTTACACACTCATACCACATTTTGCGGTCGATCAGGTTTGTCCACTGCTCCGCCGTAAACTCACGATTCATACCAGGCGCAATATTCGCAGCGATCATTGCTGCTTCGATTGGAAATGTACCACTTCCGCAAAACGGATCGACCAGAATACGATCTGGCTTCCATGGTGTCAGAAGCAGTAACGAAGCCGCCAGCGTTTCCGTCAACGGTGCCTTGCTCGTCATCGTACGATATCCGCGCTTATGTAGGGAATCCCCTGACGTATCCAGTGTCACCATAACTTCGTCTTTTAACAGGAAAATACGGACCGGATAAGGTGCTCCATCCTCTTTGAACCACTCTGTGTGATAACTTTCTTTCAGACGTTCCACCATCGCTTTTTTTGCGATCGACTGGATATCAGAAGGGCTGAACAGCTTGCTCTTAATGGAAGAAGCTTTTTTTACCCAGAACTTTCCATCCTCCGGGATATAATCTTCCCATGGCAATGCCTTGATGCCCTGAAAAAGTTCCTCGAACGTGGTCGCACGGAAACGTCCCACCTGTATTAAAACACGCTCTGCCGTCCGCAGAAAAATGTTGGCACGGCAGATTGCCTCCTCGTCGCCAAGGAACGTCACTCTGCCGTCCTCCACACGCTCTATCTCATAACCAAGATCATAAATCTCACGTTTTAATACTGCTTCTAATCCAAAATGGCATGGCACCATTAATTCATATGTTCTCATCCAATCTCCTATTCTGTATCTGCTTCGTTTTGTATTCTTTTCGAATGGCATTAAAAAACGCCACCCGCATATATCATAATATTATCCGTTCTAAATTTGCATGTCAATTATTATCTCTTCCATTTCGTGCCTCATATTCTTTGATCGCATGGATCCCACCCACTACCGTATAAACTTCGTACCCTGCCTTTGCCAGTTTTCTTGCCGCAAGCAGACTGGTACTTCCATAATCACAGTACAAAAGCAGTACCCTTTTTTTCGAAAAGCGGAACATCCATCGTTCCATTTCCTCATAAGGACAATTAAGAGCCCCCCTGTAATGACACTGGCGGTAGGCTTCTCTTTCCCGTACATCGATCACAATGGCTCTCTTTTCAAACATAATACCAGACATATCCCTTGCATGAATCGTATAAAATGCCATAACAACCACCATATAAAAAACAGACTACAAAGGATTCTCCTCTGTAATCTGTTCTTTCCTCTAAAGACTTTTCTCTTTATATCTTATGCAGTCTTTTCTGCCCGGTGACCGGTATTATCTGCAATTAGAACCTGCTTCATCCTGTCCGTTGCTGTTCTGTGCATTGCTGTTGGATGCTTTGTTAGAAGCCTTATTGGAAGCCTTGTTCGAAGCTTTGTTCTTAGAGCTGTTCTGCTCATAGCTGTTCTGCTCGTAACTGTTTTCATAGCTGTTCTGGGTATCTGCATTTTTTGCCATTTTTTCCTCCATTCCGGTGTTTTTACACCGCCTGTCTTTTTATTTTTGTGCTGTATTACATTCAGCAAAACTATTATTTGAGAAAAAAAGAAAAATATACATCCCCCTAATTTTTAATTGCTTTTTATTTTTGAATAAGCTATACTTACATTGTGATATGTGATATTTGTAGATATCCGTATTACTTTTATACCCCTTATTAATTATTTATACTCCCCTCAGAAAAAGCCAGATGATTCCTCACCTGGCTTTTTCTATGTCTACTTTCCTTTTATTTTACAGGGAATAATAATCCAGATTATCCTTTAATTCTGTAGTAATAAATCCGCCTGCCTTGACATATTTGTCGTAAACTCCATTGATCCGCTGAACCTTCTTTGCTACCTGTACATCATAGCGATGCAGGCCACTCTGATACATCGGATTTGACTTCAGCTCCTCACGGATTGGCTTCGCAAACGGACAGTAACTGATCAAAATCTCTCTGGAAACTTTGTTCAGACGGAAACTTCCTTTTGATTCATATTTGATCCAGTTCTGATAATCCTTAACAAATACCTCACGATAGTTGTTCTTTCCACGCACCAATGCACTCTTGATCTTTTCTTTGGCATCCGTAGATAATTCATGGTTTTTACGGTAAAACTGGATATAATCGCAATACTCTGCTGTCAATGATTTATCACGGATATCGTTCCAGTGTACACCCTGTATCTTACGGCAAAGCTCCCAACGGAAACGTCCTGTCGTGTCGATCATCATATCGTCCAGATCAACCGCCGTAAAGATTGGGAACATAAATCTTGCCGGAGTATCTCTACGCACCCCTGCGGTTTCCTGCCACATCTGAGCCCTTGTACCTGCATTTGGCATCAGGATAATATTAGGCAATACCTCTTTCATGATCATCTCGCGGTTAATTCCTTTATCCGGATCCGAGAACGTAACTTCACGGTAGAATACAGAGAAATCAATCTTCCGTATATTATTGATGGCATCCTCTAACTTCTGAACCGTTACTAACATCTTGTCGATGGAGTTGATCAGGTCATTTTCCCCTAAGATCGGACAAAATGTCGAAATTCTACCATAGGTAATACGGTTACCGGAAGTAAACATATTCTGGATCTCGAATTTTATTTTCATCTCACGGTTATTTGCAAATTCTTTTGCCTGATTTGGCGTGATTTTTCCTGTTTTTCGGAGTTCTGCCAGATAACCGGTATAGTCTAAATCAAATTCATTTTTAGATGGTTCGTTTTTGCCTTCGTAGATTGTCTTCAACCAGGAGAAAATGGTAAAAACATGCTCTGAATTACACAAATCCAGATGCTCCGTCAGATCATACAGAATATTTGCATTGTCCTCGCCTACCATCTGAACATCCATAAAACCAAAGTTTAAGAACATTTCAACGATAGGAGACGGCTCTTCCTCATCATGCATGACATTCATAAATACCTTATAATAAGTCTCATAGAACATCTGAGAAATCTGCTTTCTTAATCCAAATGCTTCTGCATCTGTAGATAACATGTCCGGCAGATCGCCATACTGGCGGATCTGGGAACGGATCTGCTCGATCTTTTCCTCCGTGTATCCCGCATAGTTAAGGATATGTGCCAGACAATCTTCTCCACTCTCTTCTTCTTCATCCCAGTCATCGGAATCCTGCGCATCTGTACTTGTGCCCGGTGTCGCGTAATCTCCCTCTGCCATCGTCGCAAAATCATGGTTTTGATACTGTTCCAAACGCTCTTTTACCAGTTTTTCATCGTAAATGTTCAGCTTCTGGATGACTTCTGCCATCTTGTCCATGCGTTCCCGCAGAGGTCTCGTATCGTATTTACTAGCCTCCGCACTTAACAGCAGGTCAAAGTAAATGCAGAACATATCATTTTCTGATCCTGACAATAAAATATCCTGATTATATTTCAGGTATTCTACCATCTCAATAATACCTTGTGTCACACGTCTTGTCTGATAACATGCCTCCATGATCGCTCCGATACAAAGACTGTCATCCTTCTGCATCAGATGAAGGTACTGATCCAGATATTTTTTCGTCAGTGCTGTACTGTTGTTGATCTCCCAGTTTTCCGCTTTATGTATCATATCAAGTGGTTTGAAGTTGTCCATTCTGGAAAAGCTCTGTCCATCCAGATGTAACTGGCTGCACAGCACGGTATAATCATTGTACTCCGTTTCCACAAAAGAATGGAACTGACGCACCAGATTACGGAAACCTGCATAAGTTTCAAGCAACATCTGTCTCTGTTTTAAGGCAGCGCGAAGTAATACTCCCCGCATACTCTCCTGTCCGTTTAATACTTTGATCAGATCATCTGGTGTATCATATTTAAAGACTGCAAGTACAGAATCCTCTCTGGCAATATAATCGCAAAGGTATCTGTCACTTTCCGAAACACCGATAATCCCATCCTTCTGTAAAATGACTCTGGCATATGAATTTCTCTGTACTACAGAACCTTCCAGGATCAAATACCATGCCTTTACCTTTTCATTCTGTTTTGCTATTGTCTGGTTTTTCTGTACTCTTATCGTGTCCATTCTATTTCCTCCGGCATCTGCTCTATCATCCCTGACGTTTTTTTCTTATTGCACAAAGCTCATCCAACAGGCAGCCTGCGGCTTTTTCCTTGCTCATGATCTCAAGCTCATGTTCCGCATCCCTGGTAATCAAGGTAAGGATATTGGTATCTGTACCAAATCCTGCTCCCTCCTGTTTTAAGTTATTGGCAACGATCATATCTAAATTCTTTTTTTCTAATTTCTTTCTTGAGTTTTCCAACATGTTTTCGGTTTCCATTGAAAATCCGCATAACACTGTATTTCCCTTTTGTTTTCCCAATGCCGCCAGAATATCGGTGGTACGCTCCAACTGTAGCTGTGCTTCCTCATCTGACTTCTTTATCTTTTCCGTCGCTGTATTGGCAGGACGATAGTCTGCTACCGCAGCAGCCTTGATGATCATATCCTGTTCACCGGCACGCTTTAATACTTCCTGACACATTTCTTCTGCAGAAACTACCGGAACATACTCCAGAAACATGGGTATCTCCAACGCCGTAGGTCCGCTTACCAATGTAACCTTCGCACCGCGGAGCATTGCCATTTTTGCGATTGCATAACCCATCTTTCCTGTCGAATGATTCGTGATATAACGCACCGGATCGATCGCTTCCTGTGTAGGACCTGCCGTCACTAACACTCTCATATCCTGCATATCTTTTGGAAATGCCAGTTCTTTTAAAACATACTGCACCAGTGTTTCTTCCGATGGAAGCTTTCCATCCCCGGTATCTCCATTGGCAAGCATTCCACATACCGGATCAATGATCTCATAATCATAACGTTTTAATTTTTCAAGATTTTCCTGCACGATCGGATTATGATACATATTATGGTTCATCGCCGGAGCGATCAGTTTCTTACAGGTGCACGCCATCACAGTCGTTGTCAGCATATCATCTGCGATTCCTCCTGCGATCTTTCCGATCACATTTGCCGTCGCCGGAGCGATCAAAACCAGATCTGCCTGCTTTGCCAGTGCAACATGCTCAACTGAAAATTCAAAATTACGGTCAAAGGTATCGATCAGACACTTATTGCCGGTTAACGTTTCAAACGTTGTTGCTGTAATAAAATTGGTTGCATTCTGCGTCATCAGCACATGCACATTGCAGTGCATCTTCTTTAACATTCTAGCCACATTTGGCATTTTATAAGCTGCAATTCCTCCTGTTACGCCAAGAAGAACCGTCTTTCCCTGTAACATCCTTTTCTTCCTCCTGCTCTCGTTCTTTTGAAACAAAATTCCATTTCTGATACGATGCCTATTAAGATTTTAGGATAACATCCCATAGTTATTTTATACTGTTTTCTCTGTTTTCGCAATATCTTCTGATGAATAAGTACTAGGATCTCTTTCCAAGCTCCCAGAATGCCACTGCACTTGCAGCCGCCACATTCAAGGAGTCCACGCCATGTGCCATTGGTATCTTTACCGTATAATCACAATCTGCGATTGTCTCTTTTGCAAGACCATCGCCTTCGGTTCCAAGAATGACTGCCAGTTTTTCTTCCCTTTGCAGTCTCTCATCATCAATCCCGACCGAATCATCGGTCAATGCCATTGCTACCGTTTTAAATCCCTGTTGTTTTAATTTTTCCAACTCCGTCTTTTCCTCTTTCATATAAGTCCATGGGACCTGAAATACGGTTCCCATACTTACACGGATTGCCCGGCGGTAAAGCGGATCTGTACATGCAGGAGTCAGCAAAACGGCATCCATATTTAAGGCAGCCGCAGAACGGAAAATAGCTCCCACATTCGTTGGATTTACAACATCCTCCAACACAACGACCCTTCTCGCTCCGTCACAGATTTTCTCTGTCGCTTTCGCTATTTTCCTTCTCATCGCACAGAGGATGCCCCTGGTCAGATGAAAACCTGTGATCTGCTCTAACACTTCTTTTTCTGCGATATAGACAGGTGTTTCCTCACATCTTTTAAGAATCCCACTGGCGCGTGTTTCCACCTGTGTTCTCTCGATCAGAAACGAAATCGGTTCATATCCGGAATCTAATGCACGCTCAATCACGTTCGGGCTCTCTGCTATAAAAATTCCAGGATTGGGCTCATAATAGCGAAGTAACTGCACTTCAGTCGCTCCCGCGTAAATTTCCAGTTCTGGTATTGTCAAATCTGTAATTTCAATCTGTTTTCCCATTGATTTCTCCATTGTCACACCAAAGGAATTTCCTATAGAGTAAAAAAATAAGAAGCCAGCAAAATATCTCTTGCTAGCTTCTCTTCCTACGTGCGCGAGAAGATTCGAACTCCCGACACCTTGGTCCGTAGCCAAGTGCTCTATCCAGCTGAGCTACGCACACATATTCCTTTTTCTAACATCTATTATATCACCCTTGTCAAGTGCTCCCAGATGTTAATGCCGGCGACCGGAATCGAACCGGTACTGTATTTCTACAACAGGATTTTAAGTCCTGCGCGTCTGCCAGTTCCGCCACGCCGGCATAATGAGATAAACTCATCAAATGGGACCTATAGGGCTCGAACCTATGACCCTCTGCTTGTAAGGCAGATGCTC
>ENA-ORNF01003485-ORNF01003485.1-human-gut-metagenome-genome-assembly--contig:-NODE-3485-length-10209-cov-2.616801_pt1 | contig 10209 bp, 8 predicted proteins | sample MGYA00242110_ERZ509012 | MGnify/ENA primary metagenome ERZ509012 (study PRJEB26280, sample SAMEA2338714) | human gut metagenome | biome: human gut; feature: human-associated habitat; material: faeces... | reverse complement strand
CCCAGACTATGCCGGCTACCAATGCCGCCATTATGAGCATGAAATTGCAGGAGGCCGCGTGTACAAGAGCGTAAACCGCTGTGGTTATGGCGAACCCGGCATTCGGATTCCAGCGGTGCGAGATGGTGCGCTGCACGTAGCCGCGCCAGAATATTTCTTCGGCGGGCCCTGTTACCAACAGCAGCAATAGTGTGAGGAACAGCGGGTTCGTGCTTTCTTTAAGGCCGTAAATCATGTCGACCTGCGGGCGCGCGAAGTCGAACAGCCACGCCGCTACCTTGTCGCCCGTCCAGAACACTCCCCACAGCGCGGCTGCCAGGGCTATGCCCAGTAGCAGGCTTTGAGGATTCCGTAGCCCTTCTTGTACTCCATAAACTCGCTGTTGTCGAACAGGCAGGCCAGCACTGCAAGCGTGAGCGCCGAGCCGGCCATCATCTCCCAGAAGTTTATCAGCGGCATGGTCTGTGGCGAGAACATCACTGCCCACAGCACTGCGGCCACTACCAGGGTGAAACACAGCTTTTTCATGACAGCGCTCCTGCTAAAGCGAACGATGTGGCGAGGAGAAGGCTGAACATAAGTTGCAGCTTGGCCGTAAGCTCGTCCAGGCGGGATATGCTTCCTGTGCCGCTACCGTTGTAGTGAGCCATAATGCGTACATTCCCGGCGGCAGGTATGAGGGTTACGAGCACCAGCAGCGTCCACCACGGGAATATGCCTGCCGCAGCGCACCCGGCTATCCATACGAACGGAACTGTAATTTCCAGGCAGTAAACCACCACCGAAGCCTGCACGCCTATGGTCATTGCCAGGGTGTTGATGTTGGCGCGCACGTCGGTACGTATGTCGCGCGTGTTGTTGGCGTGCAGTATGGCAACGGTTATAAGTCCCACGGGTATGCCGGCCCACATTGTGCTCCAGTCCACTGTTCCCGTGGCTACGTAGGCCGTGCCCAGCATGGGCAGGAGGGCATAGGCCATGAAGATAACCACGTCGCCCAGCGCGCGGTATTTAAGCGTGGGGTAGAGCAGTGTGCACGCCGCTCCGCCTATACCTATATATAATAGAGGTAGGCCCGTGCGCAGGAGCAGGCATACGCCTCCCGCCACGGCTACTACAAGCAGCGAAAGCGACAGCCGCAGTATTTCCTGCGGGTTGAACATCCCGTCGGTGAGGGTGCGGACTCCGTATGTGTCCTTGCGGTCGACACTTCGCTCGTAGTCAAAGTAATCGCTCCATGTATTGCCCGCGGCATGGAATACTATGATGTTGAGCAAAGCCCATACACCGTTAAGCCAGTTTATTTCGTGCCCGGCCCAGTAAAGGTAAGCCAGCGTTACCGCCACGGGCATTGTCGAGGCGGGGAACGACCACGGGCGCACGGCCACTATCCATTCTTTCAGTGTGTGTGTTTTCATTTTTAGCGTCGATTTTAATTTTGGAGGACAAAAGTACGAAATATATGGCACGATAAAGAAGCGTTTTGCATAAAAGATGTAAGGCTATTCTTCGCGTGGTTATTTAACCCAAAACGGTCATTAGGAAATTAAGTAGTAACGTTGAGTGCGGTTCCTTCGCCAACTTACGCACTTCTGCCGTCATCTGTCTTTGTGTCCGGCTTCGCCGTAGCCGCAACGCCTTCAGCGGGGCGTAAAGCTGTCTGCCAGGCACAAGCACGCAATTTGACGAAGCCTGACGACCGATTTGGGTTTTAAATTGGGGGTAAAATGTAAAAAGTATGGCTTTTTTGCTGATAATAGCGTGAGAAAGATTATTTTTGCAGTCGGTTTTGCGAAAGCATACGGAAATCCGTGTAGCGTAACGCATGGAGAGATGCTCGAGTGGCTGAAGAGGCACGCCTGGAAAGCGTGTAAACGGCGAAACCGTTTCGGGGGTTCGAATCCCCCTCTCTCCGCAGGGTTAAAAAATAAAGGATGAAAGGAAAATGGACTGTCTTGGAAACAAGGCAGTCCATTTTTATTCTGTTCCGTGCGCTTCAGGAATCTATTGGTTTTGGGATGTGGAATCCCGGGAGCGTGTGCCGCCTATGGGTTCGCGGCTCCCTACTAAATAAATCTCGCCGTTAAACGGGCAGGACGTTCTGATTCTCGTTACTTCCCTTTCTTTTTTTATCAGTTCCTTACCCCTTGCGCAGCTGTCCCGTTTTATTGTTTCGATGCTTTGGGGCTGGATGCCGATGGCGTTGTGCATTTTCCAGTTGTACGAAACATCGAGATACTTTACCGTCTTTGTATATATGAGTATTGACAGAAGGTTGTTTCTTGCGGCGTTGATCTGTTCGACGGGTGCGGTGAAGAGAATATTGCAGAAGCTGTTTCCTTGTATATTTATGTTCCTGATGTTCGGCAGTTGGGCTTTAGGAAAAACTACTTCAATGCCGTTGGACCATTTATCCTTTCTTGCTTTAAAGAGCGAATCGCAATAATGGCAGTTGCTCATGTCGAGCTCTACAAGGCTTTCGGGCAGCATGGCAATGAATCTTTCCTGTGTTGCCTCCTCTTTCGAGAGGTTGCTGAATTCGTTGTCTGATATGTCGAGCCTTATTATGTTGTAAGGGCGCAGTACAGGCAGTTTGGTAAGTCCTTGTCCCGAGAGGTCGCAAGTCTCTATTACGGTGTTTGGTGCAAGTTCGTACAGCGCTTCCAGGCTTTTTACCAGCTTTACGGTGTCGCGCCGGATGGTTTTGTTCGTGTCGGCGTTTGCGCGCACCTTGTTGACGATGTTCCTGCATTTGTTGTAGTTGGTATCTGCCACTTCTGTATATTCGGGTACTTTCAGTTCCCGTATTCTGTTGTACGACGCGTTTAGCTTCTTGAGGTGTGGAAAGTCTTTCTCTTTGAAATTGAGCTTTATCTTTACCAAATAGGTGGGATATATGTACATCCTTTCCCTGCTGAAGTCTTTATGCCGGAATCTGCCTATGTTGCAGTAACTGATGTTCAGCTCCTCAATACTTCTGGGCAGAAGGAAGTCGTAGGAGTCGAAAAAGCGCAAGTCGTTATGCGACAAATCCAACTTCTTTATATTGTACAGCCATACGGCGGGTATTTCCTTTAAGCCGAGGTGCGAAAGGTCGCATTTTTCTATTACAGTGTATCGGGGAGAATACGAATACAGCTCTTCGAGGCTGCTGACAAGTTTTACGGTGTCGGTTTTGGGCTTTGTTGCAACGCTGTCTTCTTGCGCTTTTATGTCCGGAGATTTTTTGTTGCCGCATGAAACGGCAAGAGTTAAACTGAATCCTGCGACGATGGCATAAATTAATGCCAACTTTAATTTCGTTTTCATGGCTTTTATTGTTCTTGGTTGGACGATTCAGGTTGTTGCAGGCCGCGCTTTATAAATACGCAAAAGCTATTCGGCCTACAATCATGTAACATCGTCGGTGCATGATTTATTGTTCCGGGTATGAAAAAATTGTCTTCGTGCGTTCGAAGGGTTAAGCCCTGCCGCAAAAAATATGTCTGACCTATTTCAAAATATGTCTGACATATTTTAAAATATCTCAGAGATAATTTTTCTTTGCTCCTTACACCCGTTTCGAACAAGGCACGAACCCCGTCGGGGAATTATGGAAAATTACAGTTCCGAGCACAAAAAGCATGTTCTTTCGCATGCGGCGGGCGAGTTGCCCCTGCAGGAGTTGGGAATGTCGGAAAGAATTAGTACTTTTGCATACAAATTACAAGGCTTTTAAACATGAATGTTTTAGAACTCAGCGAGCAAGAGCTCAACCGCCGCGAGAGCCTGGCGGAATTGCGCAAGATGGGCATAGAGCCCTATCCTGCAGCCGAATTTCCAACGAATGCTTTTTCAACTGAAATAAAAGAAAGTTTTGAAGACAATGCCCCCGCCCGCAACGTCAGTATAGCAGGACGGCTTATGAGCCGCCGCGTGATGGGCAAGGCCAGCTTTTTCGAGCTTCAGGACTCGAAAGGCAGGATTCAGGTGTATGTAACCCGCGACAATATTTGCCCGGATGAAAACAAGGACCTTTATAACGTGGTTTTCAAACGGTTGCTCGATATTGGCGACTTTGTGGGAGTTAAAGGCGAGGTATTCCGCACGCAGACGGGAGAGATTTCTGTGCGTGCCGATGAACTGAAGCTCCTTTCGAAAAGCATTAAGCCGCTGCCGATAGTGAAGATGAAAGACGGTGTGGAATACGACCGTTTCGACGACCCTGAGCTGCGATACCGCCAGCGTTATGTTGACCTTGTGGTTAACTCTGGCATAAAGGAAACATTCCTTAAACGTGCGCAGATATACAAGAGCATGCGCGCACAGTTCGACGCAGACGGATATACCGAGGTCGAGACACCAATACTGCAACCTACCCCCGGCGGCGCGAGCGCCCGCCCGTTCATAACGCACCACAACGCGTTGGACATTGACCTGTACCTGCGCATAGCCTGCGAGCTTTATCTCAAACGGCTCATCGTGGGCGGATTCGAGGGAGTTTATGAATTTTCAAAGAACTTCCGCAACGAAGGCATGGACAAGAACCATAATCCCGAGTTTACTTGCATGGAACTCTATGTTTCATACAAGGATTACAAGTGGATGATGTGCTATACCGAGAAGCTGCTGGAAAGGATTGCGCTTGACGTGAACGGTACGACCAAGGTCGTAGTGGACGGAAAGGAAATAGACTTCAAGGCTCCTTACCGACGTGTTACCATGCTCGACTCGATTAAAGAGAAAACAGGCTACGACCTTACCGACAAGACAGAAGACGAAATAAGGGCTATATGCAAGGAACTGAAGCTCGACAGCGTGGACGAGACTTTCGGCAAGGGCAAGATGATAGACGAGATTTTCGGAGAGTTCTGCGAAGGCACATACATACAGCCTACCTTTATAATAGATTATCCTATCGAGATGAGCCCGCTAACAAAGAAACATCGCGACAATCCCAACCTTACCGAGCGTTTCGAACTCATGGTGAACGGCAAGGAGCTTGCGAATGCTTACAGTGAGCTTAACGACCCGATAGACCAGGAAGAACGCTTCAAGGAGCAGTTGCGCCTGAGCGAAAAGGGCGACGACGAGGCCATGTTCATCGACCAGGATTTCCTGCGTTCGCTGCAATACGGAATGCCGCCGGTTTCGGGAATAGGTATAGGTATCGACAGGCTGGCAATGCTCATGACCGGGCAGTCTTCGATACAGGAAGTGCTGTTCTTCCCGCAAATGAGACCCGAAAAGAAACCGCAGCGTGATTCGAATGAAAAATATACGGCTCTCGGCATAGCCGAAGAGTTGATTCCCATACTGCAGAAGTCAGGCTACAATACGGTTGGCGACATGCGCGAGGTAAACCCGCAGAAACTGCAAATGCAGATAGGCGAGGTTATAAAGAAGTATAAGCTCGATGTAGCAAAGCCAAGCGTGTCCGAAGTGGAAACGTGGCTGGAAAAACTGAACGCGTGAAAATTTCCTGCGTTGCGGGATGAGCAGTGAAGTCGTATTAATATGTCCGGAGCAGCAAGTGTTATGTCAGATTGTGGAAAAATAGCCATAATAGGCGGCGGCAGCTGGGCTACGGCGATAGCCAAGATAGTTCTCGAAAAGGCGGGCCATTTGAACTGGTATATCCGCCGGCAGGGAAATATCGACGCATTCATACGTTTGGGGTATAATCCCTCATATCTTACCAGCGTCAAGTTTGATACCGGTAAGATAACGTTCAGCAACGACATAAACGAAATAGTAGAGCAAAGCGACACCGTAATATTCGTAACGCCGTCGCCTTATCTCAAACAAGTGCTGAAAAAACTGCATGTAAAACTTAACGACAAGTTCGTAGTTACCGCAATAAAAGGAATCATTCCTGAAGAAGAACTTGTTGTAACCGAATATTTCAGACAGATATACAACGTTCCAGATGATAGCCTTGCGGTAATAAGCGGGCCGAGCCATGCAGAGGAAGTAGCGCTCAACCGTCTTACTTATCTTACAATCGGTTGCCTGGACCGAGCCAAGGGCGAGGCATTGGCCGCTGTGCTTTCGAACAATTACATAAAGACTTCGGTAAACGACGACGTTGTGGGCATAGAATACGCCACAGTTTTGAAGAATGTGTACGCCATAGCGGTAGGCATTTGCAAAGGTTTGAATTATGGCGATAATTTCCAGGCAGTGCTGACTTCGAATGCGATAATCGAAATGAACCGTTTCCTGCGTGCGGTGTATCCTATAGAACGCTGCGTGGATGCAACGGCATATCTCGGCGATTTGCTCGTTACAGGATATTCCAATTTCAGCCGTAACCGCGAGTTCGGCACAATGGTGGGCAAAGGTTACAGCGTTAAGAATGCGCAAATCGAAATGGATATGGTGGCTGAGGGATATTACGGCACCAAGTGCCTTTACGAAATAAACAAGCACTTCTATGTGAACATGCCTATCCTTTACGCGGTGTACAACATACTGTACGAGCGCGTGTCGCCGGCGGTAGAAATAGGTTTGCTTACTGATTCGTTACGATAAGAATAATAAAATCATAAATTCAAGCATTATGAAGAAAATAAGTTTGGACATCACAAATGCAAAGTCGTTTGTAAAAGACGAAGTATTTGCAGAAATGCAGCAGAAAGCTAAAGAAGCACAGAAATCGCTCGAGGCAGGAACGTGCCCCGGCAATGATTTCCTTGGTTGGCTGAACCTGCCGACTTCGATAACCGACGCAGACCTTCAGGCAATAAAAGACTGCGCCGCAGTGTTGCGGAAAGAATGCGATACAATCGTCGTAGCAGGAATAGGCGGAAGCTATCTCGGAGCGCGCGCCGTTATCGAAGCACTTTCCAACTCGTTGCAATGGCTCAAGAATGACAACAATAATCCTACAATACTTTTTGCAGGAAACAGCATAAGCGAAGATTATCTTGCCGAACTTACAGAATACCTCAAAGACCGTAGATTCGGAGTTATCAACATTTCCAAATCGGGCACGACTACCGAAACAGCTCTCACTTTCCGTTTGCTTAAGAAGCAGTGCGAGGATCAGCGCGGCAAAGAAGTTGCCCGCAAGGTAATCGTGGCCATAACCGACGCAAAGCGCGGTGCCGCACGTGTAACGGCTGACAAGGAAGGATATACTTCTTTTGTTATTCCCGACAATGTAGGAGGTCGTTTCTCGGTGCTCACTCCTGTGGGATTACTTCCCATAGCATGTGCTGGTTTCGACATAGACGAACTTGTTGAAGGTGCACGCGACATAGAAAAGTCCACCGGCGCAGATGTTCCTTTCGAAGAGAACATAAGCGAGCAGTACGCAGCAATTCGTAACGCGCTTTATTCAAAAGGCAAGAAGGTTGAAATTCTTGCCGATTTCCAACCAAAACTGCATTACATAGCCGAGTGGTGGAAGCAGTTGTACGGTGAGAGCGAAGGCAAGGATAACAAAGGAATCTTCCCTGCTTCAGTCGATTTCACTACTGATTTGCACTCCATGGGTCAATGGATTCAGGAAGGAGAACGTTCAATTTTCGAGACAGTGCTTAGCGTCGAGGAAACCAACCACAGGGTTCTTTTCCCGCACGACGAGGAGAATCTCGATGGGCTGAACTTCCTCGAAGGCCGCCGCGTTGACGAAGTAAACAAGATGGCCGAGCTGGGAACGCGACTGGCGCATGTAGACGGTGGAGTTCCCAACATACGCGTGATTGTTCCCAAGTTGAGCGAGCGCTATATAGGCCAGCTGATTTATTTCTTTGAGCGTGCGTGCGGCATAAGCGGAAATATTCTCGGCGTTAATGCTTTCAACCAGCCCGGTGTGGAAGCTTACAAAAAGAACATGTTCGCTTTGCTCAACAAACCCGGTTATGAAAAGGAAAGCGAAGCAATCCGCGCAAGAATAGCAGAGTAATTTTATGTTGGAAAAAGAAATAGACAAATACCTTACTAAGTACGGCTTTGGGGATTTTAACCTCAAAGCCGTACTTTTCGATATGGACGGCGTGTTGTTCGACTCCATGCCATATCATGCCAAGGCGTGGGCGCAGGTGTGTGGCGAATACGGGTTGCCGATAGAGCCGTCGGAACCTTATTTGCACGAAGGTAGGACGGGCGCCTCCACTATTGACATCTTTGCCAACAGGTTTTGGGGCAGGAATGCAACTGACAAGGAGAAGTCGGATATATACGCCCGCAAGTGCGAGGTTTTCAATGCCTTTCCTGAAGCTCCGCGTATGCCCGGGGCAGAAACGCTATTGTCAAAGCTAAAGGCACAGGGACTTACCATTGCCGTTGTAACCGGAAGCGGGCAGGAATCGCTTTTAAGCCGTCTGGACAACGGGTATCACGGTTTTTTCAATAAGGACCTTGTTGTGTCGAGCCATGATACGCCGCGCGGCAAACCGGCTCCCGACCCATATCTCAAAGGGTTGGACAAATGCGGCGTGAAGCCTAACGAAGCTGTTGTTATCGAAAACGCGCCGTTAGGAGTGCGGGCAGCCGTGGCGGCAAAGGTGTTTACAATAGCGGTGAATACCGGCCCGCTCGACCCTCAAATGCTTTTGAACGAAGGGGCAGGCGTGGTGTTCCCGTCAATGCAGGCGCTGGCCGACGCATGGCCGCTGTTCGGAAGCGACAGATAACAAAATCCGGCTCCAGAGGGGCCGGATTTTTTATGCTTCATTGGTTTTGTGTCAGTTCATTTGTTTTCTTTTAGCCATTCCAGGGCTTCTTCGAATGCTTTTCGCGTGCATGCACCGTTTTTTAGCTCTTTGCTCCATGCAATGACGTTTCTCTCCATTTCGTCGTACTGCTGAGCCGGAATGCTTTGCAGCAACTGGTCGAGGTTGCGCAGAGTAGGAACGCATATCCCTATTCCTTTCTTACGCACGAGCGGCGCGATGGCCGCCTTTTCCCACACAATGAGCGGCAGGTGGCAGCGCACGTACATTGAGGCTTTGAGCGGGTTGTTAAAGCGGAGGTATTCGCCATACGGGCCTTCGCATTCGTCGAGCGACGCGCCGTCCCACACAAGTCCGTAGTTGAATTTATCGTTTTCTATCAGTTTTACGTCGGACACGAAGCCGTGATAGTGTACGCACGACGCTTTTATCTCGGCTGCGTTCAGTCCTCGTCCGCACAGTTCCAGGTCGTAGCTGTGCTCGTTTTCGGCAAGCGTGTACAGGAAGGCGTTCTTTTTACGCGGCAACGAACCTGCGTACAGCACCGATATTCTTCCTGCAGGGGCTTTGCGTACAGGCGCACTGGCTTCTTCCAGATAGTCGAACATCCAGTGTATCCCCACGCCTTCGGTACGGCCGTGCTCGTTAATCCAGCGTTTCATGTTCTCGTTGTGTATGATGATGTAGTCGGAATGCGCGAGGCGGCGCATTTCCTTTTCGGCCGTGAGTTTCTTGCGACGGAAACTGCCGAGGTCGTGTACGAGTGTAACTACCTTGGCTCCGCGCATGTGTGCGCAGCGGCATACGAATACGTAGTATTTCTTAAGCGGGTATTGCAGTGCCAGCACATCGCCGCGGTGCAGGCGGAACGGGGCAATCAGCACTCCGGCCAGTGTGGCGAAGAATCCGAGAATCTTGTTGTGGAAGTGGGTTTGAGGCAAGGCTACGTTCTTGAATCCCATGCCTTGCAGCACGTGCTCCACATAGTTCTTCGATTTCGTGCCCGCATGTACGAAATCGCGGTAGTTATGCGACAGGTAGCAATTCATGTAACTGCTGTTTTTCGTGTATTTCTAATGTTATTCTGCAAAATTAAGGATAATTTTCTATATACGTGCCCGCTTGTGCCAGTGTCTTGCCGCGCGGAGCACAGGACATGGGAATGTTTGCAAAACGGGGCGGAAAAACGGACATTTTCGGGGCGTGATAATGAAAACTGAAACACAGTTTATTATAACCATTCCGGAGCAAATAAAAAATACAAGGCACATATTTCGAAATATGTCTGACATATTTTAAAATATCTCAGACATATTTTTAGCGGGGTCTGAGCGGGGATGAAAACTGTGCTTTTTTATACGGACAAACCGGGACATAGGTTTTCGTAATTACAACAAGGCGTGCAGTATGTCGGGTTAGAAGTTGCGGTTTTTTCGTGGCGTCATAAAACAAAGCGTCCCGAGTCGTCAAGGCTCGGGACGCTTTGTGGGCAAAGATGGATTCGAACCACCGAAGGCGTACGCCAGCAGATTTACAGTCTGCCCCATTT
>ENA-ORNF01003483-ORNF01003483.1-human-gut-metagenome-genome-assembly--contig:-NODE-3483-length-10218-cov-3.162157_pt1 | contig 10218 bp, 7 predicted proteins | sample MGYA00242110_ERZ509012 | MGnify/ENA primary metagenome ERZ509012 (study PRJEB26280, sample SAMEA2338714) | human gut metagenome | biome: human gut; feature: human-associated habitat; material: faeces... | reverse complement strand
GAAGAATATAAAGCACCTAATTTTGCTACTGATTCATGGGAGGCAATAATAGCAAAAGTAAAAGCAGGAAATGGAAGTGAATATGCAGTTGGAAGTACAAAAGAAGTAAATTTAGGTTCAACATATGGAACACATACGTTAAGAGTAGCAAATACATCAACACCAAGCGAATGTAGTACTACTGGTTTTTCACAAACAGCATGTGGATTTGTACTTGAATTTGCTGATATAATAACAAACCATAAAATGAATGATACAAATACAAACGCAGGAGGATGGCCATCAACAAGCATGAGAACATTTGTAAACAATGATATATATAATGCATTGTCAGACGAAATAAAGAATGCAATAATAGATACAACAGTAGTATCAGGATTTGGTCCTGACGATACAGCAAACTTCACATCAACAGATAAGTTATATTTATTAGCACCAGGAGAAGTATATAGTGACTGGAAAACAATTACAATTAATGGGGAACCATTATATGATACAGCAAAAAATTTAACAAGAACATTAGATTATTATAAAAATTTAGGAGTTACAACTATTAATTCAAGTGGAGCTGGAAAGAAAAATGGAACTTATGATTCTTATTGGTGGCTCCGTACGGCCACAGCTATTACCGGCAGTTATTTCTACGATGTGAGCAACAACGGCGATTGGTCTAACTACGATGCTAATTATACAGGCGGTGTCGCTCCAGCTTTCCGAATAGGCTAAACAAAACAATAAGGTACTAGAAATAGTACTTTTTATGTTGTATAATTTAAGTAGGATAAGGAAGTGTGGTATGAAGAATAAAGGATTTACATTAGTTGAGCTTTTAGCAGTAATAGCAATATTAGCATTACTTGTTATAATAGCATTACCAAACGTATTAAAAATGTTTAATCAAGCAAAGAAAGATACGTTTTTAACAGAAGCAAAAACAATATACAAAGAGATATCTAAGAAATATATTAGTGAAACAATGAGAGGTAATAAGATTAGTATTGTTTCAAATGATAATAATAAATTAGAACTAGAATCTAATGATCTAAAATATAAAGTTAAATTAAATAATGATGGAAGCATTAAGAAATTTGAAGTTAGTAATGGAAATTATTGTATAAGTGGTAAATTTAATAATTTAAGTGATCTCACAACTGATAAAATAATAGAAGGAAAATGTGAAGAAACATCTCCTAAAAATTTTTCTACAGACGACTGGAAGATAATTATAGATGCAATAAAAGAAGGAAATGATGGAGTATATAATGTAGGTGATACAAAAGAAATAGATTTAGGTAGTTATGGAAAACATACATTGCGTATAGCTAATAAATCTACACCAAGTGAATGTTCAAATACAAATTTTTCACAAAGTGCATGTGGATTTGTACTAGAGTTTGCTGATGTTATAACAATACATAAAATGAATGATACAGCTACAAATGTAGGAGGATGGCCAGCATCAAGTATGTATACATTTGTAAATAATGATATATATAATGCAATACCAAGTGAAATAAAGAATGCAATAATAGATACAACAGTTGTATCAGGACATGGAAAAAGTGACACAGAAAACTTCACATCAACAGATAAATTATACTTGTTAACTCTAAAAGAAATATATACAGATTGGGGGGCTATTAGTTATGATACAGCAAAAGATTTAACAAGAACATTAGATTATTACACAAATATTGGTGTAACAACAAGCAGTTATAGTGGAGCAATAAAGAAAAACGGAACTAGTCCTGCTAGGTGGTGGTTCCGTGCGGCCGGTTCTAGTGCTAACCGCAATTTCTGCGGTGTGTCTAGCAATGGTCGCTACAATACCGACTATGCTACTTATACATACGGTGTTTCGCCAGCTTTCCGATTGGGATAATGCGTAAAGCATATATAAACTTATGCAAAACGTAATTGGAAGAGAGAACAAAAACAAATCCGACTTAAAACAAAAAAGTATGAAAGATGTTATGAAGTGACTATTCCATGTGAAAATATTGATAGGCGATTATGAAAAAATATAAATAATAGGAAAGTAACTTGCCTTTAGGCAAAAAATGAAAATTTTGAATTTATGTGGATTCAAAATTTTTTTAATTGTTTAGATTGTGAAGAATATTAAAATAGAAATATTATGATTTAGTGTTTATTTATGGTAAAGTTTTTCTTGTAACATATAATTTAATATGATATAATACATTTGACAACGAAGAGTGGGCATAACAGTCCACTCTTTAATTACGAAAGGAGGCATTTGTGTGATAGATAAAATCAAAGATGCAATAACTGAACCACTAGAGAAAGAAAATATAAAATTGTTAGATGTTTATCTAGGAGAAGATGAAGGAGAAAAAACATTATTTGTAACTATAGATAGTGAATCTGGAGTAGATATGGATTTATGTGTTAAAGCAACACATATAGTTGACCCAATAATTGATTCATTAGATTTAGATTTAGAAGAATATGTTTTAGATGTAGGAAGCAAAGGAGTGAGTGAAGAAGATGAAGAAAACTAAAGTAGAAGATGAAAATGTTGCTAAGGCAAAAGAATTTAAAAAAGCATTAGATGTATTAGAAAAAGAAAAAGGAATTAAAGAAGACGTTATTTATGATGCATTGGAATTAGCACTTACTTCTGCATATAAAAAAAATTATCACTCTCTTTCTAATGTACGTGTAGATATTAACCGTGAAACTGGAGATATTAAAGTATTTTCTTTTAAAACAGTAGTACATGATCCAGATGAATTTGGTTGTATTAATGCTGATGAAGTGGATGCATATTATCAAGCTCATATGGATGATGAGGAAGAAGATGAATCTTTAGAAGAAGAAGTAAAACCAATTAAATATGATCCTCGTATTCATTTAACAGTAGAAGAAGCTAGAAAATTAGTACCAGGAATAGAAATTGGTGAAACAATAGAAGAAGAAGTTACGCCAAGGGATTTTGGACGTGTTGCAGCTGCAACAGCAAAACAAGTAGTTGTTCAAAAGATTAGAGAAGCAGAAAGAAATAATATTATTGAAGAATTTGCTGATAAAGAAGGCGAAATGGTATCAGGAATTGTAGAAATGGAAGATGTTAGAAATTATTATATTAGTCTTGGTAGAACACAAGGAATTCTTCCTAAATCAGAAATTATTCCTGGAGAAACAATTAAAATGGGGTCTAGTTTAAAAGTTTATATTAGTAGAGTAGAAAATAATTCTAAAGGACCTTTAATTTTACTTTCTCGTAGTCATTATGGATTTGTAAAACGTTTATTTGAATTAGAAATTCCTGAAATAAATGATGGAACAATTTTAATTTATAGTGTTGCTCGTGAAGCAGGTGTTAGAAGCAAAGTAGCAGTAATGTCACAAGTTATGAATGTAGATCCTGTTGGAGCTTGTATTGGAGAACATGGTAGTCGTATTGGACGTATTATTGATGAGTTAAATGGAGAAAAAATAGATATTATTCCATATGATAATGATGATATGAAATTTATTGAAAATGCTTTAAGTCCAGCTCGTAATTTACATGTTTGTATTACTGATGAAAAGAAAAAGATGGCAATGGTAATTGTAGATAATGAAAATCTTTCATTGGCAATTGGTAAAAAGGGACTAAATGTTCGTTTAGCATCTCGTTTAACACATTATAAGATAGATGTAAAAACATATGAACAAGCTAGAGAAGAAGGTATCAATATAATAGAAGGGTAGTGATATTTATGAAACAAAAGAAAATACCAATGCGTACTTGTGTTATCACAAAAGAAAAATACCCCAAAAAAGAATTAATCAGAATTGTTAGAACACCAGATGGAACTGTTGAAGTTGATACTAATGGTCGTGTGAATGGACATGGAGCTTATTTAAAATTAGAACGTGAAGTTATTTTGAAAGCTCAAAAGACAAAAGCGTTAAATCGTTATTTAGAAACAGTTGTACCAGATAAAATTTATGAAGAATTATTAAATATGATAAGTGAATCGTAAAATTTAGAAAGAGGTGATACTTATGATGAGTGTGTTAGAATATGCTCAAGATGTGAATAAATCAGTAGAAGAAATAATGGCAGCGTGTAAAAGATTAGGAATTGTAGTAAGTTCAGAGGATGACATGCTAGATGATGAAGCAATTACTTTATTAGATAATGATACGATTTCAGAAGATGAAAAAGCATTAGAAGAAGCGATAGAAGATCGCGTAGAGGAAATGCTAGATGAATCTAATATTGAAGTAGATAATACAGTTAAAAAAGAAAAGTTAAATAAAAAGAAAAAAGTTCAATCAAAACAACAAAAGAAAGATAATTTTAAAGCTAAGAAAAAAGAAATGTATAAAAATAAAGAAAAATTAGTTTCTAATACGCCAGTTACAGATGAGAAAACAGTTGTATATAAAGAAGGGATGACTGTTGCTGAATTAGCGAATGCATTAGGAGTAAAAAGTGCCGATTTAGTAAAAAAATTATTTACTTTAGGAATTATGTGTACTGTAAATCAAAGTTTGAGTTTTGATAATGCTTCTATTTTAGCGCTTGAATATGGTAAGGAATTAAAGAATGAAGAAGCTGTTGATGTAACTAATTTTGAAAATTTTGAAATTCATGATAATGAAGAAGATTTAGTGTCACGTGCACCTGTTGTGACAATTATGGGACATGTTGATCATGGAAAAACAACATTATTAGATACAATTCGTAAAACTAGTGTAGCTGAAGGAGAAGCTGGTGGTATTACACAAGCAATTAATGCTTATCAAGTAAAATTTCACGATAAACCAATTACATTTATTGATACCCCAGGTCATGCGGCTTTTACAGAGATGCGTGCAAGAGGAGCTAGTATTACTGATATTATTATCATTATTGTAGCTGCTGATGATGGAGTGATGCCTCAAACCGAAGAAGCAATTGATCATGCAAAAGCAGCAGGGGTTCCAATTATTGTAGCAATTAATAAGATGGATAAGCCTGGAGCTAACCCAGATCGTATTATGCAACAATTAACGGAATATGGTTTAACTCCTGAAGAATGGGGTGGAGACACTTTATACAATCGAATTATTGCAACAACTGGCGATGGAATTGATGATTTATTAGAAAATATTTTATTAATTGCCGATATGGAAAATTATAAAGCAAATCCAAATCGTTATGCGAGTGGTACTGTTGTTGAATCCAAATTAGATCCACATGTTGGAGCAAGTGTTACATTATTAATTCAAAATGGAACACTTCGTTTAGGAGATCCAATTGTTGTAGGAACTGCTTATGGAAAAGTACGTACTATGAAAAACGATCGTGATGAAGAAATTACAGAAGCACTTCCATCAACTCCTGTATCTATTACAGGATTAAATGAAACTCCAGTAGCTGGAGATAAATTTATGGCTTTTGAAACAGAAAAACAAGCTAGAAGTATTGGAGAAGACAGAAAAGAACAAGCAAAAACAAAAGAAAGAGCTAGTCATAAAGCTGCTTCTTTAGATGATTTATTTGCTCGTATTCAAAGTGGAACAAAAGAAATTAATGTAATTATTAAAGCTGATGTAAATGGTAGTAGCGAAGCAGTAAAAAATTCTTTAGAAAAATTGGTTGTTGAAGATGTACGTGTTCATGTTATTAGATCTAGTGTAGGAGCAATTACAGAAAGTGATGTTGTTTTAGCAAAAGCATCAGATGCGATTATTATTGGATTTAATGTAAGACCAAATAATATGATTAAAGATAGAGCAAAAGAAGCAGGCGTTGAAATTAGACTTTATGATATTATTTATAAAGTTGTTGAAGAAATGGAAGCTGCTATGAAGGGTATGCTAGAACCAGTTTATGAAGAAAAAACTTTAGGTACTGCAGAAGTTAGACAATTATTTAAATTTTCTAAAGTGGGAACTATTGCTGGTAGTTATGTTACTGATGGTATGATAAAACGTTCAAGTAAAGCTCGTGTAATTCGTGATGGTATTGTAATTTATGATGGCAATATTAATTCTGTACAACGTGGTAAAGATACAGTCAAAGAAGTTAAAAAAGGATTAGAATGTGGAATTACTGTTGAAAACTTTAATGATATTAAAGTGGGAGATACAATTGAATCATACGAAATGGTAGAAATTGCAAGATAAGAGGAAATATCCTCTTTTTTTTGTTTAAATTAAAATTATTTTCTTATACTATGGATAGGAGGTCTTTTATGAACATAAAAGAAGAAATTTATAATCATGAACAAGAAATCATATCTCATTTATCAAAATTAATATCTTATCCAAGTATTTATCAAAAAGATGATACTCCCTTTGGTATACAAAATAAGAAATGCTTAGAAGAAGCACTTAAAATTGCTGATAGTTATGGATTAAAAACAGTCAATTTAGATGATTACTGTGGATATGTAGAGATTGGAGAAGGTAGTGAGATAATTGGTGTTTTAGCACATTTAGACGTAGTACCAGCAGGGAATGGATGGAATACAGAACCTTTTCAGTTAACAATAAAAGATAACAAAATGTATGGAAGAGGAGTTAGTGATGATAAAGGTGCAGTAGTAGCAATGTTATTTGTAATGAATCTATTAAAAAAATTTCAGCATAAATTAAACAAAAGAGTGAGATTGATATTAGGATGTAATGAAGAATGTGGTTCTCATGATATAGAATATTATATAAAAAAAGAAGGAAATATTTCTATGGGGTTTACACCTGATGGTTCTTTTCCGGTAATTCATGGTGAAAAAGGTAGAATTTTATTATCCTTTTCAACTTCAAATACCAAAATAATTGATATGATTGGAGGGCAAAGTGATAATGCTGTTCCCGATTATGTTAAATTTAAAATAAATAATAATTCTTATCAAAAAAAACAATTAGAAAACGATTTAAAAATAAACAATTTACATTATAAAATTACTCAAAACAGTCATAATCATGTGATTGAAGTATATGGAAAAGCATCTCATGCTTCAACGCCAGAAAAAGGAAAAAATGCAATTTCTTATGCAATTATGGCATTATATCATGCTGGATATGAAGATGAATTTATTAAAAATTATGTAAAATATATCGGAACTTCTTTCGATGGGAAAAATTTAAATATAAAATGTTCTGATGAATATGGAAGCTTAACTTGTAATCAAGGAATGTTAAAAAAAGAAAATGATAAAATGATAGGAACAATAGATATTCGTGTTCCTGTTACTTATCCCGTAGAACAAATATTAAAACAGTTACAAACTTTGAAAATACCAAATTGGACTTTTCAAATTTTAGATGTTAGTCCTTCTCTTTTTTATCCTATTGATCATCCTCTTGTTCATTCTTTACAACAAGCATATATAAAAGTGACAGGCGATGAAAATACACTTCCTATTATAACAGGTGGAGGAACATATGCGAAAAGTATAGATCATTGTGTTGCTTTTGGTTGTGCTTTTCCTGATACCTTCAATCATATCCATCAAGCCAATGAAGTATTATTAAAGGAAGAATTGTGGAAGCAAATAGAAATTTATTATATTGCAATTTGTAATCTTTTAAAAATATAAAAAAAGAGATTTCTCTCTTTTAGTCAATAAAGATAGATGTCGTTTGTTTTCTTTCTTCATTTTCTTTTGGAAAGGTAATTTTTAAACTTCCATCTTTAAATTTTGCTTTGATTTCTTTTTCATCAATATCACCAACATAGAAGGAACGAGATACTTCTCCATAGTGACGTTCACGACGAATATATTTGTTATTTTCTTATATCTATACAAAATGCAAAAATAGGAAGAGTTGTTATCCTCTTCCTATTCCTATTTTATTATCTATTCAACTGTAACTGATTTTGCTAAATTTCTTGGTTTGTCTACATCTAATCCTTTTTCCTTTGAAATATAGTATGAAAGTACTTGCATTGGTATTACAGAAAGTATTGGTGACATAAATGGGTTTGTTTTTGGTATTTTGATTACTGTATCAAATCCATCATTTTTTATATCTTCACTTGTAATTAGAAGTACTTTTGCACCTCTTGTTACTACCTCTTGAACATTGCTTATTGATTTTTCTACTAATCTTTTGTCTGTCATTGTTGCAACTACTGTTACTCCATTTTCTATTAACGCTATTGGTCCGTGTTTTAATTCGCCTGATGCATATGCTTCTGAATGAATATATGATATTTCTTTTAGTTTTAAAGAGCCTTCTAAGCTTACTGCATAGTCTGTTCCTCTTCCTAAAAAGAACATATCTTTTTCTTTATAAACTTTTTTTGCAAATTGTTTTATTTCTTCTAAGTCTTTTAATATCTCTTCAACTTGTGATGGTAATCTTAAAATATCCTTTTTTAGTTCTTTTATTTCTTCTAAATCTGCTGTTTCTAGTTTCTCTGCAAAATATAATCCTAATATACTAAGAAGTACCACTTGTGAAGTATATGCTTTTGTTGAAGCTACTGCTATTTCTGGTCCTGCGTGTGTATATATTGAGTAGTCTGCTTCTCTTGTTATAGAGCTACCAATTACATTTGATATTGCAAGTGTTTTTGCTCCTTTTGATTTTGCAAGTTTTAATGCAGCTATTGTATCTGCTGTTTCGCCTGATTGGCTAATGTATATAGCAAGTGTTTTATCATTTACTATTGGATCCCTATATCTAAATTCTGATGCAATGTCCACCTCTACTGGGATTTTGCAAAGTTTTTCAAATATAGTTTTTGCTACTAAACCTGCATGCATTGCAGTTCCACATGCTACTATATATATCTTATTTAAACTTTCTAAATATTCTTTTGTAAAGTTTAAATCCTCTATTTCTATATGACCATTATCTAATTTGGCACCAATTGTTTCTCTTATTGCATTTGGTTGTTCATTTATTTCTTTTAGCATAAAGTCTTCGTAACCATCTTTTTCTGCACTAGCTGCTCCCCACTCTATACTTTTTATTGGTTTATTTATTCTATTTAAGTCTTTATCATAGAAAATTACATTATCTTTTGAAAGTTCTACAATTTCATTGTCATCTAAAAGATAAAAATCTTTTGTATAAGAAAGGATTGCTGGTATATCTGATGATATATAATTTTCTCCATTACCTTTTCCTATAACAAGTGGACTATCTTTTCTTACAACAAACATTTTATCACTTTTACTTGCTGCTAATATTTCTAATGCATAGCTTCCTTTTAAATCATTACATGTATCTTTTATTGCTTTTAATACATCATTTTCTTTTGTAAAGTAATAATGTATTAAGTTTGGTATAATTTCTGTATCTGTTTGTGATAAAAAATTATATCCTTTTTCTATTAAAAAGTTTCTTAATTCATGATAGTTCTCTATTATTCCATTATGGACAACTGCAAAAGAACCTGAATTGTCCATATGCGGATGGGAATTTTCTTTTGATGGTTTTCCATGAGTTGCCCATCTTGTATGAGCAATACCAGTTGTTCCTTTCAAAGAATCAATTCCTTCCAAATTATATAAATTATTAACTCTTCCTTTGTCTTTTTTTACAACAATGTTGTTTCCTTCCATTACAGCAATTCCTGCTGAATCATAACCTCTGTACTCTAATCTTAAAAGTCCATTAATTAATATTGGAGTTGCTTTTTTATCTCCTATATAACCTACAATTCCACACATAGTGTACCTCCTAAAAAATCTAAAATGGAATTGAAAGTATTTTTAGTAAATTAAGGTTTATATTACCTTTGTTCTAATATTGCTATTAGTCTTTGTGTAATATTTAATGACAACCATATGCCATAGAACCATCCGCCGAATCTTTCGATAAGTTCTAATCCTCGTCAACAATATATAATATTGTCCTGGCGCTATATTTTAATCTCTAATCTCTGCTCCTTTCTTTTAAATTTTATTTACTTAAAAAATCTTTCAATACTGTATTATATTACACTATTATCTTTTTTGAAGCAAGTCTTTTTTAAAAATATATTTTACAATTTTGCACTGTTATGTTATTATATATTTGGTTATATTATATGTAAGGAGTACTTTTATGAAAAACTATTATGAAATCCTAGAAGTAAGCGAAAATGCATCATTTGAAGTTATAGAAAAAGCTTATAGAACACTAGCGAAAAAGTATCACCCAGATATGAATTCTGGAAACAATTCATATTATTCTGAAGATAAATTCAAAGAATTAACAGAAGCATATAGAATATTATCTAACAAAGCTCTTCGAGCTCAATATGATGAAGAAATCGGACTA
>ENA-ORNF01003480-ORNF01003480.1-human-gut-metagenome-genome-assembly--contig:-NODE-3480-length-10228-cov-1.990858_pt1 | contig 10228 bp, 10 predicted proteins | sample MGYA00242110_ERZ509012 | MGnify/ENA primary metagenome ERZ509012 (study PRJEB26280, sample SAMEA2338714) | human gut metagenome | biome: human gut; feature: human-associated habitat; material: faeces... | reverse complement strand
AACCGCCGGTTTCGATCAGAATATAAAAGTCGCGTTCCGTGTCGTCTCTTCGCAAGATCACGTTGTCGATACGGGCCAACGTTCCGGACGCTTTTTCAAGGGTGAAGATCTGCGCCTGTTCAAAATGCTTTGTCTTTCCCTTGATATTTACATAGCCGCCGCCGACGCTTATATTCATACCGTCGCCCGTGGCCGTCACGGCGAAGCAATTATTAAAAACGCCGGTTGTGAAGAATGGTAAAAGCCATTCGCTCATGCTGTCGGCATTGTAAACGCGGTCGCCGTTTCTGGAATTGTAGAAATTCGCATACTGTCCCATTTATTTGTCGCTCCAATCTATTTTTTCGGGTAATGCGTCGCCCATGGTCGGTACTACATACATTCCCCCGTACTCATACACTTCTTGAAGTTCTGTGATCCTCTGGTTTAATACGATCCCCCATTTCTTTTTCTTTACCGTCACAATATCCCCCAAGTCGTAATGTGTTTTATATTTGAAATTTATGTCCGCTTCGGTTTCGCACTCCACACTTTCAGAAACAACATTCGCCGCCAATGTTTCCCGGCCGCGTTGTGCCAGTGCTGCTTTGTATGCTGCGTCTGTTAATCCTTCGCTTTGAATGTCCTTCGCGTCCACAAAAATTTCCCGAAGATCTAACCCGGCGCCGCCGCCAACTTCCACATATACGCGGGCGGCTCCTTCGCCTTCCCCGCCGACGATCGCTTTCGTCCTGTACTGTTGATCGTTATATTTATAAATAACGTTGTTTAGGTTGTTGTAACTCTCTGAAAAGATAACGCGGGAATTGATACCCTGCGCCGTGGTCCTGTCGGTTCCTTTGTACGTTTCAAATATAATTTTCCTGTTCCGGAAGTCTGGCCGGAAGCGATAACCGATCGTTCCGGCCTTTGCCAGTTTTGTTTCGTAGGTCATAAGGTTTTTCATAGTCGCTTGAAACTCTACTGTTTCCGTGAAACCATTTAAGGTTCCCAACTCCACAAGCGGGATCGCTGTCACTCCTGAAAGAAGGTTCCTCATGGCAACTTCTATTTTTCCGGAAAAATTCACGGTTGATTTTATCAGGCGTCGATCCATGTAGGACGAAAGGAAGCGGCCTTTTGCTGTGATCTCGTTTTTCAGATCGCTTTCTTCGTTCTCTATGTCTTCAATCACTCCCGCTTCGCTGCTGCCACGTTTGGAAATAATGTTTCCTTTTGCCAGTAAGCGAAGGTTTTGTTCTGTGATCGGGGCGTGGATCTCGAAATTTCCCGGTTCGTAATATTTCCGTGTCCAGATCAAAGAAGTGTGGTTTTCGATCACTCCCTTGAAATTCAGATCGCGATCGTAAATTCTTACTTCCATATCACACCCCCAGATAACGGAACCTGTAAGAAACGGTAACGTTCAGGTAATCTTCGCCGGCGTCTGCCGTATATCGGATCGTGTTTGTTCCATGCTGCAACTGTATAAAGTCACTGTCTTCGTCCAGATACTCGTTGATCTCCTGTTTTACGCCATCCCTTACAAGGTACACCGCTTTGTTATTTGTTTCTGTGGTAATAATCACCACGTCGCCGGCATTGATAGAAAAGGATCTGACTTCGTTTCCGATCTTGATAAATTCGCCGCTTTCTGCATGATATACGGCCGGGTTTATTACCGGTCCTTCTGCTTCCAGTGTGACGGTTATTCCGATATTGTCCGCGGCGCTGTCGTTCTCGATCTCTTTCAATACTTCGGCCGTTCTTTCCGCGAACGGCTCTTTCTCTTCCAGAAATTCGTGTGGCCATTCAAAAAGGCCCGTCCAACTTGCCATGGATACGGAAATATCTTCAAGATCCCGGAAGAACGGATCCGGGCAAAGAAGGGAAATACTGAAATTTCTAACCACTCCCGCTTCGTCAATGTCGATCCCTTCCACTTTGTAGTCAATTACGCGGGTTTCGCTGCCTTCTATGTAGGTGAAAAGGCCGGTTGACTTCGGTTTGAAGCATTTGTAAAGTAGATCCCTGTTTGCCTGATAATCTCTTTCCATTTGTGCCGTTATTACAATGTTTCTTTGTTTTGTGGTGCTTCCCTGATACGTGGAACCGTCCACCATGGTATTTTCCGACGTTACAACGTTATTCGACACCGTGTAAATACCGTCTACCGATACAAGGAAGAACGGTTCAAAGGAATAGTTAAATTCCACTTGAACCCCGTCTTCATTCTTGCAAATAATTCTTTTCGCCATTTATCAACCCCCCTGTAACTGTAAAACCATGTTTCGGGTTGCATTTCGCGTCTGGCGGGCTGTCTCATACGGTGAAAGGGCCTTCGGGCTTGTAATGTTGACGTTCTGAACAAAACTTTTCCCGCCGCCTTCTGCTGTTTCAAGTGCCGTATTCCTTGCCGAAGCCGTAAGCGGTGTTACAACCGCTTCGCCGTTCACCATCTGGATCAACTCCGGGCCTGCTTCTGCCATAATGGCTTGACCGTTTTTCAGAACGCCGCCCTTTGCCAGACGTGGAAGTGATACTTCGCCAACGTGTCCGATACTTACGCCCGGAATATCGTTGATAACGTCGATCGCGCCGTTAATGAAGCTGATCGCCTTATTCACCGCACGTTCTACGGTTGCAAGGGCGTTGTTCATGGCCGACTTGAAGGCGCCGCCGATTGCTTCACCGATATTTGTTCCGACATTTGTAAAAATGCCCTTGATAGTGTTCCAGATCCCCGAAAAGAAGGATCCAATATTACTAAACACGTTTTTAATATTCGTGTATGCTTCCGTGAATTTTGTGTAAAACCATGATCCAACCGTTGAAAATACGGACTTAATATCTGTGTATCTATCGTTGAACCACTGGCCGATCGCGGAAAATACGTTTTTCACGTTCGTATAGGCATTTTGAAACATGGTTTGAAACCACGTCGCCACGGTTGACAGGGCGTTTTTAATGTCCGTCCACCGGGCCGCGAACCACTGGCCGATCCCTGAAAAGATCGTTGTTATTGCCGTGTATGCTGCGCGGAACTTGTCCGCAAACCATGCGCCGACGCCCGAAAAGATCGAAACAATCCCAGACCATATATCAGAGAAAATTTTCTTCACATTGACGCCGAACGTCTGAAAGAATGTGATTATATAATTCACTACCGCCGTTATAAGATTTTTCACAATCTCGATCAGGTTTTTCAGTGCTGCTTCTATGTACTGGCTGAACCCGTCCAGATCTCCCCTGAATAGTGCCATAAATGCGCTAATAATGTTACTTACAAAGTCGATCGCATTTTTCACCGCTGAAATGATCGGCGCTACTGCTGAAAGTGCGCCCTGTATCACCGCCATAACGTAGGTCGTGAAAAACTGGAATACAGGCTTCAATTTTTCCATTAAATTTTTGAAACTTTCGCCCAACTGCTGCAAGATCGGTTTTATTTTCTCGATTGTTTCCGAAACGCTCTTTTTAATCTCTGCGAAGGCTTTATCTACCATTTCGCGGAACCAGTCGCACTTCTTATACATCAATACGAAGCCCGCCACAAGCGCCACCACGGCCGCGACAACGGCCCCGATCGGGTTTGCTGATAAAATAGCCCACAAGCCTTTCCCGGCCGTTCCTGCCGCCTTGAATACGCCCGATATTTTAGAAAACGCCCCGATCGCCTTCGATACTCCCGAAGAAAGTTTCCCGAAAATAATTAAAGCCGGTCCGATCGCCGCCACTACCGCGCCAATCTTTACGATCGTTTCTTTCTGCGTGTCGTTCAGGTTCTTAAACCACTGTGAAAAAGCCTTTACTTTTTCCACTACGCGTTCCAGAACTGGCGCTACTGTCTGCATTAAGGTATTTCCAAGATCTGCGCCTGCTACTTTCAAATTGTTAAGCGCGACTTTTGCCTGATCTGGCGGATCCAGTGTCGCGTTGAATGTGTCTTCGACTACGTTTCCGTAATCTGATAAGGCGCCGGAAAGATCGTCGATAGAAAGACGGCCTTCCCTGATCGCCTGCGTCATTTCTGCGGCGCCCTTCTTTCCGAATAACTCCGTCGCTGCCTGCAGTGCGTCTGTTTCGCTGCTTGCGTTTTTGATCTTCTCGATTGTTTCGCCCAGTGCGTCTTTTAGGTCCTTTCCGTCCGCTGTCGCGTTCTGCTGCGCCTTCTTCAATCCTGCAAGCGCTGTTGTGGCGTCCACGCCGTTCGCTTCAAACTGTGCAAGTAAATTTACCGAAGACGTGAGATCAAGGCCCATTTCCTTTAATGTGGCGCCGTTGGTCTGTAATGTATTCTGCAGCGTGTCCATGGAAATTCCCGTGTCTTGTCCTGCTTTTGTAAGAAGGCCCAACACTTCTCCGGTGTGGCTGCTGTCAACGCCGAATTTCGTCATAATGGCGTCTACGCTGTCGATCGCGCCGTTTAAGTCCGTTCCGTTGATCTCCGAAAACTGAATGAATTTTGAAGAAAGGTCTTCAAGTTCTTTTCCGGTAGATCCGAAGCGCGTGTTTACCTCTCCGATCGCAATTCCGGCCGTTTCCGCTTCTGTTGGAAGTGAAGTAAAAACGGCGTCCATGCTGTCTTGCAAGCCGTCCAACGCTTCCCCGGAAGCGCCCGTTTTCGTTATGATCGTATCGTAACCGGCGTCTAATTCATTAAATGCCGCGATCGAAGCGGTCCCGATCCCTGCGATCGCTCCCGTCACCGGAAGAAGTTTCTTTCCCAGTGCTTCGGACTTTTCGCCAATCTTTCCGGCGATCTCTCCCGCCTTTTCAAGTGTTGAATTGCTGTCCTCTGCTGCCGTTTTCAGGTTTTTCAGGTCTGCTTCTGTCTTTACGATCTCTCTTTGCAAAGCCCGGTACTGTTCTTCCGACACTTCGCCGTTTTCAAACTGCTTCTGAACCTGTGCTTCTGCTGACTTCAAAACGTCCAGTTTTTCAGAAGTAGCGGCCACGGCTTCTTTTAGAAGCGTCTGTTTCTGTGCCAGAAGTTCCGTATTTTTCGGATCCAGTTTCAGGCCCTTTTCGACTTCTTTTAATTCTTTCTGCAGATCGCGCGACTGTTTATTGACTCCCGAAAGGGCTTTATCTAACTTCGTAGTGTCGCCGCCGATCTCAATGGTAATTCCTTTTATTGTGCTTGCTGCCACCTGCTATTCACCACCCCTTCGTTTGAACTTCTCGCGAATGGCCTTTCGGTCCGGTTCTGTTTGTGAAATTCTCCAACAATTTTCAAGGTAGTTTCTGCCTTCTTTTGTCTGGTTCATTTCATGAATAAACGCTTCGCGCATGAAGAAAAGGTATAGATCAAGGTCCAGTTCTTGCACCTGCCATATATTCAAACCAGTGTAGTCAATCACCAGTTTTTCGCCGCGTGTGAGTGTTTTATAGTACACCCCTTCGTTATCCCCGCCGGGATAGAAGGGGATTTTTAGTTTGGGTTGTTCTTTACGCCGCCCGCGAACTCCATGTAAGCGTCGATCAGCGCTTCCATTTCCTCGGTGTCGTAATCGTCCGTGATCTCTTTCGTCGTCACCTGCTCCCCGGTCATATTGTGGGAAAGAATTTCGGCGCAAAGGCCGCCCAGTGTGTCCATGGCGTCTTCTGCCGTCATGCTGTCCGTGTCCATTTCCTGCAGTGCTGACAGTTTTTCAAACGTCTTTTTCATAGGCATTTTCACGATCAGTTTTCTATTGTCTTTCAGTGTTACGGTCATGAAGGAACGTTTCACCTTGTTAAAATCAAAACTTAAATTCGCCACGCTAATTTCTCCTTTCTACTAAATAACGGCAAGGCGTACCCGCCGCCCTGCCGTTATGGTTTTGCTTTTATACTGCTGCTGCTTCACTCTCTGTCATTTCCTCTTCGTACATAAGAAGGGTTCCTTCTTCGTCCATAGGAAGGGCTGTGATCTCTTCGTCCACAACGGTTTCTTTGTCTTTCTCGAAAGAAATTGCAAAGCCTGCCTGATTGTTTCCGACGATCATTACCCAAATATCGCCGTCCACTGCGTCTTTGTGGTGAAGGCAGATAACATAGCGCGCGCCCTGTCTGTTGTCGATACCGCCGATCTTTACGGTGCGGCGCTTCTTCGCCTTGTCTTCTGTAACTCTGGCGGTGTCACAAAGGTATTTGAACTTGTTTCCGTCAAAGGTCATAATTCCCGTTTTCAGGGTTACTTCCTCTTCTGTTACGATCGTTTTGCTCTTCTTTCCAGTGTCGTCCTTTGCGGTGTAGAAAGAAGGTTTGTATTCCACGGACGCGCCGCCGGAAATATAGGCCATTAAATTTTCAGGCTTGCAAATATCTGCAGTCACCGGAACGGTCGAACCGTCGAAGGCTTGAATATACACATCAGCGCTTCCAAGAATTATTCTTTCCATGCTCTGTTCTCCTTTCATTTTTTCTGTGTGATCGTGAAGTCGTAGGCCGTCTGTGTTGTGTCTTCCTGTGGTATCTGTGCTTGATACTTCCGAAACTCAACGTCGAACAAAACCTTTTCTTCGATCTGCTTTTCCAGATCCGGATCTGCTTTTCTCTCTGTGTAAAGTTCCAGTGATCCTTCAATCTCACGGATCCGGTTTTTGGTATCGTCGCCCCGCTGCCTTTCCGTGGAAAGGTACACAAGAAACGGGGGATCCGGTACCGGTTTTTTATTTGTTGCTGTGAACTGATTTCGCGCAATCGGAAGGCCTAACCCTTCGGCGCGTTTTATGATCTCTTCAAACGTCGTCACCTTCCGATCGCTCCTTTCACTTTGTCTTCAAATTCTGCCGCGGCTTTTTCCTCTACCGGGCGAATATGTTCGATCGCTTTTACTCTGCGTCCGTCGCGGCCGACGTGTCCTTTTTCAAGAAGGTGTGTCAACTGATAATCGGTCTTGTTGTAAACCGTGTTTCGTTTGGAACTCTTGCTTTCGTAAGTGTTCTTTTTGGCCCACCCCTTCGCATAAGAACCAGTTAAAACCGGGCTTGTGCTTTTCAACTCTTGAACGGCTTCTTCGGCCACTTCGTCGGTTGCTTTTTTGATCGCGTCCGCTACTTCCTGCGAATACTCGCTAAGCCCCTGCGCCAATTCCTGCGCAAGTTCACTAACCTTTATACCCACTATCTGTTCCCTACTCTCTGCCCTGCGTACACTTCGATCTTGTCGTTTGCTTTCGGGCCATACGTCCGGTACACCGTCAAGCGCTCCGAACCGTACAGAACGACGTCTTGACCGGTGTATTCGTTCGCGAAAACCTCAAACATATAGCGGGCTTTCATTCCCTTTTCACCTGCTGCCGCGTATTCATCACGGCCGATCGGGTTCACCGTTGCGAAAACCTTCGCTTTCACGTCTTCTTCGCGGGTTTCTCCCTGATCTATCAATGTTATTACTGCGTCGATCTGTATTCACCGCCTTTTATTTTGGTTAAGATCATGTTGTAACTGTTCATTAACCGTTCGTGGTTTGCGTCCATGCTATAATTTGCCTTGACATAAGTTAGAACGGCTTCAATTATCAACGGATCTTCCGGGGCTTTCAGGTATTCTTCCGCGACACCTATTCTTTTCAGGTCTGCCAGTACAAAGTCAACGTAACGGAAAACGTCTTCGTCCAGTTCGTCCGCTGACATTTTCCGCGTTCGTAACTTTGCGGCTGCCTTTAACTCGTCAATCGTCATAAGAAGCCGCCTTTCCTGTTATTGCTTACGCTGACGCCGGGCGTTTTACTCTGATAAAGCCATTGTGGGCCGCTACGGCACCGCCCGCGAAAATGTCCGCGCGGTATGCGATCTGTCCCTGCTTGAACTTATAATCAAGGGACTTTCTGGCGTCAATGTCGGAAAAGATCGCCATTTCGTAGTTGCTTAACGGTCCGTATGCCATGCAGTAAACGATCGCCTTTGTCTGCGCGTCTGTGACTGCTCCGCAAGCGGAATTGATAACATACGGTACACCGTCGATCGTTCCGGTGTTTCCATGGTTTACGATGGTATAAACCTTTCTTCCCTGCTTGTCGCGAAGTTTCGCGAAGGCTTTCAGGTCCTTTTTGTTCAGAACCAGAACTGCAGCGTCTTCCACGTCCTCGTCGCCGCCGAAAGAATAAATAATTTCGTCCAGTGTTCCGTCGTCAACTGCGGTCATAGAAAGATCGGTTGCCGGATCGATAACCTGATCTTTTGTCTCTGTCGGGTTGTGGAAAATTCCCTTGAACTTTCCGGAAGTTCCGTCACCGATCAAGATCTGGCGGCTCATGTATCTACGGATCGCCTTTGTTACGGATCCTTCCACTACGCCGTCATAGTCTGCGTTCGGAAGTTTAATCATTTCTTCCGGTTCCTCGGTGTATGCGGTGATCTTCTGTTTCTCGATCGTTACATAGCCGAAAACGGGTTCTGTTGCGTTGTAGTCGCCGCCTTCTGCGGTGCCGCCTGCTCCGTCGCCGTAGGACTTAATATAGCCCCTTTGGTATGTCTCGCCGCCGTTTAACGGGATAGACGTTACGCGATCCACAAGGGAAGAAACGTCGTTAAAGGTTTCTTTCACATCTGCCGCGCTGTGTGTCGGTGTTACGGTCTGGCTGACAGAAAGGGCGTTCTTTACGCCGAATGTTTTCTTTGCAGAAAACTTAACCGCCTTTCCGTCTTTGATGTTCTGGCCGCGTTCCTCTCTGGCCTTGTCCTTCACTTCCTCGCCTTTCTCGCCGCCGGTCGGCTCTGCGCCGCCTTCTGCGTCTTTTGCGATACCGGCCAACTTCTCGCGGTTCTTTACGTCGTCCAGAATACCGGTGATCGTGGTTGCTTCTTCCAGAAGCGCGTCAAGGTCTTTTCCTGCTGCCGCCTGCGCCTGTGTGTTCAGGTCTTTCAGGCGATCTTTTAATTCTTTGACGCTCATTTTTACAAGATCTTCATACTTCATGCTTTATTCTCCTTCCATAATTGCTTTGACAGTAAGATCGCGGATCTCCTGTCTTTTTCTCGCGGCTGCTTCTTCTGCCGCCTGCTGCTCCGGATCGTGTTCGTCCTTTGCGATTTTTAATTTTTCCGGGACCTTGCAGCGGGCTTTCTTCATGTAGTCCCCGACTGCTGCCGCGTATTCCTTCGCTTCCGTGGTCTTTACCTCGAAATATTCCGCGGCTTTTTCCCCATTTAACCAACTTTCGGCGTCCATTAACGCTTCGATCTGGTCGATTGTTACACCTTCTTTCAGGTGTTCGGCGTATATGTTCAAAATTCCGGTTTTGATCTGGTCCAGATCGTCGGCCATTTTTCGCATATCTTCCGCATTGCCTTCGCAATAACTCCACGGGTTATGGATCATCAAGAAGGCGTTTGAAGGAATTTCCGGTGGTTCGCTTCCTGCGAACGCAAGGATCGAAGCGATTGAACCGGCCAGACCGTCAACATAGACTTTCACGTTCGCTTTTGCTGCGTGGCGCTTAATCATGTTATAGATCGCGATCCCGGCAAATACGGAACCGCCGCCGGAATTAACGTAAACGTTCAGATCTTTTCCTTCCTGCTCCGAAAGGAAATTCTTGATCGCGTCCGGGTACTGGTCTTCGTCTTGCCATGCTCCCCACCAGTCGGAAACAATGTCACCGTAGAAATACAGATCCGCGCTTGTCTCCGTTTGATTTTTGAAAGTAAAACCTTTAAGTGTTGGCATTTCTTTTTTCACCGCCTTTCATAATCACCGGCACGAACATTTTCAAAATTTGAATTGCCGTCGCCGCCTGCTGCCCTTCACCTGCTGCCGGCGGTTCTTCGGATCCGGATCCGGGACCTGCGCCGCCGTTTGCCTGTCCTGTCTGGTAAAGGCTTTGATCGTCTGCCTTTACATAGTTCAGACTTACCATTCTCACGTCACCGTCTTCGATCGGCTCATAATACATTAGTTCCCTGTATTCGTTGATCGTGATAATTCCGCGGTCGTACAGGGTAGAACCGATCGTGGCTCTTGTCTGTAACGTCGCGTATTGCAGCCGGTTAGAAGTGAAAATGATTTTGTTTCCGAAGCCGCGTTCGCGCTCCGTTAATAACTTGAAAGTAAATTCAAGGGATAACTGCAGGGCGATCGGCTCGATCACGCTTTCATAAAAGGCGTTCCACTCCGCTTCTGTGAACTTTGACATTAAAATGTTTTCGTTTACGTTGTAATAGCGGTATAGGTTGTCACGTAAATACTGGCTTTGTATCGTCGGAATGTTCGGCGTTCTCTGCGTGATTTCGTGAAACTCCATTGTATTATCAAGGCCGCCT
>ENA-ORNF01003472-ORNF01003472.1-human-gut-metagenome-genome-assembly--contig:-NODE-3472-length-10255-cov-3.592059_pt1 | contig 10255 bp, 7 predicted proteins | sample MGYA00242110_ERZ509012 | MGnify/ENA primary metagenome ERZ509012 (study PRJEB26280, sample SAMEA2338714) | human gut metagenome | biome: human gut; feature: human-associated habitat; material: faeces... | reverse complement strand
TCAATCTCTTCTTGCGTATAACGCTTGGTGGGATCGTAACCGTTTACTGTCATCCATTCCACAAATTTATGGTGGAATACAATATATTCCTCAAATGCATCTCCTGTTTCATCTACAAAATCTACATGAGTCTGAGGATCATTCGGATTGACTTTTCTTCTACGTTTGTATACCGGCATAAATACCGGCTCTATGCCAGAAGTTGTTTGGGTCATTAGGCTGGTAGTTCCAGTGGGGGCTATGGTCAAGCAGGCAATATTACGTCGTCCGTATTTTTTCATCTCCTCATATAAATTAGGATCAGCTTCTTTTAAACGGTTGATAAACGGATTATTTTTTTCTCGTTCACTGTCATAGATAGCGAATGCTCCACGTTCTTTCGCCATGTTAACAGATGAACGATAGGCTTCCAGAGCGATTGTTTTATGTACTTGTTCAGAAAACTCTGTTGCGTCTTCTGTTCCGTAGCGTAACCCCATAGCGGCAAGCATATCCCCTTCAGCTGTGATACCGACACCTGTACGTCTGCCCTGTCCGCTCTTTTTATAAATCTTTTCCCATAAATGTTTCTCTGCTTCTTTTACTTCCTCACTTTCAGGATCGGAATCGATTTTAGCTATGATCTTCTCGATTTTTTCTAGTTCCAAGTCAATAATGTCATCCATAATGCGCTGGGCCAATGCTACATGCTTTTTGAACAAGTCGAAATCAAAGTAAGCATCCCTTGTATAAGGGTTTACTACATATGAGTATAAGTTGATAGCTAATAAACGACAAGAATCGTAGGGACACAGAGGAATTTCACCACAAGGATTGGTAGAAACTGTACGATACCCTAAGTCGGCATAACAGTCTGGCACGGATTCACGTATAATGGTGTCCCAGAATAATACACCGGGTTCAGCAGACTTCCATGCATTATGGACAATCTTTTTCCATAAAGCAGATGCGTCAATTTCTTTCGTGAAAACAGGTTGATCGGAATCTACCGGATATTGCTGTTTGTAAGGAGTGCCATTTACAGCTGCCTGCATAAATGCATCATCTAGTTTCACGGATACATTAGCACCGGTTACTTTGCCTTCGGTCATTTTGGCATCAATAAATGCTTCTGAATCTGGATGCTTGATGGATACGCTTAACATTAAAGCACCACGACGCCCGTCTTGTGCTACTTCACGTGTTGAATTGGAATAGCGTTCCATGAAAGGCACCAGTCCGGTTGAGGTCAGTGCTGAATTTTTAACTGGGGAACCTTTAGGTCGTATATGAGATAAATCATGTCCTACGCCACCACGACGTTTCATTAATTGTACTTGTTCTTCATCAATGCGGATTATAGCTCCGTATGAGTCGGCTGCTCCATCAATTCCAATGACAAAGCAGTTCGATAAGGAAGCCACTTGAAAATCGTTCCCGATACCTGTCATGGGACTACCTTGCGGAACAATGTACTTAAAGTGATCCAATAACTCGTAAAGCTGCTGTGCGTTTAACCCGTTCTTATATTTTGCTTCAATGCGGGCTACTTCATTTGCAATGCGCCAATGCATGTCTTCGGGAGACTTTTCGAAAATGTTCCCGAAAGAATCTTTTACTGCATATTTGTTTACCCAAACCCTTGCAGCAAGTTCATCACCTTTGAAGTATTGTAAAGATGCTTCAAAAGCTTCGTCATAGGTGTACGTTTGTTTTTCCACTTTTATTTTTAGATTTACTGTAATATCAATAAGTTGTTTTAGTGTAGAAGTTACAACTCATTATAATAAAAGTTTCGGCAAAGCTATATATGTTTTTTCAATTAACAAAATAAAAAGCAGATAAGTTTTCAACAAATTGAAAGTTATCCAAAAATATTTGTTAATTTATTGATTATCAAAAGATATATGTGTTGGTTTATTTACGGAAGTTTTCTATTTTGAAAATTTCAATGAAGGAAATAAGTGATTGACTAGTTGAAAAGACCAAATTCTTAGCATATATTATTTTGCAAAAAATGAATTATTACTCTTTTCTTTTTTTATCTTTGCAAGAAAAATATATATGGAATCGATAAATAATAGACGGACGATCCGTAAATATAAGCAGGAAGATATTTCTGCTTCTTTGTTAAATGATTTGCTTGAAAAGGCATTCCGTGCTTCTACAATGGGCAATATGCAATTATATAGTGTGATTGTGACCCGTGACAAGCAGATGAAAGAGAGATTGGCACCTGCTCATTTTAATCAACCGATGGTAACAGGTGCTCCGGTTGTACTGACTTTTTGTGCGGATTTTAACCGTTTTAGCAAATGGTGCAGAGGGCGTAAGGCGGTACCGGGTTATGACAATCCCATTTCTTTTCTGAATGCTGCTACGGATGCATTACTTGTGACTCAGAACTTTTGTACATTGGCGGAGGAAAATGGATTAGGTATTTGTTATTTGGGAACAACGATTTATAATCCTGATCAAATTATTGATATCCTTCAGTTGCCGGAATTGGTTATGCCGGTGGCTACTATTACAGTAGGATATCCGGACGAATGTCCTTCACAAGTCGATCGTCTTCCTATAGAGGGTATTTTGCATGAAGAAGTATATCATGATTATACCAAAGAAGATATTGATCGTATCTATAGATATAAAGAGTCACTTCCGGAAAATCATCAGTTTATTAAAGAAAATCATAAGGAAACACTGGCTCAGGTATTTACTGAGGTCAGATACAAGAAGTCGGATAATGAATGTATGTCTGTAACTTTGAAAGAAACCTTGAAGAAACAGGGCTTTGAAAAATGAGTTACCGGAAACTATTAACCTTAAAACTACAGAAGTGCGCAGAGGGAAATAAAGAAAATACCCTTTGCGCACCTCTGTAGTTTTATTTCTATTTTCTTTTGAGAGAAGCTTCAATTTCCTCAATATCCGCTTTAAATGTTTTATCAACCTCCACTTGGTCTTTTACTATTTTACAAGCGTGCAATACGGTTGCATGATCTTTATTACCTATTAATTGACCAATTTTGGAAGAAGAGGAGTCTGTATGTTTTTTGGCCAGATACATAGCTACCTGACGTACTTGTACCACTTCTCTTTTTCTAGTTTTGGTATGGATGGCAGATTCCTCTATCTCGTAATGGTTGCATACTTTCTGTATGATATCTTCCACTGTGACAGGCTTGCTTTCACAACAGCGTACAGCTTTTCGTACAATTCTTTCAGCCAAATCCAAATCGACATCACGCTTGAAGATAATGGATTGTGCCAGAAGTGAATTAATGATGCCCTCTAGTTCACGTACACTTTCATTTACGTTTTCAGCAATATAATTAATTACTGTTTCCGGTATATTCAAACCGTCACGACGTATTTTATTGCGTAAGATATTCTTTCTCAATTCTACATCCGGTTTTTCCAATTCGGCCACTAAGCCCCATTTAAAGCGGGTCAGGAGACGTTCTTCCATACCTTGTAGCATTACCGGTGCGCGGTCAGAAGTCAAAATAAGTTGCTTACCGTTCTGGTGCAGATGGTTAAAGATGTGGAAGAACGTGTTCTGAGTTTTGGTTACTCCTGCGAATTCTTGAATATCATCAATAATCAAAACATCTATGGTTTGATAAAAACTGATGAAATCATTGAAATGATTAGTACGCACAGAGTCGGTATATTGCACCTGAAACAGATGTGCTGATACGTACAATACTCTTTTTTCAGGATATAATTCCTTGATACGAGTACCAATAGCATTAGTCAAGTGAGTTTTACCCACGCCGGACGGTCCATACAAAAACAAAGGATTGAATGTTTTTGCCGGATTTTTAGCTACAGTTTCCCCTACCGTACGTGAGAACTCATTACTATTTCCTTTTATGAAATTCTCAAAGTTGTAATTTGGATTCAAATGTGGGTCTAAATCCTGCGGAGCTGGTGCCTGCATTGGATTAGGTGCCTTGTTACCATCTCGTATAACTGTTTGTGTGGGTAGTGCTGAAGAGCGTTTGCTTCCCTCCATGTTTACAGTTATATGGTTGGTTTTATCGGTCAAGATACAATACATAAGCTGCGTTCCCTCCCCAATTTCTTTATATAGGGCAGCGCGCAGCAAGTCCACAAACTTTTCTTCTAAAAATTCATAGAAGAATGGGCTGGGGACGCCAATTGTCAGTGCCTTGTCCTCATATTTAAGCGGTACGATAGGCTCAAACCACGTTTTAAAGGTCGTTTCAGGTACGTTGTCTCTGATAATGTTCAGACAACGACCCCATAAAACGACGTGATCGTTTTCAATCATATGAAACATTTATTATAAAAAGCGAAACTTCTACAATGCAAATTTCGAAATGAATTTCTGAAAAAACAAATCGCTTTTTTCTTGCTTTTTATTTTTAAAGAGTAATCTATTTAGTTTCAGTAACTTATAAAAAACTCTATCTAAAGGCTTCTGAAATATTTTTGTTATTTGATAATTGGCTGATTTATAGCTGACTATCTGTCAAAATAGGCTTTTATTTATTTTAAATGAAATAAGTCTACATGGTATTTCTGCCCTATTTGCAGTCATTTACTGAAAAAAGGTAGAAAAATGGTTAAGTAGACTTATTTAGAATCTTTTTAAATTAACAAATCTGTTACTTATCTTTCTTCCCAAACAAAGAGAAATGTACATAACGTTTAGGATGCGCTTTCAAATCCTCCAATAAGGTTGCAGCATTTGCTGTTGTCGCACTCAGATTTTGGTAGAAGGTAGGATCATTGAATAGTAAGCCGATACTGTTGTCCTTGCGATTGAGTTTTTCTGTCAGCATTTGTACATTATATAAAGTGGAATCTATTTTATTGAATGTTGATGCATAATCAATACCTTTCAAGTTGTCGCTGATAGTAATGAAATTATCAGCAATCGTGTTTAGTTTTCCAGTAAGTTGCGGAAGATCCCTTTGCATTAATATGTTTAATTGACGTGTTGTCACATCCAGATTGGCTGTCAGTTTTTCTGCGTTGTGTAAGGTTGCACCCAATGCAGGATCAGCTAATATTTTATTTAATGAATGTAGGATAGAATCCATTTTGGGCAGCATCTGCTCTATTTGAGGAACTAGCTTTTCTTCAGCGGCTCCCATGAGTCCCGCATTCGTTTTGCCAGGCAGTGTATCCCCCGGTTGATAGTATTCTGTAGAATTAAAGTTAAGGAGTAAGTTCATCTTTACTGTTCCCAGCATTTCTGTAACCAATTCTCCTGCACTTCCTTTAGGGATACGCATTTCCTTGTCTACTTCCACTTCTACTGTGACATGTCCCGGTTTAGCATAGTTGTAATTGATATTTCTTACTGTACCTACTTTGTAACCATTGGCAAAGACGGGGCTTGATCCGGCTAATCCGTTTATATTGGTATATTCTACATAATAGTAGTTGGCAGATTGGAACATATTTATTCCTTTCAGGTAGTTGATACCAAAGATCAGCATAGCCAATGCAGCGATGCCTATTAATCCTATTTTTACCTCTTTCGTCATTTCAATTGTACCTTTTATATTATCTATTCTTTTTAAATTCTTTGATGGCTTCGTTCACGTTCATTTTCTCTCCGTTTTTGAAAGCGATAATGAAAGCGTCCTTAAATTTAGGAGTAATATTACGTTTCATGCGTAGTATTTTATTATAATCCGTACTTTCTCCGTAAGTATATTTATAAAGTCCTTTTTCGCGGTAATAGCTAACAGGTGATACACCTTTCAGTTGTTTGCTTCCTTTGGGCAATATTTTGTTTGATACCAATATTTGTATTTTAAATACAGGCTTGGCAGATGTTCGGGCTTGGTCGCCTGTGATCTTTTTTTGTGTGGCAGGCACAGGCTTTTTGGTAACTTTGTCAGGTTCCGTTGCAGTGTCTGGTTCCGCAGTTTGTATTTCTATTCTTGATTCTTTCGGTTTGTTTTCTGGTTCCGGTAATTCTTGTTCTTGTACTCTGCTGCGGCCGATGGGGGCGTCATGTTCGCGCTTGTAATTGAGGAATGCTTTATAAATGCTGTTAGATAATGCCGTAGTGCCTGCATCGGATAAAAGATATTGTTCTTCATCCGGTGTTGAGATATAACCTAATTCAACCAAAACACTAGGCATGGAAGTGGCGCGTAGAACTAGAAATCCGGCTTGATGTACTCCTTTGTCTATCCGTTTGGCTGTATTCTTGAATTGTTTTTGGATAAGAGTGGCTAATTTTACACTCTTCTCCATATTTTTGTCTTGTACAAATTCAAAAATAATATAGCTTTCGGAAGAATTTGGATTGAATCCGGCATAACGTTGTTCATAATTATCCTCTATCAAAATAACCGAGTTCTCCTTTTTAGCAACTTCCAAATTTTCTTCAGTACGGTGAAGTCCTAACGTATAAGTTTCTGCTCCCCGTACAGTTCTGCTACGGGCTACAGAATTGGTATGTATAGAGATGAATAAGTCGGCCTTAGCATTATTAGCTATTTGTGCACGACGGTCTAAAGGGATAAAGACATCTGTCTTCCGGGTGTATATTACCTTTACGTCATTACAGTTATTTTGGATCAGTTGTCCTACTTTTAAAGCTACGTTCAGATTGATATTTTTTTCTTTTCCACGTCTGCCGATGGCGCCAGGATCATGTCCGCCATGACCGGGATCAATGACGACTATAAAATCCTTTCCCTTTGCCGCCAGGCAGAAACAGGGGAGGACCAGCCACAGGCTACACAACAGGAATATTATTTTAAGTCTATCGGTTTTCATATCAATCAAGTTGCAAATGTAGCGATTTTTAGTGAAAACTCGGCTTTTGTCTTTAAGTTTTGCGTTTTTTATTCGAAACTTGCCACAAAACCCGAAAAATAGACGAGTATTTGGACTAAATTCTTTTATTTTGTATTCTAAAATAAATATTGAAAGATGGACTTGTTTAAGTTTATGAAGAATTGGACGTTACCTTTAGCTATGCTTGCAGGGGTTATCGGCTATTTTGTTTTTGCCAACTTCACTTTTCTGGAGCCGACAAAGCCATTTATGAATGGGTTGATTTCTTTTCTAACTCCTTCCTTGATTTTTGCCCAATTGTTGCTTACATTCTGTAAAATTGAACCAAAAGAGTTGGTCCCTAGAGTATGGCATGGCTGGTTGTTGGCTATTCAAGCTATTTCTTGTGGTATCATTGCGTTGTTGTTGATATTTTGTCCGATGGACGAATCTTATAAGGAGATATTCGAGGCGGCTATGGTTTGTCTTATTTGTCCTACTGCTACGGCAGCGGCAGTAATTACGGGGAAATTAGGTGGAAGTGCTTCCAGTTTGACTACTTATACATTACTTTCAAATATTTTGGCTGCAATAGCAGTTCCTTTGGTATTTCCATTGGTTGAGCCACATACGGATGTTACTTTTGGTATTGCTTTTCTTAAGATTTTAAGTAAGGTTTTCCCATTGTTGCTTGCGCCGTTTTTTATCGCTTTATTATTCCGTTATTATATCCCTCGATTCCATAAGTTTTTACTGGAATATCATACTTCAGCTTTTTATTTATGGGCGGTAGCATTGACCATTGTAATGGGGCAGACTACTCGCTCTTTGGTTAACAGTACTGCTGATGTAACGGTAGAGATGTTGATTGCTTTTGCTGGTTTAGTAACTTGTTGTTTACAATTTTATTTTGGTAAAAGAATTGGTAGTGCATACAATGACCGTATAAGTGCAGGACAGGCATTGGGGCAAAAAAATACTGTACTAGCTATTTGGATGGCGGTTACGTATCTTAATCCTTTATCATCTGTCGGGCCAGGTAGTTATGTGGTGTGGCAAAACATCATCAATAGTTATCAGTTGTGGAAGAAAAGAAAAAATGAGATGAAAAATTAAGTCGCAGCTATTTACTTTGTTATACGTAATGCTTGGTATAGTAAAGTATATAGCTGCGTTCCATTAAAAATGAATTTGCCGTATATATCTCTTAAAGATTTCTTACGAAACCTGCAAAACGCTTCAATCCTTCTGCCAGTGTAGTACGTGGGCAGGCGATGTTCCAGCGCATGAATCCTTTTCCTTCAGTCCCGTACATTGCTCCTGCATTGAGCCATAATCCAGCTTCGTTAACCAATCGCTGTTCGAGTTCCTGCGAGTGTATGCCGAGTCTGTGACAGTCCATCCAAACGAGATAGGTTCCCTCCAATGCCGTGATAGGAAACTCGGGCAGATGCTCCCGACAGAACTCCTGCATATAGAGAAAATTGGCCTGTAAATATTTGATGAGTTGGTTCAGCCACTCTTCCTCTTCGTTGTAAGCTACTTGAGTAGCAATTACACCAAAAGGATTGACATCACATACTTCGTTATCGTTAATGGCCCGATCGATTTTCGCCCGACGGTCAGCATCAGCACATATAATGTTCGCAATCTGTAATCCGGCAATATTGAACGCTTTACTGGGAGATATACAGACGAATGGTGACGGAAATTTTCTGAGATGGAAGCAAACGGTGTGTAACGGTACTCTGGAAAAACCAGTTCGCAATGAATCTCATCCGAAACGACCATAACATCGTGGCGAATACAAATTTCACCAATACGTACCAATTCTTCACGTTTCCATACTCTTCCGGCAGGATTGTGAGGATTGCACAGCAGCATCACCTTCACTTTCGGATCAGCAGTCTTACACTCTAAATCTTCATAATCGATGGTGAAAGTATTACTTGCAAAGATCAACGGTGATGATACCATTTCACACCCATTGTTACAGATTGAAGAAAAGAAACAATTATAAACCGGAGTCTGCACCAACACCTTATCTCCCGGAACGGTCAAAGCCTTGATGACTGCCGAGATGGCCGGGACTACGCCTGATGTGTAAATTATCCATGTGCAGTCAATCGTCCAACTGTGACGGCGTGCGAACCAATCTGTAACAGCCTCGTAATAACTGTTGGGCACACGGGTATAACCGAAGATACCGTGTTCCACCCGTCGGCGTAAAGCATTGACGATAGCGGGGGCTGTACGGAAATCCATGTCAGCCACCCACATCGGCAATACATTTTCGCTTTCTGAGCTATCCCATTCTTTTTCTTGAAGTCTTCTATTTTAAGTATTCTTTGAAAAATTCCTCCAGCTTATCGAATGGAATAATGTCTGTCCGGTCATATAAATCCGTATGTACGGCATCGGGAATAATCATCAGTTCTTTATTATCGCCTTTCAGCTTCTTGAAAGTATCCTCACTAAAATAGCGGGAGTGAGCTTTTTCTCCATGAATGAGCAACACGGCACTGCGGATTTCATCGGCATACGCAAGGATAGGTGCGTTGAGAAATGCAAGATTGGAGGTTTTGTTCCAGCCCAAACCGGAGTTGATGGAACGGGGATAATAACCTCGTTCGGTCTTGTAATAATCGTAATAATCCTTTATGAACTGTGGCGCATCACCGGTAGGCTCCGGGTTCATCACGGTGCGGGGATAAGTGTCGGTACGGTAGTCTTCCGTGCGCTGGGTGTTAAACTCCTGACGTATTTTGTAGCGTGCATCCGCATTGTCTGCGGCATCGAAATAACCGTTTGCTGTACAGCGACTGATGTCGTACATAGTGGAAGCTACCGTTGCCTTGATACGTGTGTCGTTGGCAGCCGCATTGATAGCAAAACCACCCCAACCACAAATGCCAATGATGCCGATTCGTTCGGCATCCACATCCGGACGTGTCGCGAGGTAATCCACCGCCGCCGAGAAGTCTTCGGTGTTGATGTCCGATGAAGCCACGCTGCGAGGCTGTCCACCGCTTTCACCAGTAAACGAAGGATCGAAAGCAACCGTCAGGAATCCTCGTTCGGCAAGTGTCTGGGCATACAGTCCCGACGACTGTTCCTTTACAGCTCCAAACGGACCGCTGACAGCAATGGCCGGCAGTTTACCTCCGAAAATCGTTTTCGGTGCATACAGGTCGGCGGCGAGCGTGATGCCGTAACGATTTATGAAAGTCACTTTGCTATGGTTCACCTTGTCGCTCTTCGGGAACGTCTTGTCCCATTCCTGTGTCAGATTTAACTGTTCCATATTTTTGTGAGTGTTTTGTGCCGGGCTTTCCGTCAGGCCGAAGAGGCAGAGGAAAGCAGCCATTAAAATAGTTGTACGTTTCATAACCGATGTAATTTAAATTTTTATTGTTTTCTTTATCATAGTGCAAAATTACAGCGGATTACAGGAAAAGCCGGTAGATGGATTACTGATTGTATAACCTCAATTACAGACATT
>ENA-ORNF01003469-ORNF01003469.1-human-gut-metagenome-genome-assembly--contig:-NODE-3469-length-10258-cov-2.116338_pt1 | contig 10258 bp, 9 predicted proteins | sample MGYA00242110_ERZ509012 | MGnify/ENA primary metagenome ERZ509012 (study PRJEB26280, sample SAMEA2338714) | human gut metagenome | biome: human gut; feature: human-associated habitat; material: faeces... | reverse complement strand
GGGGCTGGTAGACACGAGCAATCTGAGCAACGAAGAATGGCTGTCCTACCGACGGCGTGGCATCGGCGGCAGCGACGCTGCTGCGATCCTCGGCATTTCGCCCTGGCGGACAGCGCGGGATCTGTACTACGACAAGCTGAGCGTCGTAAAGGCAGACATGGATGAGAACTGGGTCGCGCTGGAAATGGGACATCTGCTGGAAAACTTGGTCGCGCGGATTTTCGCAAAGAAAACCGGGCTGCATATCTTTCAGCGGAAGGTCATGTTCCAGCACCCGCTGTATCCGTGGATGCTGGCGGATCTGGATTACCTTGCGGAGCTTCCGGACGGCAGCAATGCCATTCTGGAGATCAAAACGACAAATTATAATGCCAGAGAAAACTGGTGGTACAACGGCGAGGAGATCGTTCCGGTGTACTACGAATCTCAGGGTCGGCATTATATGTCGGTCATGAATCTGGACAGGGTCTACTTCTGCTGCCTGTACGGAAACAATGAGGACGAGGTCATCATCCGGCATTTGGACCGGGACTATGCCTATGAGTCGGAGCTGATCGCGCTGGAGGATGCGTTCTGGAACGACCATGTGCAGAAGCACCAGCCACCGGACTATACGGAAAGCGGCGACCTTATCTTGCGGAGTTTGCAGAGATGGAAGGGCATTGACCGGAGAGATTTGCCGCCGGCAGCGTTCGGCGCACCGCAGGTCACGCAGATCCACCAGTATTTGCAGCTTCAGGAGGAGAAAAACGCGCTTGCAAAACAGGTCACACAGCTGGATACGCAGATGCAGCAGCTCAAAGGCTTGCTTGTCAGCGAACTGGATGGTAAAGACTGCGCGACCTGCGCGGACGGTGAACAAAGCTACGTTATCTCCTACAATCCCATTCGCAGGCAGGGCATCTCCAAGGATAATCTGGTTCGCTTGCGGGAGGTTTACCCGGAGATTTACGAGCAGTTTGTAGAAACGTCGGAGTCCAGACGGTTCAGCATCAAAATCGCGGCGCAGCCCGCCGCATAAGTGAGGTGAAAAAACGAATGATTGCAGTATATGACAAGCTCATCTACTTCAATGAAGCCAGCAAATACACCATTCTTCGGATGCGCACGGATGATCCGTCTGTTCCGGAAGAAGCCCGTTCCCAATACACGTTCCGAGACCGGATGCTTCGGTTCACCGCTGTCGGCTATGGCCTGCCGCAGACGGATTCCGTCAAGCTGGAGATCGAGGGCGACTGGAAAGAGGGCAAGTACGGCCTGCAGCTCCATGTGGAGCACTGGCACGAGCTTGTGCCGCCGACAACGGAAGGACTTCTGAGCTATCTTTCGTCAGGTCTGCTCAAAGGCATCGGAGAAAGCACGGCCAGAAGCATTGTCCAGCGGTTCGGCACAGATACGCTCGACGTGCTGGAGTACCACCCGGAAAAGCTCTTGGAGATCCGCGGCATCACGGAGCAGAAGCTGGAGGAGATCAAGACGTGCTACGCGGAAAGCCGCGCCATGCGGGACATTATGGAGCTGCTGACACCGTTTCAGGTCACGCCTGTGACGGCGATGAAGATCTATCAGCACTTCGGCCCCGCCTGTACGGATATTCTGCGGCAGAGCCCGTTCCGGCTCTGTGAAATATCCGGGTTTGGATTCAGGCGCGTCGATACGATCATCCGCAAGTCCGGCGGCGACCCGCACGACCCGGTTCGTATCCACGGCGCGATGATCTGTGCGCTGGAAAACGCGCGGCAGCACGGGCATCTGTATCTGGAGGTCAATGCCTTGATCACAGAATCCATGCAATTTCTCAACGAGACGATCCCGCTTCCCCAAATGCAGGTCAGGCGTGCGGAGGTAGAGCAGAAATTGCAGCAGATGGCAGAAGACAACGAGATCGTTTCTGATGGCGGCCGATTGTACCTTCCGCATATTTTCATGCAGGAGGTAGAGACTGCGGCAAAGGCGGCAGCCATGCTCATGGAACACACGGCAAAAATTGATGTGACGCTTCCACTGGAGCAGGTCAAGCAAAAACTCGGCTTGCACTTAACAAAGCGGCAGAGCCGCGGCGTTGAGGTGGCGATGGAGCGGAATCTCTCCATTATCACCGGCGGCCCCGGCACTGGCAAGACGACAGTTCTGAAAGCTATCATCGAGGTCTACCGGATTCTGCATCCCAAAAACCGCATCGTCCTCGCCGCGCCGACCGGCAAAGCCAGCCGACGCATGGCACAGAGCACCGGTATGCTGGATGCACTGACGCTGCACAGTCTGCTTGGCTTGCAGGGCGATTTTTGCAGCAAGGACAAGCAGGATAAGCAGCTGCAAGTTGATTTTCTGATCGTGGATGAGGCGTCCATGGTGGATATGTGGCTGGCGCATCAGCTGTTTACGCGCTTACAGAAGGACACGAAACTCCTGCTGTTGGGCGACGTCGATCAGTTGGAGAGCGTCGGCGCGGGCAATGTGTTCGCGGAGCTGATTGGAAGCGGCATCGTGCCGGTGACGGTTCTCGATGAGATCTTCCGGCAATCCAAGGACAGCCTGATCGCCTACAACGCCAAATTCATCAACGAGGAAAACAGCAGCCTGTTCTATGGTCCGGATTTTCAGTTCGTCAAGGCAGAAAATCAGGAGGAAGCCGCGGCGCAGATCCAGGAGCTCTATCTGCGGGAATTGCAGGATACGTCCATTGGACAGCTTCAGATCATCTCGCCCTATCGGACGGACGGAGAAGCGTCCTCCAACGGACTGAACGCGCTGATTCGCGAGACGGTCAATCCGCATACGGAAAAGATTCCGGAGTTTGCGTTCGGAGAACGTATTTTTCGTCTGCACGACCGTGTGATGCAGACCAAGAATAATTACAATCTGGAAGGTTATGATTCCGCGTGTAAGCAGAAATTCAAGGGTGTGTTCAACGGCGACATCGGGAGCATTTGCAAGATCCTACCCGATAAGCTGTGCGTGGATTTTGATGGGCGCATCGTGGAGTATTCCAAAACGCAGCTCGGCGATCTGGAACTGGCGTATGCCATTACGATCCACAAATCCATGGGTTCGGAGTACGAAACGGTCATTATCCCCATTTTGATGGCGCACCGCATTTTGCTGACGAAGAATCTGATCTATACTGCCGTGACACGCGCAAAAAAACGTGTGATTCTGGTTGGGCAGAAGCGTGCGCTGTTTCTGGCGATCCACTCCGGCAGAAAGGTCAAACGGAACACCTGCCTTGCCGAACGGATCTTAAAGTACAATCAGGTATTCAGACAAAAGGCTCTGCCGCAGGGCGCGACAGAGCAGAAATTGAAAAAAGCCGGTTAAGTTGAGATGGATGTGCAGAATTTGCGCAGTCATCTCTTATTTTATTTATGGAAGGAGTTCTAAGAAATGAATGACAACAAATCCACTGTGATGAACAACGCCGCCGTGCAGCAGCTGCGCAAGGTGCCGGGCTTTGACCCGATGAAGCTCCTGCGCAAGACCATTTCCGTAAAAACCGGGCACCCGGTCTGGAAGCTGGATCTCCGCTATAAGCGGCTCTGGTTCCGTCTGGCCTGCCCGAACGGAAGAATGCTCCTGAAGCCGCTGCGCATCAGCGACCAGCTGGCAATTATCGAGGCGCAGGTTTATTTCAGCAAGGACGATCCGGTTCCGGCCGCCAGCTTTACCTCCGAACAGCGCAGGGAGAATGTCCCCGGCGGGGAATTTCTCCGCGCCGCACAGGAGGATGCGCTCAACATGGCACTGGAAAACGCCGGTTTCGGCATCCAGTTCTGCGACGTGAGCCGCGACTACGGCGGCGAGCTGTTTGGGTCGGAAGTGCCGATCTATACAGAAGTCGAAGAAGCAGCTGTCGAGGAAACCGAGAAGCCCATTGCACCCATTGTGGAGGAAACCACAGCAGAAACCGTGCCGACGATGGATGCGGATTCTGCGCTCGCTGAGCAGCCTGTCGTGGAAACAACGGCGCCAGTTGAAGGAGAACAGAAAGTTGACACCATACAGGATGAAACGCCTGACCTCCATGTTTTGCCTCTACAGCAGGAAGAAGCTGCGGAAGAAGTTGCAGAACAGCCGCAGGCCGCGTCCTATACGGCAGATATGGATGTCAGCGAGATCACGCAGCGTATGACGGTGGACGAAGCCAAGGCCGTTGTGGTGCAGATCGGCACCTGCCGCGGCTGGACGCTCGAACAGGTCGCGCAGCGCCGTCCGGCGAGCCTTAAGTGGTATCTCTATGGCTGCGATCAGGCGGACAATATTCTCAAAGCCGCAGCGTCCGTTCTGCTGGACAATCTGCAGCAGAAAGCCGGATGAAGCGTCAAGTTTGGATGAAAGGGTGTGGCCGTTATCAAAGCCGGTTCTTCGCAGTTTCCGTTCCACATTACAGACATTGCAGCGCTGCTGCGGCTCAATATCCGCAGGCGCGGCCCGGACTTTCTGTATGTGGACTGCCCGCTTTGCGGCGATCATCGCGGCAAGCTCTATCTGAAAACGTCACGGGACGTATGGCACTGTAATTACTGTCAGGAGTCCGGTGGGATGCTGGCGCTCTATGCAAAGGTCTACGGGATCAGCAACGCGGACGCCTACCGGGAGATCTGCGAAGCGCTTCAAACCGGAGATTACGCGCCAGAGTATCAGAGCTACCAGAACCGGCAGCCGCAAGAAATCGCGCAGTCGGTCAGAGCACCCAGACAGGCAATCCATCAAACACTTTCAATGCTGTTTTCCATGCTGTCGCTGACGCCGAAGCACCGTGCGCATCTGCGTGAGGTGCGTGGACTGACGGACGACCAGATCGAACGGTTCGGCTTCAAAAGCACCCCGCCGCCCTATCTCTGCAAGAGTCTGACGGCGCGGCTTTTGAAGCAGGGGTGCACCCTGCAGGGAGTCCCCGGCTTTTATATGGCAGAGGACGGCAGATGGACAGTACGATTTGGAACACGCACGGCTGGGATTTTGATCCCAGCCAGAAGCGCGGACGGACTGGTCTGCGGCGCGCAGATCCGGCTGGATATCCCCATCCGGGAGGAAAACGCGCCCGCCGATAAGGAGGGCACGAAGTACCTCTGGCTGTCGTCGAGCAGCAAACCGATGGGGACATCCTCGGAAAGCCCCATCCACTTTGTTGGCGATCCGTGTTCCAGAGTGGTCTATGTGACGGAGGGGTTACTCAAGGCTGACATTTGCCATGCCTTGATGAACCGGACCTTTGCGGCGACCGCCGGAGCGAACAACGTGTCCAAGCTGGACGAACTGTTTGCGTTCCTCAAAAAGAACGGCACGGAGGAGATCATCGAAGCGCAGGACATGGACAAGTATCGGAATGTTCACGTTGAGAAAGGTGCCTCCAAGATCTATCTGATGGCACGAAAGCACGGCCTGCAATGCCGCCGGCTGACATGGAATCCCAACTATAAGGGGTTAGATGACTGGCAGCTTGCGCTCCGGAAGAACGCTGGGAAAGCACCGAAAACAATGACGTTCCGGGAGCGGTATCTGTATGGCGCGTGTGCGTTTTCCGAGATAGATGCCTGCGTGGAACAGTGGCACAAGACGCAGCCGGATGGTGTGCCCTTGCAGGCATACCTTGGCTTGCCGGATGAAGAATATCACGCTTTTCTGCAGCCCGGCGGCAACGCACGGTTGGCAGAGCTTTTGAACGCACAGCGTAAGCAGCTCGGCTGCCGCATTTATCAGCTGGAATTTACGGACACGGAGAAAACGAAACCGTTCGCGTTCTCCGGGATCGACGCGCTTCACAAGGCAGGCTTTCAGCAGCCACCCGCGAGCGAATACCGGCTGGTGCGTGATGAAGCGATATTTTGCCCAAAAGATGAGCCGGACTTGGCTGTGCTGGAGCGTGTATTTGACCACTATAACGGCAAGCTGCCCGCAGACTATCCGGGGCGCTGCGTTGCACCGTCCGATGTACTGGAGCTGTACGATGCGGAAAAGCGGCGGTATTACTATCGGGATATGAAGCAGTTCGTGCCGGTGGCGTTTTCTCCGCTGCTGGCGCGGCCAATACAAAAATGAAGGGAGACAGCATATGAGAAAAATTACGGTTCTGGATTTCGCAAATCAGATCGGCGTTCTCAGCGACGAGGTTCCCGTAGTCGTGAAGACGGACAGGAAGGTCATCGGCCGCTTCCGCTGCTTATATGAAATACCGGAAACGGCCATGCCCGGGGTGCTTGAAGCGAAGATCGACCATATCATTCTGCGCTCCGACGAGATCACGATCCATGTCAAGCTGAAGGCAGTCACCACATAATTGACCGTGACCGGAGCGATATGAATAAGAGAAATGAGATCGTGCAGCTTTGCGCATTCTGCCGCAGCCTTGGTGCGCACGTCCGCGAAGTGCAGGACGGCGCCAGCTTTACGGCAATGCTCTGGGAGGACGCAGACAGCATGAGTGAAAATGCTGCCGCTGAGATCCAGAGGAAAATCAAACGAAAGACCGCAGAATATCCGGGATTCGTGTGCTACTGCTTCGACGCATTCAGCACGCTGATCTATCGGGTATAACACATGAATGGGCGCAGCAGAACCGCTGCGCCCATTTTCTATCAAGAAAGGAGTTTTTATCATGGGTGTATTTTCAAAATCATTTTGACGCATTTTATATTCTGTTCTCTTTAATATAGTCTTTAGCTTCCATTAAATCTTTCGCAGTATAAACCGTCTGCTTCTTTTGCACATCTGTAGGTGCAATGATATCTGGTACTTGAATACAATCAATACCTGCTCTATAAGCAGCCTCAACCCCAACTACACTATCCTCTAAAACAAGAGCATTTCTTGCGTCTGTATCCATTTTCTTTAAAACACTTAAATAAATTTCTGGATCTGGTTTACGATTTGTGACTTCATCTCCACATAATACATAATCAAAACGATCATATACGCCAACTCGTTTTAATCTTTCTACAGTAAGCTCTCTTCTTGTCGTTGTAGCGACAGCCTTTTTAATATGATATGCATCTAGAAAATCTAGGATTTCATTTAAACCTGGCTTTACTGGCACTTCCTTTTCCAACATACCATATCCAATGCGTTCCCATTCTTTAATTACCAATTCTTGAATGTCAGAAGATAAATATCGATCTAACACTTCTTTTTCATCTCTACCACTTTTACCAATCAATTTTGGAAATAAAGTAGAACCCATATTTTGAATACCATACTTATTACCTGCCTTGTCAAACGCCTCTTTCCATACGCTTTCCGTATCTAGCATTAACCCATCTACATCAAAAACAACTAGCTCTAACATACTTTTCCTCCCATAAAACATGAAGGTATTATAACATGAAAAAAAGAAGCAAAGTTACATTGCTTCTAATATATCGATTACTTCTTTTAAATTTCGATATTGAATTCTTTGTGTAATATTTACAGTACCTTGTCCATACTCTTCATTTAACATATCCACAATCATCTTTAATGTATTGTTTCGAATATCAAACTGTAAACTGTCATGATCACGAACATTGATTTCAATCTTGGCATATTCACAATCTCCATTAAAACTCACCACATGATAAAAGCCTTCTCTTCCTTGGGTATATTGTGGCTTTTCTAATGCCGGTAATTTATTTAAGAATGCATTTCCAATATCCACCGCATTTTTCATAATGCCCTTTGCGGTAGCTGTATGTACTGAAATACCATGAATCTCAATCGTTGAAAGACTCGCATTAAATGTTTCATCCATATAATAACCCAAATGATCTCCATCTAGTGTATATGCGATTGGTGATTTAAAGCGTTCTAAATCTAAATCTTTAGCAAGTCCACTCACTTCTTCATCTGGTGTAAAGGCGACAGAAATAAAGTTATGTTTGATTTCTGGATGTTTCACTAAATATTCCAACAATGTCATAACAGCTGCAATACTAGCCTTGTCATCACCTCCAAGTAGTGTTGTACCATCGGTTAAAACCAAATCCTGACCAATATATTGTTTCAGATTTGGAAATACAGACGGTGACATCACAATATCTTTTTCAGCATTTAAAACAATGTCCTTTCCATCATAATTTTCTAACACCCAAGGCTTCACATCTTTACCACTCGCATCTGGAGCTGTATCCATATGTGTCACAAAACCAATAGCTCTACCCGTTTTTACATTCGCTTCTAAAGATCCATATACTACACATGTATCTTTATCATAATATACATTAGTAGCCCCAATTTTTTGAAGTTCTTCATAGATGGCACTAGCTAAATCATGCTGACAAGATGTTGTTGGAACACTTGTACTATGTGGATTGGATTCTGTATTGATTCTTGCGTAACGCATCAATCTCTCTTTTACTTGTTCATAAAATTCTGTCATAAGGATTCTCCTTTTTTTGTATATTTTATTCTTTTTCAATGTAGATGAAAAGAAAAAAAGACTGGAATTTTCATCCAGCCTTTGCCATTAGAATAATCCTACGATTTTACCGTCTTCATCCACATCCATGTCTAATGCACTTGGATGTTTTGGAAGTCCTGGCATTGTTAATACTTTACCTGTTAATGCAACAATGAAGCCTGCACCTAAGCTTGGGCGTAATTCACGAACTGTAATTCTAAATCCTGTAGGACGACCCATTACTTTACCATCATCTGATAATGACATTTGTGTTTTGGCCATACAAATTGGTAATTTATCCCATCCTAATTCATTGAACTTCGCAATTTGTGCTTGTGCCTCTTCTGTAAAGTCAACACCATCTGCACCATATACTTTTTTGGCAATGGTTTCTATTTTTTCTTCAATAGTCTTATCTAAATCATATAAAGGAGCATAATTATTTTCTTGATCACATAACGCAACTACTTTGTTGGCTAAATCAATAGCGCCTTCTCCACCTTTTGCCCATACTTGTGATAATGACATTGGGTGGTTATTATCTTCACACCATTTTTCTAATGCAGCTACTTCAGCCGGTGTATCTGTCGCAAATTCATTGATCGCAACAATGTATGGTAAGCCAAATTGTTGTACAGTATCAATATGTTTTGCTAAGTTTTCACATCCTGCAAGCATTGCTTCTACATTTTCTTCTTTTAGATCTTCTAGAGCAATTCCGCCATGTTGTTTTAATGCACGAATTGTCGCAACAATCACAACTGCATTGGGTTTAAGATTTGCCAATCGACATTTGATATCCAAGAATTTTTCAGCTCCTAGATCTGCACCAAATCCAGCTTCTGTAACTATATAATCAGCAAGTTCTAGACATGCCTTTGTGGCAATAACAGAGTTACATCCATGCGCAATATTCGCAAATGGACCACCATGAATCAATACTGGATTGTGTTCAAGTGTTTGAACAACATTAGGCAATACAGCATCCTTCATAACCATAGCCAATGCACCTTCAATACCTAAATCATGTACATATACAGGCTTATCATCATAAGTATATGCCACAAGCATTTTCCCAAATCTTTTCTTTAAATCCATTAAATCATCTGCCAAACATAAAGCTGCCATGATTTCACTTGCGACAGTAATATTAAATCCGTCTTTACGTTCAACTCCATTGGCTTTTGCACCACAACCAATTGTAATATTACGCAAAGTACGATCATTCATATCTAAACAACGTTTGAATGTTACTTTTTCAGGATCAATATTCAATTCATTTCCCTGATGAATCACATTATCTAAGCATGCACTAACTAAGTTATTGGCAGTCGTAATCGCATGCATATCTCCCGTAAAGTGAAGGTTGATATCTTCCATTGGTACAACTTGGGCATAGCCACCACCTGTAGCTCCACCTTTTAATCCAAATACTGGACCTAAACTAGGTTCACGTAAAGCCATCATCGTTTTCTTACCTAAACGATTTAAGGCATCCCCTAAACCAACTGTTGTCGTACTCTTTCCTTCTCCAGCCTTAGTAGGATTAATAGCTGTGACTAATACTAATTTTCCATGAGGATTATTTTCAATGGATTTTAAATAATCAAAAGACAATTTAGCTTTATATTCCATAATGTTCCAAGCTATCTGCAGGAATTCCAATTTTTGCGGCAACCTTTTCAATGGGTTCCATGACACATTCTTGTGCAATTTCTAAATCTGTTTTAGCCATTTTACATATCCTTCTTTCCAATATCATTTCTGTGAAATAAATCTTTACATTGAATCTTTTCTAATTCTTTATATGTATGATCAAATGCAGTCTGTAAGTCATCTTCTAGAGTAACGACCATTAAAACACGTCCACCATCTGTGACTAATCCT
>ENA-ORNF01003467-ORNF01003467.1-human-gut-metagenome-genome-assembly--contig:-NODE-3467-length-10268-cov-5.732792_pt1 | contig 10268 bp, 5 predicted proteins | sample MGYA00242110_ERZ509012 | MGnify/ENA primary metagenome ERZ509012 (study PRJEB26280, sample SAMEA2338714) | human gut metagenome | biome: human gut; feature: human-associated habitat; material: faeces... | reverse complement strand
AATGAAAAAAAGTATTATTAAAGGAAGAAATACAGAATTTATAAAAAATTTATATAAAGAAGGTAAAAGTTTGGCACAAATAATAGAAATAGCCGAAAATGAAAATAGTGAATATAGAAAATATATAGATATAAAATTTATAAAAGATACTATTCAAGAATATAAATTAAACTTAAAGGAACAAAAGGAAAAGAATAAAAAAGTTAGAAAAAATAGCAATAGTAAAACTGATATAAATAGATAAATAGAAAAACATATGATTTGTAAACATAAAACGTAAGCTATGTGAAACAATTCATATGTTTTTTTACATAAATTTCTTTGAATATTGATGGCAAATAGTGAAAAAATACTTGATATTATATAAAATTTAATATATGTGTTTAACCTAAGAAAAATTATCTAAACTTTGATTTTCATCTCTCGTTTCTAAAAACATACATACTGTATAGCTGGAATGTGTATTTTTTATAAAAATAGTTTTGATTTTAGCTCAACTATTTTTATATTTTTTTCGTCAAAATATTACATTATTATTACATTTTTTCAAATTCGTTGACTGAAAAATCTATCAATGTTATACTGTATTTGTAAGATAATGTTGCAAAAGAAAAGGAGGGGAAAAGGGTGTTGAAAAATGACTTTTTACCAAAGGTAAACATAAGAAAATTTATAAAAAAGATAATAATTTTAAATATAATAACATACATATGTATTGGAATATTATTGCCAACTAACATATTTGCAGCACAAATCAAATATTCATACTCACAAGAAAAATTATCTAATTATCCAGGATATAATGCATTAATACAAAATTTACAATCTAAACATCCAAATTGGAATTTTACTATTTTAGAAACTGGTTTAGACTGGAATGATGTAATAAAAAATGAAACAGTTGCTTCACACGGAAGAAACTTAATATATTATACAAACAATGGAAACTGGGTATGTTCTACATGTGGTAATAAATTATATGACACAGGAAAATGGAAATGTGCTTCGGAAACTACAGTTGCATATTATATGGATCCAAGAAATTGGCTAAATGACAGTAATATTTTTCAATTTGAAAACTTAGGATATAATGGAGAAATTCAAAATATAGATGGTGTAAATAAAATATTAAGTACTGTTGGATGGACTAAAGGAAATATAATTACATATACCAAAACAGATGGTTCAGCAGGAACAATAAATAAATCATATGCACAAGTAATAATGGAAGCTGCAAGAGATGCAGGAATAAGCCCATATCATTTAGCAGCAAGAATAAAACAAGAACAAGGAGCAAATTCTTATGCAAGTTCAACAGGTTGTGGTACATATGGAGGATACATAGGATATTATAATTTTCTTAATATACAAGCAACAGGTAATGTGACAGCAAATGCATTAACATATGCTAAAACACAAGGCTGGAATGATCCAGAAAAATCTATAAGAGGTGGAGCAAACTTTATAGCATCAAGTTATATAGCTAGAGGTCAATCAACTTTATATTTACAAAAATTTGATGTAGATAATTCAGATGGAAGTTTATATTATCATCAATATATGCAAAATATATCAGCATCATTATCAGAAGGAAACATGGTTAGAAGCTCATATGAAGGTATGGGATTGTTAGATAGTAACATAAATTTTGTAATACCAGTATATAATAATATGCCACAAGAAATTTCACCTTCACCAGATGGAATCTCAATAGTAACACAAAATGTTAAAGTAAAAGGTGATGGTGTATCAGTAAGAAATGGAAAAAGTACATCTTGTTCAGAAATAGCTAAAGTAAATTCTGGCGATATATTATTAAGAATTGAAGTATCTGGTTCAAAAGAAAATGAATATTACTGGGACAAAATAGTATTACCAAATGGTCAAAAAGGATATATTGCTAGGGATTTTATAGAAGTAATAAATGATGTTACAAATGCTAATACTTCAGCAGTAGCAAATGTTAATGTAAATTTAAGAAATGGTCCAGGAACAAGTGAAACAAGAGTAATTACAACATTAACATCTGGTCAACCGGTTACTATAATTGAAACGGGGAAATACAATGGATTAGATGGATATAATTGGTCAAGAGTAAAATTGAGCAATGGTTCACAAGGATATTTAGTAAGTGATTATTTAACAGGAGTTGCATCAACAAATTATACAATTGCATACATAAATTGTAACAATGATGGAAAAGTTAATATAAGAAGTGGTGTTGGAACCAATTATTCAATTATCACATCTTTAGGAAAAGACACTAAAGTTACTGTATTACAAAAAGCAGTAGGCTCAGCTAATGGGTTTACTTGGGATAAGATAGTAACTTCAGAAGGATTGGAAGGATATATTGCTAATACGTATTTGAGGTATGAAGAAAATAACGGTAATCCTACAAGCACAGAATGCGATGTAGATGGTAATGGTTATGTAAATTCAACAGATTTGTATTATGTAATAAAATTCTTAAAACAAAATTCAGATGGATATGATAAAAGATATGATGTTAATAAAGACAACAAAGTAAATTCAACAGATTTATATCAAATCATACTATATTTAAAACAACATTAATTAAAAAAGATGGAGGAAAAAAATGAAAAAGATTCATTATAAAGTAATTATAACAATACTTTTTACAGCAATACTTTTATTTATGACTAAATCGGTAAGTAACGCCGGAACAGCAGGTATATCAGCAAGTAGTACAGATGTTAAGGTGGGAGATAATGTTAATATTAATGTTAATATTAATGCTATAGCATGGAATTTAAAAATAAATGGTTCAGGAATTTCTGATTCAATAGTAGGTGGAAATTTAGATGAATTAGCTAACAAAGTAACAAATAAATCATATAAGTTAGACACTTCAAAAGCAGGAAGTTATACAGTTAAATTATCTGGCGATGTAACAGATGCAAATGGAACGCCATCTAATATTTCAGGTTCTGTAACAGTTAAAGTATCAGAAAAGCAAACACCAGTAGAACAACCAACTACACCAACTCAGCCATCAACACCGGCAGAACCAACATTCCGCCAAGTAAACGAAACAGTTTATGTACAAACAGATTCAGTTAATGTTAGAGGAACATGGAGTGCATCAGGTGGACAATATGGAACATTAAAAAAAGGAGATAGTGTAACAAGAACAGGTATTTCTTCAGAAAAAATAAATGGTTATATATGGAGTAGAATATCATACAACGGAAAAACAGCTTATGTAATAAGTTCAGCTTTAACTACTACAAAACCAGAAGAAAAGAAAGAAGAAAAATCTACAAATAAAGCTTTAAAAGAATTAGTAGTTGAAAATTATGAATTAACACCTAACTTTGATCCACAAACAACAAAATATTCTTTAACACTTAAAGATACAGATGAAAAATTAAATATAAAAGCAACTCCAGAAGATGAAAAAGCAACTACTGATATTACAGGAAATGGAGATTTTAAAGTAGGAAACAATATAGTAAAAATTACTGTAACAGCTGAAGATGGAACAACAAGAATATATACAATAACAGTTTCAAAAACTAATGAAAACGGTGTTACTGATGGATTAAAACTTAAAAAGTTAGAAATTACTAATGCAACATTAGAACCAAGCTTTGATCCAGAAATAACAAGTTATGTTATTATAGTAGAAGATCCATCAACAATAAAAACAGAAAATGTATTTGCAACTGCAGAAGATGCAAATGTTGAAGTAACAGTAGCAGAAAATCAACAATCAGAAAATGGAGAAAAAGTTATAACAATTATGTTAGAAGATAAAAACGGTTCAAAAACAGGAGTATATCAAATAACAGTTAAAAAACCTACAAACACTCCAGCTACTACATTAAAAAATAATACAGATAACTCAATTTATTTCATATTAGGCGGAATAATTGGAATTCTATTAATATTAATAATAATTATTATTATAGTATTAAAGAAAACAGGAAACAAAGAAAACGATGAAGATGCAAAAAACGAAGATGAATTATCAGACAATTACGATTATTCTTTGAAAGATGCTATTGATGAAGCAAATAGCGAATATAATGATGAAATGGTAGAACAAAGCAATTTTAAATCACAAATATTAAATAGTGATGTACAAAATAAAAAAGATAATGAAGATGATGATATTACTATATTTGATAAAACACAATATCAAGAAGATGATGATGAAAATATACCAGATACATCAACTAAGAAAAAAGGAAAACATTTTTAATTAAAAATAGAGCTACTGTATAATATTTTATTACAGTGGCTCTTATGTAATGTAATAAGAGGAGGATTATTAATGAAAGAAGTTTTATATTTTATAGTAGAACACATAGCTAAAATCCATGACAAAATATTAACTTTAAATGATACATTTGAATATACTTTTTCAGATAAAGAATTACATTTTATAGTAATAGCAATAATAGGAATGGCAATATTATTTGTTGTACACCCATTATTTAAAGCTTTAAGTAAAAAACATGTAATGGTTATTTCATGGATATATGTAACTACACTTATGGTAGTTATAACTTTTGCAATTGAAATAGGACAAAAAGTTACTAATACTGGTAATATGGAGTTTGCTGATATTATGTTTGGATTAATTGGCTTTTTTGCAGCATTTTTTGCTTTTTGCCTTGTAAGAGGTATTTGCCATTTTATTGCTAAAAAAATTAGAGAAGGTAAGGAAAAAAGGGAAATGCGGAAAACATGATATGGATGAGGATATAGAAAAAAATATTTAGATAAAAAAATAAGAAGGAAACAGAAAAATAAAATTATTAGGAGTTCTCGTGTATGAGAACTCTTTTAAGTGGAGCGATTACGGAGCAGGTATACCATTTAGTTACTTTTTTTCAATGATTTTTTATGACCTTTTTCTAATTATTTTAAACATTTAACTGCACACAAAATAAACTGGCACCTAATTATTTCTAATTAGGTGCCTCCCATAGCAATTTAACTGGAGCTTACGCTCCTCCCACAGCAATCTTTATAGATTACTTTCTAATACTATGATACTATATTTTACGCGATAAGTCAATGTTTTATTCGAAAAATTCCTGACCGATTTTTTCATTTATAATGTTTAAATATTTACCATCTATTTTACCAATAGTACCATTAAAGTTTAACCTTAATATACTAATTTTTCTCATTCTTGTAATATTTGTCCATCTTGTCATATCTTTAAATCTGTATATTTCATCTATTTGTACAATTTCTATAATATTATTTTTTTGCTTTTCATATTCTTTTTTGGTGATTTTCCCTTCGCTAAATTCTTTTTCTATTTTCTTATATTCACTAGGTTTCTTTGAAGAGATAGGCAAAACAAATAGTTCGCTATCAAAATTTTTCAATATAATAGCTGGATGCATTCCTCCAAACTCATTTCCTATATTAAATCCAAAATCTACCCAGACAACATTTCCTCTTTTTAATAGCACTTTCTTAGCCAGTAATAATGCATCTTTTTTTGGAATATCTGTATTATTGAATATATAATTGTTGTTATTTAAAATATAATTGCTTTTAACTATGTTTTTTAGAGGTTTATTAAGTCTTTCATAAATATATGTATCAATTTTGTAGTTTTTTAATGTATATTTTATTAAGTTATTATATATATAATTCTCATCTGTTTCATTTCTTATTTTTTCGGTTTTATCTTTAATCCAAGTAAAATAGAGTTTACCTCTTTTTATATCTGTATCATTTTTTAAACTCTTTCTGAAATCACGTAATTTTTTTAGACAATTTAAATAAGAATTCTTCATGAAACATCACTCCTTGCATGTATATTTTGTTTAATATTATATCAAACTTTTGTTCTATTTTCAAGCTGCTTATAAAAATAGTTTAAATTTTTATTAAAGAAATTGTAGGACAGTTAAAATAAGAAGTGAGTATGAGGCAAAGGAAGAAAGAGAAAGACAGCGCAGACACAATGAGAAGTTCGAAAAAAGAGCATCTGAAATTGGCTATTTGGCTGCTTTACTTGAAGCTTCTCAGAAAATTGATTCAGCAATTACCGAAGCGAAAACTGCCCTCGAAGAGGCAGTCGTTTATAAGAAGTAACAGTTGAAAGACACACCTTCCATCAAGGTGTGTCTTTCAAGGTCTGTTTAACATTTATTTTTAGTAATTATTTATATAAAATAAAGAGTCACGAACTTTAATTAGTCCGTGAGCTATTTTTATGGAGCTACCAGGCGGAACCGAACCGCCGACCTACAGGTTACGAATCTGTTGCTCTACCAACTGAGCTATGGTAGCATATAACAATAAAATTATATTTTTGTTTTCAACAAAAGTCAATACATTCATCCAAATTTTCTATTCCCTAATAACCACTTATCACAATCCACAATCCTATAAATTATAGAGTAGGCAAAATAAAATATATTAAAATGCAGTGGATGCGCAGTTTGGGAGCGTGAGCACCTATACATTTTAACACACACAAACGACCAGCAAAGAAACGGAATTTTAATATATTTTATTTTGCCGGCTAATTGCAAAAGCGTAAAACAAACTCAACAAATACACCCAAAAAATACCTTGCACAAAATATCATATTATAGTATAATTTCAATATATAAAAACACAAAAACGGAGGATGACAAAACATGGGATTTTTTGACAAATTGAAACATGGTCTTAGCAAAACTAAAACATCAATAAATGAGAAAATAAACAATGTATTTAGTACATTTAGAAAAGTAGATGAAGATTTATTAGAAGAACTAGAAGAAGCATTAATCATGTCAGATGTAGGAATGGAAACATCTGAAAAAATCATATCAGAATTAAGAGATAAAATTAAAAAAGAAAAAATAGAAGATGCTGAAGATGTAAAAAAAGCTTTAAAAAACATAATAAAAGAAATTTTAGATTCAGTAGATTCATCACTAAACTTGGAAACAACACCATCGATAATCTTAGTAGTAGGAGTAAATGGAGTTGGAAAAACAACTTCAATTGGGAAAATAGCAAACAGACTAAAAAAAGATGGAAAAAAGGTTGTTATTGCTGCAGCAGATACATTTAGAGCAGCAGCTGTTGAACAACTAGAAATATGGGCAAACAGGGCAGGATGTGATATAGTTAAAAGACATGAAGGTTCAGACCCAGCTTCTGTTGTATATGATGCAATAAAAGTGACAAAAGAGAAAAATGCAGATGTACTAATATGTGACACTGCAGGTAGACTTCATAATAAAAAATATTTAATGGATGAATTAATAAAAATAAAAAAAATAGTTGATAGAGAACTACCAGATGCTTCTAAAGAAGTGTTAATGGTACTTGATGCAACAACAGGTCAAAATGCTATATTACAAGTAAAAGCATTTAAAGAAACAGTAGATATTAATGGTCTTATACTTACAAAATTAGACGGAACAGCCAAAGGTGGTGCTGTAATAGGAATTGTTTCTGAAAACGAAATGCCAATTAAATTTATAGGTGTTGGAGAACAGATAGATGATATGGAAAAATTTGATAGTACAGATTTTGTAAATGCACTAATATAAATAAATGAAAGGTTAGTGAATGTAAATGGAGAAAAATAAAATTAATCAAAATAATGATACTACTCAATCAAAAAAAGAAGTAAATCAAAATGTAAATACTAAAACAAAAATGAATGCAAAAAAATCTAAAAAAAGAACTTTTATAGTTATATTATTTACAATAGTAATTGCAATAGTACTATATATAATGTTTAGAGGAGCATATTTAGAAAAATTAGAAATAGGTGAACAATATATTTCTGTATTTTGGAAAAACTTTCAATATAAAACTATTTCACTAGTAGCAACATTTATATTTATTTTTTCAGTAGTATATATTACCAATAAAAGAATTTACTCAGGTTTAAAGCAATTTTTCGAAGATGAGAAAAAAGCAATGCCTAAATTGCCTAATAAATCAATTTCATTAATAGTAGCTGCTTTAGTTAGTTTGTTTACTTCAAATATTACTATGAATAAATTAATATTATTTGTAAATAGTACTTCTTTTGAAATTAAAGATAAAATATTTAACAATGATATGGGATATTACTTATTTCAAAAACCATTTTTAGAATATATTTTATGGTTTGGAATAATTACATTAGTAGCTATAACAGTATATACAGGAATTTATTATATAATTGCATTAAATACACAATTTGATGGTGTTAAAAGCGATACATTAAAGAAAAGTAAAATTATTAGACAAATTTTAAATAATGCAAAAGTATTATCAATTTTAATTGCAATATTAACTTTTTTTAAAACACAGGATTTAAGTTCAAGTAAATTTTTGACTATAGGTGATAAAACAACATATTCACTTTATGGCGCAGGTCTTGCAGATGTTAGCATAAAATTATGGGGATATAGGCTTCTTGCATTAATTATAATAGTATCTGTATTTATAGCTGTATCTGCATATAATAAAGGAAAAACTAAAAAAGTTATTGCTTCAATATTAACAGTTCCAGTATATTTATGCCTACTACTTGTTACATTAGTGGGATATAATACAATGTTTGTTAACTCAAATGAATTAGATAAACAAAAAGACTACATAAAATATAATATTGAAAATACTAGAGTAGGATATAATATTGAAATTGATGAAAAAAATGTAGAAAATGCAGGAGCTTTGGAAAATAATGACATAATTAAAAATACTAACTTATTAAATAATATATCAATTGTAAACAAAGATTTAGTATTACAAAATTTAAATGGAACATTAACAAACAAAGGATATTATACATATAATTCAAGCAAAATAGGAAAATATTCTATAAATAATGAAGATATGTTGTTATATATATCACCAAGAGAAATAGTTAATAAAGAAAATTCATACATAAATTCAACTTATGAATATACACATGGTTATGGAGCAATTGCAACATCTGTATCATCAACAAATAATGCAGGAAATTTAGAAAATTATCAAAAAAGTTTTATAGAAAATGATTTAAAAATTACTCAACCACGTATATATTTTGGATTACAAACTAATGAAACAATTGTAACAAATAGTACAACAAAACAAGAATTTGATTATCCAATTTCAGATGGAAAAAATGAAACAAATAAATATGATGGAAAAGCAGGTTTAAAACTTGGTTTTGCAGATAGATTAGTTTTAGCAATATCACAAGGAGATGTAAAATTAGCACTTTCTTCTGATGTACATTCAAATAGTAAAATACTAACAAATAGGAATATAATAAAAAGAGCAAAAGAAATAATGCCATACTTGTTATATGATGAAAATCCATATTTAGTAATTACAGATGAAGGAAAACTAGTATGGGTATTAGATGCATATACAACATCTAACTATTATCCATATTCACAAAAAAGTACTATAAACAATAAGGACATAAATTATATACGTAATTCTGCAAAAGTGCTTATAGATGCATATGATGGAACAGTTAAGTTTTATATAACAGATAGAACAGACCCAATAATAATGGCGTATTGGAAAGCATATGATAATTTGTTTGTAAATTTAGAAGAACAAATTCCAGAAGACATAAGTAAGCATTTTGTATATCCAGAATTTTTATATAATATTCAAGCAAATATTTTGAAAAGATATCATAATGTACAAGCAGATGTATTATATAGAACTGATGATGTATGGGATATTTCTACATATAGTATAACTAATTCATCAAATAATTCTGTAACTCAAGTACAACCATATTATACTATGGTAAAAACAGTAGATAATGATGAAAATATATTAGGTTTAGTTATACCATACACAATAAGTGGTAAACAAAATATAACTTCATATTTAGTAGGAAATTATAAAAATGGGTCTCCTAATTTAAAATTATATACATTCTCTGATGATAGTAATGTATTAGGTTTACTACAATTAGATACTCAAATAGAACAAAACGAAGAAATATATAAGCAAATTTCTAACTTAAATGTTTCAGGAACAAAGTTAACAAAAAATATGGTTGTAGTTCCTGTAGACAATAAATTACTATATGTTGAAGCAATTTATCAACAATATATAAATGAAGAAGATGCATTACCTACTTTAAAGAAAATTGTAGTTGCTTCAGGAAACAAAGTAGCAATAGGAGATAACCTTAAAATGGCTCTTACTAATTTAGTTTCTCAAAATGCAATTGGTATAGAAATTCAGAATACTGATGATATTGAAGGACTAATTGAATTAATTATAAAAGCAAATAAAAACTTAGAACAATCAACTTCTAATGGTGA